>VMHT01045740.1_pt1 | contig 34203 bp, 45 predicted proteins | sample 4693611 | NCBI WGS metagenome assembly VMHT01 (sample SAMN12280063, study PRJNA550983) | marine metagenome | isolation source: seawater sampled from same location over 5 years 0.02-0.2 micron viral filtrate | place: USA: collected off the coast of southern California halfway between the port... ...
AAAACAGATTAATCCACCCCCATTAAGGAAGATTACCGACTTCAAGAGTAAGTTAACGGGTGGTGGCGCTCGCGCCAATCTCTTTGAAGTCGTACTTCAATTCCCAGATCTGGCACAACCAGATTCTGATACTCTTGAGAAATCAAGATTTCTTGTTAAGGGTGCTAATATGCCAGCATCTAATGTTGCGCCTATTGAAGTTCCCTTCAGAGGACGTGTTTTAAAAATCGCAGGTGATAGAACCTTCGATTCTTGGACAGTTACCGTTCTCAACGACACCGATTTCGCAATCCGCTCTGCCTTTGAGCGTTGGATGAATACAATTAACAGAGTATCTGACAATACTGGACTGGTAAATCCAGCAGACTATCAAGCAGATGCTTATGTTTATCAGTTAGATCGTGATGGTTCTGTTCTCAGATCTTATCGTTTCTATGATGTATTCCCAACTCAGGTAGCTCCTATTGAACTCTCCTATGATGCTCAAGGCATTCAAGAGTTCACTGTTGAACTTCAAGTTCAGTGGTGGGAAGCTTCTAAGGGCGATGGTGAAAATGCTGGTGGTGAAGACATCAACTAAATAGAAGAAGGAAAAGACTCAGTTTAACTTATTATGGCCAAACTTTTTGGTTTTTCTATTGACAGTAATCAGAATAAGTCACCTTCAGTTATCTCCCCCGTTCCTGAAACTAATCAGGACGGGGTTGATAATTATATCAGCAGTGGTTTTTATGGTCAATATGTTGATATTGAAGGGGTATTCAGAACAGAGCATGATTTAATAAAAAGATATAGAGAAATGGCACTTCATCCTGAAGCGGATGGTGCCATAGAAGATGTTGTCAACGAGGCAATCGTTAGTGACTTATATGATTCTCCTGTGGAAATAGAACTTTCTAATTTGGAAGTTAGTGAATCGTTAAAGAAAAAAATAAGATCAGAATTCAAATATCTCAAAGAAATTTTAGATTTTGATAGAAAGTCACATGAAATTTTCCGTAACTGGTATGTTGATGGAAGACTTTACTATCTTAAAGTAATTGATTTAAAAGCACCACAAGAGGGTATCAAAGAGCTTAGATACATTGATCCTCTCAAGATGAAATATATTCGTCAAGAGAAAAAGAATCAAAATGGAAAATTTGATAACGGTGCTGTAAGAGTTAATAAATCAGAAGATTTACAAAAAGGTATAGAGTTTGAGGAGTATTTTCAATATACCCCATCTCCTAGTGCGTCTCATGGAATTTCTGTGATGAGTCGTGGAAATGCTAAGTCAATTAAGATTGCTAAAGACGCTGTAACGTATTGTACTTCTGGTTTAGTAGATAGAAATAAAAATACTGTGCTTTCATATTTACATAAATCAATCAAAGCACTCAATCAACTTAGAATGATTGAGGATTCTCTGGTTATCTACAGATTATCTAGAGCACCAGAACGTCGTATTTTCTACATCGATGTTGGTAATCTTCCAAAAGTAAAAGCAGAACAATACCTCAAAGAGGTTATGTCTCGCTACAGAAATAAACTTGCTTATAACGCTCAAACTGGTGAAGTTCGTGATGATCGTAAGTTTATGTCTATGATGGAAGACTTTTGGTTACCGCGTAGAGAAGGTGGTCGTGGAACTGAGATCACCACCCTGCCTGGCGGTCAGAATCTGGGAGAACTCTCTGATATTGAATATTTCCAGAAGAAACTGTACAGAGCACTTGGTGTTCCCGAATCTAGAATTGCCGCTGATGGTGGTTTCAATCTTGGTCGTTCTTCTGAGATTCTGAGAGATGAACTTAAGTTTGCTAAGTTCGTTGGTCGTCTGAGAAAGCGTTTCGCCAACATGTTTAACGATATGTTGAAGACTCAACTGATCCTCAAAAACATTATTACTCCCGAAGATTGGGAAATTATGAGAGATCATATTCAATATGATTTCTTGTATGATAATCAGTTTGCTGAACTCAAAGAGAAAGAACTTACTGAAGGTAGACTTGCACTTCTTGCTCAAGTAGAACCCTTCATTGGTAAGTATTATTCCACTGAGTATGTAAGAAAGAGAATTCTTCGTCAAACTGATCAAGAAATCATTGAGATTGACGAGCAGATTGAAGATGAAATTCAAAAAGGAATCATCCCAGATCCATCTACAATTGACCCAGTGACTGGTCAACCATTACCACAAGCGGGTGAAGGTGCAGGTATGGAAGGTATGGGTGAAGATCCTATGGCAATGGGAGAAGTTCCTATGGAACCAGATCTTGAGGCACAGGCAGCAGAAGTTGATGCTCAATATCAAAAGGATACCAAGAAGGCTGAATTATAAATAGATTATATTAACTTTATTGATAAATCATGGAAGATATTGTCGATTTGATCGCCACAGACTCTTCGGCGTCTGATGTTAGCGACAAACTGAAAGAAATTCTGTATGCAAAAGCGGCAGAACGTATTGATATTGCTAGACCACATGTTGCTAATGCAATGTTTGGTCAAGAGTTTGAATATCCCACTGAGGATGAAACTGAGAGTGAAGCAACAGATGAACCTGCTGAGGAAAAACCTTCTGCAGAACTTGAGACTGAAACAGAAACTGATACAGAAGAGGAATCAGAGTAATGGCACTTGCATCAGCGTCAGTAAATACATCCGCTTATACATTAATTGGTAATAACGTAACGACAATTACCTTTCAATGTCAAAGTAATAATCCTATTGTTATTAACTTCACCGCAGCAAATTCTGCACCTTCAGCAGACTCTCCTGGTCTTGTGTATAAAACATTTGAGGGAGAAATGAAAAAGACTGTAGCTGACCTAACTCATGTAGGTAGTGCATCATATGTTTGGGCAAAAGCATTAACCGGACAAAGCGCCAAGGTAATTTATGAGGGTGCCTGATAATGGCTGGAAAAAATCCGTTTTTAGGTCTAGGTTTTAAAGGTTTCTCCAGCTCATTTTCTCGTCCTGGATACGGTGGCGGCGGAGGTGATGGTTCCACTATCTTTGATCTTACCGGTGGATCATTACCTGCGGGTATGTTCCAATATACTGGGAACAACGCTCAACCAACTCTTACATGGGGTAGTGAAGGTGCTATATTTACCGGTGATGCTGGAAGTGGACAGTATCCACTAAGACTACCTACAGAGTTTACGGGAGATTATCTGTTTCAACTGTCAACTAGAATTGATGAAGATCCGGGGGCTAGCAACTGGTGTTCTGATGCTAGTATCGCAGTATTTAATACTAGTTACACTTCCGGATCTGGTTGGGGTTGGAAATGGAGTGCTCAAACGGGCAGAATCTCTGCACAAAATAATTGTCCTACACCAAGTATTTACGGTTACAATGCTTCTGCTGCCATGACTGCGCCGGGTGGTGGTTCTGTTTTAATAGCTCCTTATGTTAGTGATGGTAGTTGGGTCACAATGCATTTATATCATGAACCTAGTATAGGTCGCACTCGCTACAAGGTAACTGTTGGTGAAAGGGACTGGGAAGCTGCAGGAACACAATTAGGTACTGCACCTAATGGTGGAATCCTAACAATCGCTAATAGTTTTCAAGGTACTTATTGGGTTGGTATCAGTGGTGACGATGATGCTAATGCAATGGTTGCAAATGGTTTTAGATACATAGCACTATAAATATTATATAAAGAGTAATTTTTTACAATGAAACTCATCACAGAAGAAGTCACTAATGTAAAGATTCTCACTGAAGGCACAGGTGCCAGTAAGAAGTTATACATCGAAGGTGTATTTCTTCAGGGTGAGATAAAGAACCGTAATGGTAGAATGTATCCTCTTTCTACCCTTTCTAAGGAAGTAAATCGTTATTGCGAAACTTTCGTCAATAAGGGTCGTGCTCTTGGTGAACTCGGTCATCCCGATGGTCCTACCGTTAACCTTGATCGCGTATCTCACAAGATTACTTCTCTGGTTCAGGAGGGTAATAATTTCAAAGGGAAGGCACAAATCCTTTCAACCCCTATGGGTAAAATCGCATCTTCGCTTTTAGATGAAGGTGTTATGCTTGGCGTTTCTTCCCGTGGTGTTGGTTCACTCCAAACCACAAGTGAAGGATGTAAGGTCGTTGGTGAAGATTTTCAGTTAGCAACTGCTGCTGATATCGTTGCAGATCCTTCTGCTCCTGATGCTTTTGTTAATGGAATTATGGAAGGTAAAGAGTGGATTTGGGAAGGAGGAATCCTTCGTGAACAACTTGCAGAGCAAACCAAGAAGAGAATTAATACTCTCGTTAATGAAAAAGCACTTGAAGAGCATAAACTCCAGTTATGGAGTAATTTCTTATCAAATCTTTGAGTCTATAAATAAATACATGTAGTTAATACACATTAAATACATATTTCACATGTCCGTTGGTAACAATTTACAAGAAATGGAAAACGTAGTAACCAAAGGAGCTGCTGCCGCTGAACCAATGACTTCTGCTGGTATTCCAGTTGAAGATCTAGGCGGTCCTACTCCCGAAAATTCAAGACCCGATGACGACTCTAACAAGTTGAAGGAGCCTGTGGGCACCCTTAAGCAAGTTAAGGATGTCGTTAACGCTAAGGCTGCTCCTGCTGAAGAAGCAGAAGTTGAGCCTACCGAAGACCAGGAAGTAGTTTCCGAAGCAGAAGCAACCGAAGAAGAGGTTGTTTCAGAAGAGGAAGTAGCAGCTGATGAAGTTGTTGCCGAAGCGGAAGAAACCGAAGAAGAACTCGTCGAAGAAGAAGGCATTGACATCGAAGCAGACGTTCAGGCGCTGTTTGAAGGTGAAGAGCTTTCTGAAGAGTTCCAATCCAAAGCACGCACCATTTTCGAGAGCGCAATTACCTCCAAGGTTGAAACAATCAAGGAGCAACTTATCGAGAGCTATCAAGAAGCACTCGTTGAAGAAGTTGTTGCGATCAAAGAAGAACTTGGTGAGCGTGTAGATTCTTATCTTGAGTACGTTGCTGATGAGTGGTTCCAAGAGAATGCACTCGCAGTTGAATCTGGACTCAAGAGCGAAATCACCGAATCATTCCTTGATGGAATGAAGGGTCTTTTTGAAGAACATTATGTAACCATCCCTGAAGAGAAATATGATGTACTTGAGAGCATGGTAGATAAACTTGATGAAATGGAAGGTAAACTCAACGAGCAGATTGAGCGTAATGTCAGTCTGAATCGTAGATTAGCAGAATCCTCCGCAGATGGCATTCTTGCCGCTGTTTCTGAAGGTCTTGCAGACACTCAGAAGGAAAAACTCGCTTCTCTCGCAGAAAATGTTGGGTTTGAAAGTGAAGCAGACTATCGTGAGAAGCTGACTACCCTGAGAAGTTCTTACTTCCCAGAGTCCGCATCCACTCCAAGCACCTCTGAAAATATTTCAGAAGAGGTTTCTACCAATGAGGTTATCTCTGAAGAGGTTTCCCCAATGATGCGAGCTTATCTGAATACACTTTCTAGAGCTGCTAAAAAGTGATTTCTAAATGATAAACATTCAAACTAACAAACTAAGAGGTTTAATTTCAAATGCAAATGCCTAATACCGAGGCTCTGCAGGAGAAGTGGGCACCCGTTCTCGATTATGAGGGAATGGATCCTATCAAGGATTCCCATCGTAGAGCGGTTACCGCAGTCCTGCTGGAGAACCAAGAACAAACCCTTCGTGAGGAACGTGACTTCCTCTCCGAAGCACCTACCAACGCTGTTGGTAACGGAGGATATACCTCCCAAGGTGGTCAAACCGTTGCTGGTTTTGACCCAGTCCTGATCTCTTTGATCAGACGCGCAATGCCTAACTTGGTCGCATATGACCTTGCTGGCGTTCAACCAATGTCCGGTCCTACTGGACTCATCTTCGCAATGCGTTCGAAGTACACCAGTCAATCTGGAACCGAAGCATTGTTTGGCGAAGCAGATACCGCATTCGCAGGTCAGTCTGCCTCCTTCAACAACACTGGCGGATTCGAGAACGCTGCTGTTGGTATGGGTACTACCGCACAAGCTGGTAGCAATCCTGGTCTTCTCGATCCAACCGTTCCACAAACTGGCGATCCCGGCACCTACAACGTAGGTATGGGTATGCAGACTGGTGACGCTGAGGATCTCGGTGACGGCGCAGGCGCATTCAACGAGATGGCATTCTCGATCGAGAAAGTCACTGTAACCGCTAAGTCCAGAGCACTCAAAGCTGAGTATTCCTTGGAACTGGCACAAGACCTCAAGGCAATCCACGGTCTGAACGCCGAGGCTGAACTCGCAAACATTCTCTCTACTGAGATTCTTGCTGAGATCAACCGTGAAGTTATCCGTACTATCTACAACGTTGCTGAGCCAGGCGCACAAGCAAATGTTGCTAACGGCGGAACTTTCGACCTCGATGTTGACTCCAACGGTCGCTGGAGTGTTGAGAAGTTCAAAGGTCTTATCTTCCAAATCGAGCGCGATGCTAACGCAATCGCACAAAGAACTCGTAGAGGAAAGGGCAACATGATTCTGTGTTCCGCAGACGTTGCTTCCGCTCTGACCATGGCAGGCGTACTCGACTACACCCCTGCTCTGAACGCTAACCTCAACGTTGATGACACTGGTAATACCTTTGCTGGTGTTCTCGCAGGTAAGTATCGTGTATACATCGATCCTTATGCTGCTAACAGTGCTGCTAATCAGTACTATGTTGCTGGTTATAAGGGTTCTTCTCCTTATGACGCTGGTCTGTTCTACTGCCCATACGTTCCTCTTCAGATGGTTCGTGCCGTTGGTCAGGACACCTTCCAGCCTAAGATTGGATTCAAGACTCGCTACGGAATCGTTGCTAACCCATTCGCGGAAGGCACCTCTGTTGGCGCAGGCGCACTCACCCGTAACACCAACCGTTACTACAGACGTGTTAAGGTTTCCAACCTCATGTGATTCAAGTTCACATATTTCTCAGAGGGTCTTAGGACCCTCTTTTTTTGTCTAAATATTTAAAAAACATAGGATTATGGCTTACCACTACATTAGTAGACCAAATCTTCTTGATTCTTCAATTACTGTATATTATGCTGGAGATAATAAGTGGACTGATAATTTTGATGATAGACATCGATTCGGCACTAAAGCAGCAGCAACTGCCCAAATACAGAATCCAGACGGAACAAACGGCGGATGGTCACGTTGTAGCATTGTTCAGGGATGAAATGAAGACCTTTTATGAGTTTGTAGGTTTCTTTAGAAAGAAAAAAGAATCTCAAAAAACTCCTCCTCCACCAGTATATTCCAATGCTGATACTCGGCGTGCTTATGGTGTGGCATCTAGAACCAAAGATGGTAGAGGTGCTAAATCAACTGTTCCCGGTCTTTCTGGACCATCAAGAAATAGAGTGGGTTCAGTTAACAGAGATATGAATCGTTTTGCTAACACAAAGGGATATCAATCTGCTATCGGAAGAGCAGAGCATGGCGGTAAAGATGATCAATATAATGTGATTTTTGGTGGAGGAACTTTTGATAATACAAAAGGTCATCCAGATAAAGTTGTGGATGGCGGAAAGTATTCCAGTGCTGCTGCAGGTAAATATCAATTCATGCCAAAAACATGGAAAGGAACAACTGGTAGTATAAAAACTCCAATGACTCCCAGCAATCAAGATAAAGCAGCAACATCCTTAATAAAGAATAGAAAAGTTAATTTAGATTTACCAATGACTCCTCGTTCAGTAAATAAACTTAGTGGTGAGTGGGCATCTTTACCAGATAAGACCGGTAAAAGTCGTTATGGTCAACCAGTAAAGTCTTATTCACAGTTAAAATCTTGGTTCAATAAAAAGAAGAAACAGGAACTTGGTCCAGATTATCGTGATGCTCCCGGTGCAAATTACGCAAGGTAATCAAAATGTCTTATAGTTCATCATCATCTTCTAATAGTTGCTCTTGGCCAACTCAGATCAATAATAGGAATTTTTTATCTGGTATTGGATTTAAATTCAATTTAGGAAGATTTCCAAAGGTTGATTTTTTCTGTAATACTGCTAGAATACCAGAAATCACTCTTGACACAGCAACACAACCATCATATTTAAAGAATATTGATGTTCCAGGTGAAAAAATTTCATATGGAGATTTAACCATTCAGTTCTTGGTTGATGAAAATATGGAAAATTATAAAATTGTTCATGATTGGATTACTGGTCTTGGATTTCCAGAAACTGCTCAACAGTTTATTGAAAAAACTACCGGTCAAGATGGTGTTAGGGATATGAAAGAGCAATTTGCTGATGGCACACTTCGTATCTTAAATAGCAATTTTAATGAGGTAGCTAAGGTAAAATTCTTAGATATGTTCCCAGTGTCTTTAAGTTCTCTTGATTTTGATGCCACATCAACTGATGTGAACTACTTTACAGCACAGGCATCTTTCAAGTATACTGTATATCAACTGACTTCTTCTGTTTAATGGATCTTGACAAAATTCAGGAAATGTGGCAGAAAGATGCTGTCATAGATCCTGATAACCTACATGATGAATCTTTGAAGATTCCACAATTACATTCAAAGTATTATACGGTGTATAATACAATTACATTGTTGCGAGAAAAAGCAAGAGAACAATATAATAAAGTAAGACTTGAGCGTCACAACTACTATACAGGTAAAGCAGAACCCTCTGTTTATGAGGAAGATCCCTTTCCATACAAAGTAAGGGAGAAAGATGCTATACAGCGATATCTGGATGCTGATGAGAGGTTAAATAAGATTGACATGAAGATTCGATATTATGATACCATTCTCAAGTTTTTAGAAGAAATTATCAAGACAGTAGCAAACAGGACCTTCCAAATCAAAAATGCTATTGAATGGCAGAAGTTCCAAGCAGGTTTCTAATGGATAACGAAAAAGATTATGATTATGAAGTTCGTTTGAAAATAGAGGATATTCGTCTCCTACATTATTGTGTGGTGGAAACAATAAGAACTTGGCCTGGTGCTCCTAGAAGACCTGTCGAAGAACAAGAACATCTTCGTTATCTAAGAGACTCTTTACAAAGAATGAAATTCGATTACAACTTTAGAGAATTATGAGTGATTACGAGTACGAAAGTGATCATAATGAAATGGAAGATGTTCCATATATCCAAATGGAATTGGATATTCGGGATGTTCATCAAATTTATAAAGCACTTCAATGTCATGAAGAGCACGGTAAATTTGATGATGAGTATGATAGAGCAAGAACAGAGTCTTGTAAAGATTTTTTCTATCGTATGATCTTGGAATACAAGTATCAAGTGGGCGAATAAATATCCATAGGTGAACCTTATGGGTTATGTCTCATTTGATTATATCGAAGAAGAACGAAGTTTTTCTTCAAATTAAAGCGGAACCACACGTATTTTACGAACTAGCAGATCAATTTACGTTTGATGTTCCGGGTGCTAAATTTATGCCTCAGTATCGCAACAAATACTGGGATGGTAAAATTCGTCTATTTAATACCCAGAATGGAGAGATATACGTAGGGTTATTAGATAAGATTATTCAATTTTGTAAAGACCATGAATACTCCTACGAGTTCGTAGAGAACAAATTCTATGGTCTTCCTTTTGAGGTCAATGATATGATCTCAAAGGAAGGTGTGAAAGATTATATGACATCCGTTAGTAAATATGCTCCTAGAGATTATCAAATTGAAGGGGTATACGACGCCTTAAAGCATAATAGAAGGTTGTTGATATCCCCAACTGCTTCTGGAAAGTCTCTGATGATATATTCTCTTGTGAGATATCACGTTGAGCGAGGGCAAAATACTCTGATAGTTGTGCCGACGACTTCGTTAGTAGAGCAGATGTATAAAGATTTTGCAGACTATGGTTGGGACGTAGGTTCATATTGCCACAAGATATACGCGGGTAGAGAAAGGGAAACTGATTCCCAAGTCATTATTACTACCTGGCAGTCGATCTACAAACTCCCCCGAAAATATTTTAATAGATTTAATGTTGTGGTTGGGGATGAGGCACACCAGTTTAAATCCAAGTCATTAATATCTATAATGACAAAACTTGGAGATGCTAAGTTCCGTTATGGATTCACTGGAACTCTTGATGGAACTCAAACACACAAGTGGGTGTTAGAAGGTTTGTTTGGACCGTCATATAAAATCATCAGAACAGAAGAGTTGATGAAGAAGGGTCATGTTGCTAAGTTGGATATTAACGTTCTTCTACTGAAACATCCAGCACATAAGTTTGAAAACTTTGAAGATGAAGTTCAGTATATCATCAATCATGAAAAAAGAAATAAATTTATTAGAAATCTCGCTTTAGATCTAAAAGGAAATACATTGATTCTGTTTTCAAGAGTTGAGGGGCATGGTCAACCACTTTATGATTTGATAAATAATGGTAGTGTGGAAGAACGTCATGTGTTCTTTGTCCACGGCGGTGTGGCAACAGAAGATCGAGAAAAGGTAAGAGAGATTACCGAGAAGGAAAACAACGCGATTATAGTCGCTTCATACGGAACATTCAGTACAGGTATCAACATTAAGAATCTGCACAATGTTATTTTTGCTTCTCCATCCAAATCTAGAATTCGGAATCTCCAGTCTATTGGAAGGGTGCTCAGGAAAGGCAATAACAAGACAAAGGCAACTCTCTATGACATTGCTGACGACATTTCCTACAAGGCACGGCGAAACTATACACTTAATCATTTAATTGAACGAATCAAAGTTTATAACGAGGAGAACTTCAATTACGATATTGTAAACATACCCCTAAAAAATTAATATGGGCGAAGAATTTCATGCAGTTATTAAATTAGTTACAGGCGAAGAAATATTCTCACTTGTCTGTGTAGACGAAAATGATGGCGATCCTATTATTCTACTGATGAACCCAGTGATTATGAAAGTAATGCGTAATCACATAGGTCAATTTGTTAAAGTAAAACCATGGATTCAAATGTCTGATGACAGTATGTACGTGATTAAATATGACAAAATAATCACTATGACAGAAGTTACTGAAAAAAAGATGATAACTTTCTACAACAAATTTTTAAATGAAGAAGATTCTGATTGGGATGAAGATGGTAAAACAAAAATATCTGATAAGATGGGATATATTACTACAGTAGATGCTGCAAGAAAGATGCTAGAGAATCTTTATAATAGTAAAGACTCTAAAGAAAGCTAAGCCCTCTCTTCAAACCTAACAAAGGTATTCTACTTATAATTCACAATGTTGTCAAGTCTCAATAATGTGTTATAATACTAATAACGATAGTTTATTGGAACTTACAATGTTATGTCTAAAAAGAAATCAGAACATTATGTTAATAATAGAGAACTTCTTGAGGCTCTGATTGTATATCGAGCAAAGGTTGCTGATAGTTTCAGAGAGATTAATGGTAGAGAACCAACTAAAGCAGATAGATCTCAACAATGGGTTGGTAAACCTCAGATTACAAATTATCTTGGAGAGTGTTTTCTTAAGATCGCTACTCACTTGTCATATAAACCAAACTTTGTGAATTACATGTTCAGGGATGATATGATCTCTGATGGTATTGAAAACTGTGTTCAGTATATTCATAATTTTGATCCAGAGAAATCTAAGAATCCGTTTGCTTATTTCACGCAGATTATTCACTACGCCTTTCTACGTCGAATTCAGAAAGAGAAGAAGCAACTGGAAATCAAAACTAAGATCATCGAACGCACTGGTTACGATGAAGTTATGATGGTTGACGATAGCTTGCTTTCCAATAGTAGTTCGGAGTATAATACCATTAAAGATAATATTACTTACAAAACCAATAGGCAGTAATGAATATTGATATTGTTCATCATTCTCAAGTCACTATTCTTGATGATTATCATGGACATTGGTATCTTAAGAATGACTTATTAAATTTCTTGGAAAATCATCATGATGTTCAGAATAGGAAAACAAATGTCAAAGCGAAGATGACTGATTGGACTATGAAAAAATATAGTCCAATTGTTGATCAGTTCAAAGATTTAATACTTTCAGTAATAAGAGATGAATATATGACATTTAATGGAAAACCATGTAATCATGAATTGAGATATGAAGCTTTTTGGGGAAACATTTATAAGAAAGGTGATTATACTATAGAGCATGATCATAAACCAAGTGCTTATTCTGTGGTATATTTTTTAAAGTCTAAACCTAATTTTTCTCCCTTGATTATTGAAAACTTTAATACTAAAACTAAAAAAAATAAATCTTTAGTTATAAAACCTTTAGAGGGTAGATTAGTTATTTTTCCAGGATCTTTAAGGCATAAAGTTCCTATTCATATTCATGACGAAACACGAATTACACTTGCTGCAAACATATACTGATGAAAGTTGCTATTATTACAGATCAACATTTTGGTGCTCGTAAGGGTTCTAAATTTCTTCATGAATATTTCAAGAAATTTTATGATGATGTATTTTTTCCATACTTAGAAAAAAATAAAATTGATACTGTAATTGATATGGGCGATACATTTGATAATCGTCGCTCTATTGATTTGTGGTCTTTAGAGTGGGCGAAAGAAAACTATTATGATAGATTAGAAAGTTTAGGCATAACAGTTCATACTATCGTTGGTAATCACACTGCCTATTACAAAGATACAAATTCTATCAATTCTGTAGATTTGTTGCTTAAACAGTATAAAAATGTCAAAGTATATTCTGAATGTAGTGAAGTATTAATAGATACATTAAAAGTACTTTTTATTCCGTGGATCAATGCTGAAAATTTTGAAAGTAGTGTCAAATCTATTAAAGATTCAACTAGCAAAGTCGCGATGGGGCACCTTGAACTCAACGGATTTAGAGCGCATCGCGGTCACACCATGGAAGACGGTATGGCGAGCGAACTATTTGAGAAGTTCGAGCGGACATTTTCGGGTCATTACCATACACGATCAGACAACGGACGAATCTTCTACCTAGGTAATCCCTATGAGATGTTTTGGAATGATGTGAATGATCCTCGCGGATTTACCACTTTCGACACTAAAACTTTAAAACATACTCATATCAATAATCCATATAAACTCTTTTATAATATTTACTATGAGGATACACCATATCAAGTATTTGATACTACAGAATATGCTGGCAAAATTGTCAAAGTAATTGTTAGGAAGAAAACCGAACCAAAGAAATTTGAAAAGTTTATAGATAAGTTATATTCCTGTGGTATTCAAGATCTAAAGATCGTAGAAAATTTTTCTGTTCAAGAAAATGAAGAGTTTGAAGTTGAAGAAAGTGAAAACACTATTTCTATTTTAAATCGTTATATCGATGAGGCAGAGTTTGATTGTGATAGCACTATCATTAAGGGAATCCTTCAGAAAGTCTATTCACAAGCTTGCGAGGTAGAGTAATGTTTCTTTTAACTCTTAGTGATTCTAAAGAAGAAGGAGCCTATGCCATACACAATAAGTATGGAGAAAAGGTTTTAATATTATTCGAAGATGAAGATGATGCTGAGAGATATGCTATGCAGTTGGAAGATGAAGAAGAGGCGGAAATGGATGTTATAGAGGTTGATGACGCACTTGCTATTTTGACGTGTAAGAGGTATAATTACAAGTATGCGGTGGTGACACCAAACGATATTGTGATTCCTCCAAGAGATTTAGAATTAGATGATAACTTTCCAGAAGATTAGGTGGAAAAATTTTCTCTCTACTGGTAATCAATTTACTGAAATTGACTTTCAGGAAAAAAATACCAACTTAATTATTGGTACCAATGGTGCTGGTAAGTCAACTATGTTGGATGCTCTTACTTTTGTTTTATTCAATAAACCATTTCGTAAGATCAATAAACCCCAATTAATTAATTCAACTAATGAAAAAGACTGTTTAGTTGAAATTGAGTTTGAGATTAATTCTCGTCAATACATTGTTAGGCGCGGAATAAAACCAACTGTTTTTGATATTTCCGTAAATGGAACGCAACTTCATCGTGAAGCAGATGATCGTGCTATGCAGCGTGTACTAGAAAACAATATTCTTAAAGTAAATTATAAATCTTTTACTCAAATTGTAATTCTAGGTAGTAGCACTTTTGTTCCTTTCATGCAGTTGACCACTGCTAATAGAAGAGAAGTAATTGAAGATCTTCTTGATATTCGCATCTTTTCCTTGATGAATAATATTCTCAAAGATAAGATTCGCACTCAGAAAGAACAAGTTAAATCATTAGATCTTAAGAAAGAAACACTCAAAGATAAGATGAAGATGCAACAAAACTTTATCGATGAGTTGGAAAATCGTGGAAAGCAGAACATTGTAGCAAATAAAACTAAGATCACAAAACTTATGAAAGAAGTTGATGATTATATGTTGGATAATTCAAAAGTTGAAGAAAATATACACAAGTATACGAAAGAGTTGGGAGAGGTAACTGGTGCTAGACAAAAGTTATCGAAACTAAACACACTTAGAGGTAAAATATCACAGAAAGTATCTGCTATTACGAAAGAGCATAAGTTCTTCATGGAAAATACGGTATGCCCTACTTGCCAACAGGATATTGAAGAAGAGTTTCGTGTAAATAGAATTAGTGACGCTCAAAATAAAGCAAAGGAACTAAAGGAAGGTTTCGACGAGTTGGAATCGACCATTAAGTTTGAACAAGAAAGAGAGCGTCAATTCAATGCACTTTCTAAGGAGATTACTAATCTAACACATGGCATTTCTCAGAACAATACTCGGATTAGCGGAAATCAACGACAAATCAGAGATCTGGAATCGGAAATTCAAACAATTGCCGACAACCTTGCAAACAGAAATACTGAACATGAAAAGTTAGATCAATTTAAATCAAACCTAGCACATACATTTTCTGAACTTACAGATAAAAAACAAGAAATCGTTCATCACGATTTTGCATACTCACTTTTAAAAGACGACGGAGTAAAAACGAAGATTATAAAAAAATATCTTCCGTTTATAAATCAGCAGGTAAATCGTTATCTTCAATTGATGGATTTTTATATTAATTTCCATCTGGATGAAGAATTTAAGGAAACTGTGAAGTCCCCCATACATGAAGATTTTTCATATAGTTCCTTTAGTGAAGGTGAAAAGATGAGAATAGACCTTGCCCTTCTCTTCACTTGGCGTGAAGTAGCGCGTGTTAAAAACTCTGTAAACACCAACCTGTTGATTATGGATGAAGTATTTGATTCTTCACTTGACGGATTTGGAACTGATGAGTTCCTGAAAATCATCCGTTATATTATTAAAGATGCCAACATCTTTGTTATATCTCACAAACAAGACATGCGTGACAAATTTGAAAGTGTCATAATGTTTGATAAAGTTAAAGGTTTTTCGCGTAAAGTTTCTTCAGACACCGAGGAATAATGGTTACTCCCAATTGGCAGCACCACTCTAGTAAAGACAAGAAGCGCACTCTCAAACCTCAGGCAATGCGATCCAGGAGAGAGGCACTGAGACAATTTAAAAAGCGTCACATGAACCGCCCAGACAAGGCGGTTTCGTCGTATTATGAGTCCATACGAAAGATGATTCATGATTCATCACGAAATCAAATCGCAACTTGCTAAACTTCTTGCTACTGAAGATCTGGTGGTTGAGAACAAGTATGTTGAAACTGCTCAGTTCAACGTTCATACTCGTGTTCTGACTTTGCCTGTTTGGGAAAAGGCAAGTTCTCAAGTGTATGATATGCTTGTTGCTCATGAGGTGGGACACGCTCTCTTTACCCCTGATAGTGATTGGTTCAAGGAACGCAAAATTTCTCCTCAGTTTGTTAATATTGTTGAGGATGTTCGTATTGAAAAAATGATGAAGCGTCGTTACGCTGGCATCACTAAAACTTTTTACCGTGGTTACAAGGAATTGTCAGATGAAGACTTTTTCTGTATTGAAAATGATGATATTAATAAAATGAATCTTGCCGATAAGGCAAATCTTTATTTCAAGATTGGTAGTTTTGTTGATATTGATTTTAATTCTCAAGAACGTGTTCTGATTCAAAAGATTTCTGACGCTGAGACTTTTGATGATGTTCTTGATGTTGCCGAAGAACTCTACAAATATTGTAAGCAACAGCAAGAGATGAAAACCAAGACCGATGACCTCCAAGTTCAGGGCGGTCAGAGTGAAGATGAAGATCAATCTGAAACTGATTCTCAGGAAGAAATTACTTCTAGTGTTCCTAATGGAACTAACGAAGCGCCTGGATCTAATGATTATGATTCTGATGAGTTTGATTCTGAGGAACCTACAGATAGTGAATCTTATGGCGGAACTGAGAATGATGAACTCGAAGTTTCCACTGCCCTGAACCTGGAAGATGCTTTAAAAGACCTTGCTTCAAATCAAGGTTGGGAGAACGTGTATCTTGAACTGCCTAAATTGAAACTGGATGAAGTTATAGTTCCTAATTCTGAAGTTCACGCTCGTTTCAATGAGTGGGATGATTGGACAAAGGAAAGATTGGAAACCACTAAGGAGGAATTTTTTACTTCTGCCGATGATCAGTTTAAGAAGTTCAAAAAATCTGCACAGAAAGAAGTCAACTATCTCGTAAAAGAGTTTGAGTGTAAAAAGGCAGCAGACTCTTATGCTCGTGCTACAACTGCTCGCACTGGTGTTCTTGACTGCTCCAAACTACACACTTACAAATATAATGAAGATCTGTTCAAGAAAGTTACCACTCTCGCTGATGGCAAGAATCATGGACTGATATTTGTTCTTGATTGGAGTGGTTCTATGACCGATGTTCTCCAAGATACTCTCAAGCAATTGTTTAACTTGATGTGGTTCTGTAAGAAAGTATCAATTCCTTTTGAAGTTTACGCTTTTACTAATGAGTTTCCAAAACCAAATAATGGATACAGTTCTGCTGATTATGCGTATAATAGGCGTGAAGGTTTGATTTGTGTGAATGCTTGGTTTAGTATGATGAATATTTTTACATCTAAAACAAAACTCAAAGAACTTGAGCAGCAAATGCTTAACTTCTATCGTCTTTCCTGGGGTATGAATCGCTGGTCTGGAGTTCTTATTCCTACTGGATTGGGACTTTCTGGGACTCCCCTCAATGAAGCATTTATCGCCCTACATCAAATTATTCCACAATTCAAGCAAGAAAACAAAGTTCAGAAAGTACAATGCGTTGTTCTCTCTGATGGAGAAGCAGGTGGTATGAAGTATCATCGTGAAGTTAAGCGCCATTGGGAGGATGAACCCTATCTTGGAGTTGGTGCTGTTCAATCAAATGCTTTCCTTAGAAATCGTAAGACCGGTAACACTTATTCTTTTGATGGTGAGTGGTGGCAGATGAGTGATGTATTCCTTAATGATCTGCGAGATTCATTCTCCGATGTTAACTTTATTGGAATTAGAGTTCTTGCATCTCGTGATGCTGGATCATTTATCAGGCGTTACCATGGTTATGGTGCTTTGTTTGATAAAATTAACAAAGTCTGGAAGAAAGAACGTGCTTTTGCACTTCACAATGTGGGATATCAAACATATTTTGCACTTTCTGCGACTGCTCTTGCCAATGACTCGGAGTTTGATGTTGATGATGGAGCAACAAAAGCAAAGATCAAATCCGCCTTTGTCAAAAGTCTCAAAAGCAAAAAAATGAATAAGAAAGTTCTTGGGGAATTCATTGAACTAATCGCTTGAATAAATAAATGTATAGAAAAACTGTCTACAATGAAACCTTCCCCCAAGAAATTAAAAGAGACAAAGGAGATCTATGAAAAGGTAGTAACGCACCTCATTGAGGAAGGTTACGCTATTGACGTAGATTCCGCAGATTCCATCATCAGTGGAATGAGCGAGCAGTGGTTCGAACTCATCACGGAGAACTGATTAATGGAAAAAATTACTGGAAAACAAGTAGAGACTATGATGGAAGCATATGTTTCTATCTACAATAATCAAGAACAAGAAGTAATTTCTGAGGAAACTCAGGAACTTCAGGAAAATCAAGCAAACAGAGACAAGCAACGCGAACTCCGCCAGAAGCAAAATGCTGGTAGATCACAACAGCAACTTGGAGCAAAACCAAGACCTGAGGGATCTTTCAGAGATCGTATTTTTTCTAGAAGATCTTCAAGTGCTGCTGCTCGGGCAAATACAAACAAAGTTGGTCAAAATGTTAAAGTAGGATCTCCTACTGGACCTGCACAGAATGATCAACTTAAAAAGCCAACATCAACACCAACAGTGTTGACAGATAAGAAACCTGTTCAGTCTCCTACCAGCAACTTGAAGCCTGGTTCTCCAAACACTGTTGTAAGTCCTAAGTCTGGCGAGGAAACTAAGTTTAAAAGACGCCTTCCTAGTATGGCGGAACTGAAAGCAGCACAGGCTGCCCGTAAGACTGCTACCGCTGGCGGTGCTTCTAAGCAAGAAGCAGAATATCAAGCAGTTAAGGCTGGTGTAAATGCTGGTAAACCTGCTCCTACTCCTGCCGCTACTCCTAAACCTGCTGCTGGCGGACCTGGTGGGTATCAAGTTTCCGCAGCTGCTACACCTAAGACTAAACCTGCTGCCGCCGCTGCTCCTGTTGTTAAGAAACCGCAACCGCGTATGGGTATGCGGAACAGAATGAGAATGGAAGAACTTGATGTATTTGATACAATCAAGGAGTATCTGATCGGTGAAGGTGCAACCGAAGAGGAAGCATTCAAGCAAATGCTTACACTTACTGATGAGCAGAGAACTGAAATTATTGAAGGTTCCTGCGGTTCTAAAAAGAAAAAGAAAGGAGGTTACAGCAAATGAGTAGATTTGGAGATTTATTAGCGGGAGGAGCAGCACCTGCTCCTGAACCTATCGTAGAAGAAGTTCTTATTACTCCTCAAGAGGAGGTCCTAACCGAGGCAAGTCCTTTAGAACAAATGACAAAGGATGAGTTAGAGGAATTGGGTAGAACTATGGGGGTTGAACTCGATAAACGTCATAGCAAAGCAAAATTAATTGAAGAACTGGAATCTTTGGGGTGAACCAGTTTGATAACTGTCACAGGGGGCACTCCATTGTGCCCCCTTTTTTTGTATAATTAATTCAGTTAAAACAAAGGACATGGCACTTTCCGCCGAATACATCATCACTTCTCTTCAATCTGTTTACGGAGAATCCGTAACTACTGGAGACGTTCGTGCTTGGTGCGCAATGAACGGCACTACTTATGCTACTGTATCTAAAAAAATTGAAGGGTATAAAGTAGGACGTGGTAGGTGGAACCTGACAGTTCAAGAAAAACTTGAGCAAAATTATAAAGCACCTCCTGCCATGCCTGCAGTTGAGCAAAATCTTATTCCTCAGAAAGATGATTCCTTCGTCCGCTTTGGTAACTTCGCAGATATTAAAAAAATTATTGAGTCCCGTGTATTCTATCCAACGTTCATCACGGGTCTTTCTGGTAACGGTAAAACGTTCTCAGTTGAGCAGGCGTGTGCTCAGTTGGATCGGGAACTTATCCGTGTAAACATTACTATCGAAACTGATGAAGATGATCTTATTGGCGGTTTCCGCCTTGTCGATGGCGCAACCGTCTGGCACGATGGACCAGTTATTCAAGCACTCCAGCGAGGAGCTGTACTGCTCCTTGACGAGATCGACCTTGCCTCTAATAAAATTCTCTGTCTCCAATCTATCCTTGAAGGAAAAGGAGTTTTCCTTAAGAAAATCGGACGGCGAGTTGACCCTGCAAATGGATTCAACGTCATCGCCACAGCAAACACTAAAGGTAAAGGTAGCGACGACGGGCGATTCATTGGAACTAACGTGCTTAACGAAGCCTTCCTTGAGCGATTCCCAGTGACCTTTGAGCAGGAGTATCCTACCACTGCTACAGAAATCAAAATTCTCAACAAACTTTGCGATGATGAGAACTTCTGTAAGCGACTTGCTGATTGGGCAGACATCATCCGCAAGACTTTCTATGATGGTGGCATTGAAGAAATCATCAGCACTCGCCGTCTGGTTCACATTGTCCGTGCATACGACATCTTTGGTGATAAAGCAAAGGCAATTCAAGTTTGTGTGAATCGTTTCGATGATGAAACTAAGCAGGCATTCTTGGAACTGTATGACAAAGTTGATGCTGACTTCGAGATGCCCATTGACGGTGAGGAGGTTGCCTGATATAATGACTAATGCTTGGAGTTTTCTTTATGATGCTATGAATGACGACGTTATTACACTTGATGATGGTACATCAACTTTTATCATGAATATGGACGAAAAATCAAAATCAAATAAGTACAAATATAGTGAGGACACTATCCTCAAGGAACTTCTTGAGTATATTCGGGGAACTTACAAACAGCACTACGCTGCTAACGATGAAAATATTCAAACTCTTGATTTTATCGAAGCAGCACACAAAGATGGTGAAGCATTCTGTCGAGACAACATTCTTAAGTATGCCTCTCGTTATGATAAGAAAGGCACTGCCCGCCGTGATATCATGAAGATTCTGCATTATGCCGTTCTTCTGATGCACTTCAATGACAAAAACGCTAAGCGTGAAACTTACCCCCAGTGATGAAATTGAATCCCAACACAATGAAACTGTCTGATAACACTCTCACTGTTCTTAAGAACTTTGCTGGTATCAATAACTCGATTCTAGTAAAAGAAGGTAGTCGTCTTCGCACTATTTCTGTTGCTAAGAATATCTTGGCAGAAGCAGATATTAAAGAAGATTTTCCTCGTGATTTTGCCATTTACGATCTTAATCAGTTCCTTAATGGTCTTAGTCTTCACCAGGATCCTGACCTAGATTTCAAGGAAGACTCTTATCTTAGTATCAAAGAAGGTAAGCGTCGTGTTAAGTATTTTTATGCCGATCCTGCTGTAATTGTTTCTCCACCAGAAAAAGATATTACACTTCCTACCCAGGATGTTTGTTTTCAACTTGATAGTTCTTCTCTGGAAAAACTAATCAAGGCAGCACAAGTTTATCAACTTCCTGATTTTTGTGCTGTTGGTGAAGCGGGCGTAATTAAATTGGTTGTTCGCGATAAGAAGAATGATACTTCTAACGAATATGCCATCGTTGTCGGTGAAACTGAAAAACAATTCACTTTCAACTTCAAAGTAGAAAACATCAAGATTATTCCTGGTGCCTATGATGTAGTTGTTTCTTCTAAACTTCTTTCAAAGTTTACAAACACTAAGTACAATCTTACTTATTATATTGCTCTTGAACCAGACTCAACTTTTGAATAGAATGCGAGTGATTGGATGCACTCTAATTGTTTGCTCTCACTTCACCATAATTTACGTGAGTGTGTTGTCTGGGGTTATAGTGCATTTAGTTGCTGACGTATTTACTCTTCCATATTTCATCAAACATCGAATGTGGGATATGGTAATCATGCTTTCATTTCTTGTTACTATTGGAGTAAGTAAATTATTTTCTTATTATGGAACCTGATCCTTACATTCAATTTTTAGAAAATTGGATACCAGGAATAGGTGAAGATACTAAACTCCACGACCAACTTCATATACACTTTGATCTTGGATTCAGTATTAATGATGAAGCCAAACTTCTTGGTTTCCAATTAGGACATCACCCTGCTGGAAACTTTTTCCACGTTGTGGTATTCTGTATTATGAGTATTACGATTTATCCTAATGATTATCGTAATGGTTTGAAAGATCTCCAGGATTTTTACAGAGCATATTTGCTTGGAAAATACTGGCAATCTGTATCCTATTGGTTTATCCCCAAAACAATATTATGAGTGATTTTATCTGGGTTGAAAAATATCGACCTAAGACTATTGATGAGTGTATCCTTCCAGAATCAACTAAAAAAACTTTTCAATCTTTCCTAGATAAAGGAGAGATTCCTAATATGCTGCTTGCTGGTCCTCCAGGTATTGGTAAGACTACAGTGGCAAAGGCACTCTGTAATGAACTTGGAGTAGATTGCTATGTCATCAACGGATCCGATGAGGGACGTTTTCTCGATACGGTCAGAAACAATGCGAAATCTTTCGCTTCGACCGTCTCGCTTTCTTCAGATGCAAAACACAAAGTCATCATCATTGATGAGGCTGACAACACATCCAACGATGTACAACTCCTCCTACGGGCGTTTATTGAGGAGTTTGCTGGTAACTGTAGATTCATCTTCACCTGCAATTACAAAAACAAAATCCTTGAACCCCTCCATTCCCGTTGTGCCGTCATTGAATTTGGTATCAAAGGCAAAGACCGACAGTCAATCGCTGCCAACTTTTTTAAACGAATTCGGGAAATCCTCGACGCAGAAGGAGTGGAGTACGACAACAAAGTACTCGTTGAGATCATCAACAAGCACTTCCCAGATTGGAGACGTGTCCTCAACGAAATCCAACGATACTCGGTGGGTGGTAAGATTGATTCGGGGATTCTTGCAGCGTTTTCAGATGTCGCAGTAAATGAACTGGTCAAAAATCTCAAGACTAAAAACTTTGCCGAAGTACGTAAGTGGATCGTCAGTAATCTGGATAATGATACTACTGTACTTCTCCGTCGCATTTATGACTCTCTTTACGAAGCCTTGGTTCCTGGTTCTATTCCTGCTGCTGTCCTTGTTCTCGCTAAGTATCAGTATCAAGCAGCGTTTGTAGCAGATCAGGAAATTAATATGTTGGCATGTTTAACTGAACTTATGGTGGAGTGTGAATTCAAATGAAACAACACCCAAAATATCCAGGATACTATGTAGATACTGATGGTTCTGTCTATAGTGAAAATTATAACAGAAATCAATATGGTAAAAAAACAAAACCATTAAAGAAGTTAAAACCCCAAAGAAAGGGAAGGGGAGGACAATATCATCAATATCATCTTCGTGTTGATGGAAAAACTATACAAGTTTCTGCACATAGGTTAGTTGCTGAAGTTTATTTGCCAAATCCTAATAACTTACCTCAGGTAAATCATATAGATGAAAATAAACAAAATAATGCAGTTTCTAACTTAGAATGGTGTGATGCATTTCATAACATGCAGCATTCACTTTCTAAACATTATAGACTAAAAAATATAGAAACAGGAGAAGAAGAAACTGTTTTTAATTTAAAAAGATGGTGTGAAGAAAGAGGTTATGCTTCTAGTTCAATGGTTGCTGCCTCGAAAAAACGAGGATATTGGAGAAAGAAAATGACAAAAAATGGGATGAAGGAATATTATTGTGTTCATAAAACAGCTTATGGTTATGAAATTGAGGAGTGTGAATTCAAATGAGAACACAAAATAAAGAAAACTACTATTATTGGTTCTGGATTATAGCAATGGTAGCATTTATTGTTCCTCAAGTATTTACTGCTTGGGCGTACATAAATATTGTGAATATTATGAAAACATGGTCACTTTGAAATGATACCCTTTTTTGTCCCCGACCCAGTGATGCTAATGGAATCAAATTGGGTCAAAACGATTCAAGTTCCTTCTGAAATTAGGAATCACTGTATCCGACGTGTTGTCCCCTCACTTGGGGATGAGATGGTTGGTGAGAAGTGGAAGTATGTTGATTGTGCCTGGAAGAATATGGGTTTCTACGGTGGTAATTCTACTGTTCTTAGAGAACTTAGGAGAATGAGTGATAGATCGTATCTTGAGGAGCAGGAAGAAAGAGATAAATTGAATAAAGTGAATTACAAAGTTGATGAAATCTTAGAGAAATATTATGATTGACGAACATGGATGGACTCAGAAAGATCAAATATCGGACGAGAAGTGTATTTTAATATGTTTGAATAATGCTCCTTGTGGAACGGACAAAAAACAAGTTGACCGTCTAATTAAAAACTATCAAGAACTTTTACTTATTTTAAGGAATTATCAAAATGATTGATGTGAAATTGTTCCGCTTCGTGACTGGCGAAGAGGTTGTTGCCGAATTACTCTCTGAAACTGATGATACAATTACAGTTCAGAATGGACTAGTTGTTCTTCCTACTAACCAGAATGTTGGATTTGCTCCATGGGCGATGGTAATTAGCAAGGAAACTCCTGAGATTACTGTTAAGAAAACACATGTTGTTTACATGGCAGAGGTTCAAGAAGAGGTGGGTAAAAAGTATAATGAAATGTTTGGCACTAAATTGGTTGTTCCCGAATCTAAGAAATTGATTGTGTGATGGCATTTTTTAAAATCGATTGTAAAACTCTTATTGAACCAAGAGTAAAGACTACTCCAGAGAATGTTCAAGAAGCAAATGAGGCACTATTCCGTGCTAAAATGACTCTACCCGCTGCCGCAAAACATTGTGGTATGACCCATAAGGAAATGAAACTTACCTTCTGGGAATTTTTGAAGTATAACAAACCTGATTATGAAGTCCCTGAAAACACCATTACGCTATCCAGGCGGTAAATCCCGTGCCTGCACTAAACTGGATGTCTATATTCCAGATCTTCGTGATTATGGTGAGTATCGCGAACCATTTCTTGGTGGTGGTAGCGTAGCAATTCATATCACTAAGAAGTATCCACATCTTAAAGTGTGGGTTAACGATTTTTATGAACCTCTTGTAAATTTTTGGATAACTCTAAGAGATGATGGATACCGTTTATATAAAAGACTCCAAGAACTGAAGTCTAGATATCCAGAACCGGCATCTGCTAAAGGTTTATTTTTAGAAGCAAAGGAGATAGTAAATGACCATACTCAACCAACTTTATATCGTGCTTGTGCTTTTTATATTATCAATAAGTGCTCTTTTTCTGGTCTCACAGAATCCTCATCATTCTCAAAGCAAGCTTCAGACAATAATTTCTCAATGCGAGGAATTGAAAAACTACAGGGATACACTCAAATAATCAAAGATTGGAAAATTACTAATTGGTCTTATGAATCGCTCCTTACTAATGACACAGAGTGCTTTACCTACCTTGACCCGCCCTATGACATTCGAAGTAATCTCTATGGAAAGCGGGGGAGTATGCATAGCGGGTTCGACCATGATGATTTTGCTGCCGACTGTGCTCTGTATAATGGTGCTCAACTTATTTCTTACAATTCGTCTCAACTTATTAAGGACCGCTTTAAAGAATACCAAACAGGAGAGTTCGACCTCACATACACCATGAGATCCGTGGGAGAGTATATGAGAGAACAAAAAGAACGCAAGGAACTTTTACTTTTTAATTATGGAATTGAAGGATTGGTTGAACAGCATCAATCAGAGCAAAGAGAATCTGATTGACGAAGATCCATCACTTGAAAAAGAATATCCTCCATACATTATCAATAGATGTTTTTCTGGACATCTTGATGCTGTAATGTTTGCTAATGAAATGAATCAGCATCATTTCCTCCCAAAGAAACTCCAATATGATTTTTATCTAAATAGTCTGAGGAAAAAGAAGAGATTTTCTCCCTGGCTCCGACAAGATAAAATCAAAGATCTTGATTATGTCAAACGTTATTATGGTTATAGTAATGAAAAGGCAAAGCAAGCTTTGAAGATTCTCACAGAAGAACAACTTAATGTTATTAAATCGAAATTTGACACTGGAGGAAAAAGATGAGCGTGGTTCAAGAACCCGAAGTGAAGTGGACGCCCGAACAAATGGTAGAAGTGGTTCTTAATGAACCTGATGACTTTTTGAAAGTGCGTGAGACTTTGACTCGTATCGGAGTGGCATCAAGGAAGGAAAAGAAAATCTATCAGTCCTGCCATATTTTACATAAGCAAGGTAGATACTATCTTGTTCATTTTAAGGAGTTGTTTGCCCTTGATGGTAAACACGCCAATCTAACAATTAATGACGTTCAACGTCGTAATCGTATTGCCCAATTACTTGCTGATTGGGGTCTTATTGGTATTGTAGATGTCACTAAAATTCAGGATATCGCTCCGCTTAATCAGATTAAAGTACTTGCTTATAAAGACAAGCAGGACTGGATTCTCGAAACTAAGTACAACATTGGGGCGAAGAAGAAAAGGGTGGAAGTAACTGAATAAAGATAAATAAAGGAAGGCAAAGGACCTTCCTTTTTTAATGAGCAGAATATTACATCACGTTGGTAGAAACGATTTTAAGAAAACTCGCCAAAGGCAGATTGGTGAGAAGAAAGAATGTGCTTCTAAAGAACTGAAGGAAAGGCAAGAAGCAGAAGCAGAAAGAAAGACAGTAGAAGAAGCAGCAAAACCTTTTAAATCTGATTGGAGATTGGATTTTCTTAGTGAGGCAATGACCACTGCTGGATTAGGTATGGTTAATCATCCTGCAGAGGGAGATGTTGATCTGGAGGGTGTTATACAAACTGCAGTTCCTGGAACTTCTGGATCTGGTGGTTCTGGTGGATCATATTCTTTTGGAACTTATGATGAAACCGGAAACGGTGGATTTGTTCTTTATTTGGATACTACAAAATATGACACTCTAAAAGTTAATGTAAATAGGGGTGATGCCAGTAGCATTCGAGTATCTATAAACGGTGGTACTTTTCAACCTTTAATATCCGGAACTTGTAGAATAACTATCTCGTCTGCAAATAGAGGAAAAAGGGTTCAATTTGCTTTTAATGCATCTAAACCGGGCGCTCAGAGTGGTTCAACTGGAGCAAGTATATCTGGAACAGCATTTCAACGTAGAACTCCAATTAATGTATTTGTTCCTCTTGATGATCCAGAGGCAAACTCCTTCATTAGAGGTGGTCTTGGTGGATCTGAAGAAAGAAGAAAAAAATTAAAAGATATGTTAGAGGCTGGTAATGAATATCTTTCTAAGTATACAAATATAACACCAAGTAAAACTTCTCCTGGTGATATAGAAATTGCTCAAATGTCACCAAGAACTGAAGCAGAGATTGATGCCATGCTTCTTAGGGGACTTGAAAGAGGTGACTATGGAACAGGTCCTCAAATTCAAAAGCAGATTGATAGTCTGAAACGTAATCAGAGGAATAACACCCCTGGTGGAATTCCAACAGCTTAGAGGTTGTTAGGAACGGCAAACCGAACACACAATTATTAAAAGTGTGCTATAAATATATGTGATTGCCTTCGGGGATCACACAACACAAACTCGCTTTTAAAGGAGCTAATAACCATGGGGAACTTAATGAAGTTTCATACGAAGGATCTGCCTGAGCTGATGGACCGTATAAATAGGTACAGTATCGGCATGGATGATTACTTTGACCGTCTTGGATCGCTACACGAGACGCAAAGTAACTACCCACCATACAATCTAGTTCAACTAAGCAATGTAGAATACCGCTTAGAACTAGCACTCGCAGGTTTTAAAAAAGAAGAAATCAATGTCTACACACAAGACGGAAAACTTTTTGTCGAAGGGCAAAGAGAAGACACAGAATCTGGAACAACATACGTCCATAGAGGAATGGCTCAAAGATCTTTCACTAGATCATGGACCCTCAGTGACGAGACGGAAGTTAGATCAGTTAGCTTTGAGGATGGGTTGTTAAGTATACAACTTGGTAAAATTGTTCCAGAACATCATCATCGAAAAGACTATCTCTAAATAATAGAGAATATCGTCGCCGCAGGGGGCAACTGGCAAAATCCAGTTAGTCCTCTATTTTCTTGGAGATTATTATGGGTTTACAAGTTAACGATTCATTAGTTCACGGATTTATTCAAAAAGAATTAGAGAGACAACAGAATCATCTAGAGATGATTGCTAGTGAGAACTTCACGTCTCCTGATGTGATGGAAGCACAAGGTTCAATTCTTACTAATAAGTATGCAGAAGGATTGCCTGGTAAAAGATACTATGGTGGATGTGAGTGGGTTGACCAAATTGAAGATCTAGCAAGAGAACGAGTAAAAAAACTATTCAATGCAGAGTGGGCAAATGTCCAACCTCATAGTGGAGCACAAGCAAATGCTGCTGTATTCCTTGCTCTTTTGAAACCAGGAGACACTGTCCTATCTCTTGACCTATCTCATGGAGGTCATCTATCCCACGGATCAAAAGTTAATATGTCTGGTAAGTGGTTCAATGTATGTCATTATGAAGTTGATGAGACTGGTAGACTGGATTACGATAGAATATTAGAACTTGCAAAGGAATGTAAACCGCAACTTATTATCTGTGGATTCTCTGCATATACTAGAACAATTGATTTTGGTAAGTTTAGATATATTGCTGATGAAGTTGGATCATATCTGTTAGCGGACATTGCACATATTGCAGGATTGGTTGCATCAGGTGTTCATCCATCACCAATTCCATATGTAGATGTAGTTACCACAACAACTCATAAGACTCTGAGAGGTCCAAGAGGTGGATTGATTATGTCTAATGATGTAGAGATGGGTAAGAGGTTGGACAAGGCAGTATTCCCAGGAACTCAGGGTGGTCCATTAGAACATGTGATTGCTGCTAAAGCAGTTGCATTCGGTGAGGCACTTAAACCAGAATTCAGAGAATATTGTCTTAAAGTTGTTGCTAATGCAAAATCTCTTGGTAGTAGATTGATTGAAAATGGTATCAATATTGTGTCTGGTGGAACAGATAATCATATTGTTCTACTTGATTTGAGAAGTCTAGGAATCACGGGTAAGTTTGCTGATCAACTTGTGAGTGAAATTAATATCACTGCAAATAAAAATACAGTTCCTTTTGATCCCGAGTCTCCCTTTGTTACCAGTGGATTACGTTTAGGTACTGCTGCTCTTACTACTAGAGGGTTTGATGAAAAAGACTTTGTTGAAGTTGCTGATATTATAGCAAGTAGATTAAACAATTATGAGAAAGATGGGAATAAAGAAGAATGCTTAAGAAGAGTGTTTAAACTTTGTGAAGGTAATCCCCTATACTAAATAAAAACTGAATATCGTCGCCGCAGGGGAAAACTGGCAAAATCCAGTTGATTCCCCTACTTTTTTGTGCTATAATCCATAGAGGAAAACAATTAATCATGGCAATTAAATTAATGCTCCTAAAGACAGGAGAAACAATTATTACGGACGCTAAAGAAGTTGTTCAAGAGGAACAGACTAGGGGTTATCTATTGAATAATCCCCAAACTGTTACAACTCAAGAGAAAACTGTCTTGATGGAAGGTGATACTTTAAATAATAACTACGAATTAGATGTAATTCTTAAATCTTGGATGCTGCTTTCTGTGGATAAAGAATTTGTAATTACTACTGATATTGTGGCAACTATTTGTGATCCATTACCATCAGTGTTGGAAATGTATCAATCTAAAGTAGCAGCAGCAAATACAGAAGTAACTCAGACTGAGGTTGTTTGATGGTTAATATTAAATGTTTGATGGTTGGCACAACCATACTCATATCAGAAATTGAAGAACTTGATGCTGAAATAGGAGATCCAGATTGTAAACTGACTAAACCGCATCGTTTTCTGAGTGTAGATAAAATGGAACCCTGGGTTGAGGCTTCTAATCAACCAGAATATATGATAAGATCTAGTGATATTCTAACTATCGCAGATCCAACACCTGAAGTAGTTGAAGCGTACTTGAAACTTACAGAATGAGATTTTACACGAACGTCCAAATGGTCGGGGATCACTTCTTGGTCCGTGGTTATGAAAATGGTCAACATTTCATGACTCGGGAGAAGTTTTACCCGACTCTTTTTGTTGCTGCTAACAAAAAAACAAAATACAAAACCCTTGATGGTGATTATGTTGAATCTGTTGATCCTGGAACTGTTCGTGATTGTCGTGAATTTATCAAACGATATGATGGTGTAGATAACTTCAAGATCTATGGAAATGAAAGATATATCTATCAGTATATTTCTGAAAAATATCCTGAAGAAGAAATAAAGTTTGATACTTCTAAGATCAAAATTTCTACAATTGATATTGAGGTTAAATCAGAAAATGGATTCCCTGATGTTGAGTCTGCCGCTGAGGAAGTTCTCCTCATTACGGTACAGGACTATACTACCAAACAAATTCGTACCTGGGGTCAAGGACCCTTCAGTAACAAACAGCAAAACGTCATCTATAAAGGTTTTAGGACTGAGTATGAACTTCTGAATGACTTCATTAACTGGTGGATGATTGAGGGAAATACTCCTGAAGTTGTTACTGGTTGGAACAGTGAACTGTATGATATGCCGTATCTGGTGCGACGTATCGATAGGATTCTGGGTGAAAAGTTGATGAAGCGTATATCACCATGGGGTCTTGTTACAGAGAAAGAAACTGTAATTATGGGTCGTAAACATATTTCATATGATGTTGGTGGTATTACTCAACTTGATTACCTAAATCTTTATAAGAAGTTCACTTATAAAGCGCAAGAATCCTATCGACTGGATTATATTGCGAGTGTGGAACTTGGACAAAAGAAACTAGATCACTCTGAGTTTGATACATTTAAGGATTTCTACACAAAGGGATGGCAAAAATTTGTAGAATATAATATAATAGACGTGGAACTTGTTGACCGTATGGAAGACAAGATGAAACTGATTGAATTAGCAATCGTTATGGCATATGATGCTAAAGCGAATTATGCTGATGTATTCTCTCAGGTTCGTATGTGGGATACTATTATCTACAATTATCTTAAGAAAAGGAATATTGTAATCCCACCTATTGTTCGTTCGGACAAAGATTCTAAGTACGCTGGGGCATATGTCAAAGAACCGATTCCGGGAAAGTATGATTGGGTGGTTAGTTTTGACCTTAATAGTCTATATCCTCATCTCATTATGCAGTACAATATTTCGCCAGAAACACTCCTTGATGAACGGCACCCATCGGCTACCGTTGATAGAATCCTTGAGGAAGAGATAAATTTTGAGCTGTATAAGGATAATGCTGTTTGTGCTAACGGTTCAATGTATCGTAAGGACAAGCGTGGATTCCTTCCTGAGTTGATGGATAAGATCTATAAGGATCGAACCATCTACAAAAAGAAGATGCTCCAGGCAAAACAAGATTATGAAAAGACTCCTACTAAAGCACTGGAGAAAGAAATTGCGAGATGTAATAACATTCAGATGGCTCGCAAGATTCAACTCAACTCTGCTTATGGTGCTATCGGTAATCAGTATTTTAGGTACTATAAACTGGCCAATGCGGAGGCGATTACGCTTTCTGGTCAAGTCTCTATCCGTTGGATTGAGAATAAGATGAATCAAAAGATCAATAAGATCTTAAAAACAAATGATGTTGATTATGTTATTGCTTCTGATACCGATTCCATTTATCTTAATCTGGGTCCTTTGGTTGACAGTGTATACAAGGGAAGAGAGAAAACTACTGAAAGCGTTGTCACGTTCCTTAATAAGGTGTGTGAGATGGAACTTGAAAAGTATATTGACCGTTGTTACCAAGAACTCGCGGATTACGTAAACGCTTACGATCAGAAGATGTTTATGAAGCGTGAGAATATTGCTGAACGTGGTATCTGGACTGCGAAGAAGCGTTATATTCTTAATGTTTGGGATAGTGAAGGTGTTCGTTATGAAGAACCTAAACTCAAAATGATGGGTATTGAAGCAGTCAAATCTTCTACTCCCGCACCTTGTCGCAAAATGATTAAGGATGGTCTTAAGTTGATGATGAATGGCACTGAAGAAGATGTTATTGACTTCATTGACAAGTGCCGTAAAGAGTTCAAATCTCTTCCTCCAGAAGAGATTGCTTTCCCCAGATCAGTGTCAGATGTGGTAAAATATCGTTCTTACGCAGACATCTATGTAAAAGGAACTCCAATTCATTGCCGTGGTGCATTACTTTTTAATCATTATATTAAGGAGAACAAACTGACTAATAAATATTCACTCATCAATAATGGGGAGAAAATCAAATTCCTCTATTTGAAGAAACCTAATATCATTCGGGAGAATGTTATATCATTCATCCAGGATTTTCCGCGAGAACTTAATCTTGACAAATACATCGACTATGATCTACAATTTGAAAAGAGTTTTGTCGAACCACTCAAAGCAATTCTAGATGCGATTGGATGGAATGTAGAAAAAACTGTAAATCTAGAACTATTTTTTGGATGATGAATCTTCCTATTAACGATAAAGAACTCGAAACAATTATTAGTGCTCTCCGCCTTGGTGGTGATACTGCACTCTACCAAAAACTTTGGTCCTATAAAATGAACTACCACAAAGAGAAGGTTAAGTGATGGATTTTTTAACTGAAATTGTAAAAGAAATTGGTGATGACTACACAAAACTCGCATCCGATATTGATGACACTGAAAGGTATGTTGATACGGGTTCGTACATTTTTAACGCACTTGTTTCAGGGTCTATATTTGGTGGTGTATCTGGGAATAAGATTACTGCCATTGCTGGGGAGTCTAGTACTGGAAAAACTTTTTTCTCTCTTGCTGTCGTCAAGAACTTCCTTGATTCTAACCCTGATGGTTATTGTCTATATTTTGACACTGAAGCCGCTGTTAACAAGTCTCTTCTCGCAAGTCGTGGGTTAGATCTTAATCGTGTAGTTGTTGTTAATGTTGTAACTGTTGAAGAGTTTCGTAGTAAGGCACTTAAGGCAGTAGATCTTTATATGAAAAAGTCCGCAGAGGACCGCAAACCATGCATGTTTGTGCTAGACTCATTGGGGATGTTATCCACTGAGAAAGAGATCACTGATACGCTCAACGATAAGCTAGTTCGGGATATGACAAAATCCCAACTTATTAAAGGAGCTTTCAGAATGCTTACACTCAAGTTGGGTCAAGCAAACATTCCTATGATCGTTACCAACCATACTTATGATGTCATCGGTGCTTACGTTCCAACTAAAGAAATGGGAGGAGGTTCTGGACTCAAGTACGCTGCTTCTACAATTATCCATCTTAGCAAAAAGAAGGAGAAGGATGGAACGGAAATCGTTGGAAATCTTATCAAGGCAAAGACTGCTAAGTCGCGTTTAAGCAAGGAGAATCAAGATGTTACGGTGCGTCTTTATTACGATGAGCGTGGTCTTGATCGATATTTTGGTCTTCTTGAACTTGGTGAGATTGGCGGATTATGGAAAAACGTTGCTGGTAGATATGAGATAGATGGGAAGAAGGTATACGCGAAAGCAATCCTGAAAGATCCCGATACTTACTTCACCCCTGAAGTGATGGAAAAATTAGACGTAATTGCACAACAGACCTATTCTTATGGAGCGAATTGAGACAACTATTCTGCGAAATCTTGTTTTCAATGAAGAGTATTCTCGTAAAGTAATTCCTTTCATTCAACCTGATTATTTTGAACAGAGAACTGAAAAAATTATCTTTCAGGAGATTACTCAGTTCATTGTGAAGTATGGTGCTGCTATCACAACAGAAGCACTTGCTATTGAACTAGAAACCCGTACTGACCTATCTGAAACTGAGGTCAAAGAATCCCGTGAGATTACTTCTAGTCTCACAGATGCTCCCGTAGAGCACAATTGGTTATTGGATACCACTGAGAAGTGGTGTCGTGATCGTGCCATTTATTTGGCATTGATGGAATCTATTGGTATTGCTGATGGTGGAGATAAAGAAAAGAATCGTGATGCTATCCCTTCAATTTTGTCGGATGCTCTTGCGGTTTCTTTTGACAACCATATCGGTCACAACTACTTAGAAGATTATAAAGAAAGATATGAGTCTTATCACCGGAAAGAAGATCGTATTCCATTTGATCTAGAATATTTCAACAAGATTACGAAAGGTGGTCTTCCTAAAAAGACTCTTAATGTCGCTCTTGCTGGGACAGGTGTTGGTAAGTCTCTTTTCATGTGCCACATGGCTAGCTCCATTTTGCTTAACGGACGTAACGTGCTTTACATTACAATGGAGATGGCAGAGGAGAAAATTGCTGAACGTATTGACGCAAACCTCCTCAATGTCCCTATTCAAGATTTGGTAGAACTTCCTAAATCTTCTTTTGAAAACAAAGTAACCAATCTTACTAAGAAAACTCAGGGGCAACTTATAATTAAAGAGTATCCTACTGCCAGCGCCCACAGTGGACACTTTAAGGCACTTCTTAATGAACTTTCACTTAAGAAGTCTTTTAAACCTGATATTATATTTGTGGATTATCTCAATATTTGTGCCTCGTCACGTTACAAAGGATCTGCCAATATTAATTCCTATACTCTTGTTAAGTCGATTGCAGAGGAACTTAGAGGATTGGCTGTCGAAGCCGAGGTCCCTATCGTATCTGCCACCCAGACCACTCGTTCTGGTTATGGTAGCTCTGATGTTGACCTTACTGA
>VMHT01218245.1_pt1 | contig 34184 bp, 53 predicted proteins | sample 4693611 | NCBI WGS metagenome assembly VMHT01 (sample SAMN12280063, study PRJNA550983) | marine metagenome | isolation source: seawater sampled from same location over 5 years 0.02-0.2 micron viral filtrate | place: USA: collected off the coast of southern California halfway between the port... ...
AGACATGGTAGCGGAAACAGCAGCTTTAGTCGTGCTTTGTAATGCTTCAGCATTAAGTCCAGCACTTGCTTTAGAAACTCCAGTACGATTTTCTTTGGCTTCGTCTAAGTAACCTAGAACTGGAAAGGCTTCTTTACCGACAAAAGGCACAGCAAATGGTTGTACCATACCAGGCGCACGCATACGAATCGGTTGGCCAATATCAGTATTTAAAACATCGTCAATATTAACTTGTCCTTCAACCACACCCATTCTTGGAAAGATTGCATGACCTAAAGAATCCAACGTATCACGCATGATTTGTGATTTTGCTCTTTGAATTGGAATCACATAGTCTGCTGGACATGAGCCAATTGCAGTATGTGGTTCTGGATCTGGCGAAAACATGACAATCGGTAAGTCATCCCATTGTTCAACATTGATAACATTTATCCCTTCGCCTGCGGTACAAACTCTAATTCTTTCGTCTATGCCATCGCCATCTAAGTCGTAAAATAAATAATGTTCTACGTATAAAACATTCTTGTTGCCGTAGCCACCACGATCAGCATAAACATTGTCATCGTAAGGATTACGAGCTTCCGTTTCATCAAAGGTTTCTGCATCCAAGTTTGAACCTGTACCTGCATATTGTTCCATTTCTTCTCGGTCGTACCCCATAGCCACCAAGTCGCTCACAGTTTTTACCATGCGGTGTGCGACATAAGGTGCTTCATAAATATTTCTCGCATTACGAGAAATCAAAACTTCTTCTGGGGGTACTGATTCAATGCAAACTTGATTTTTTTTCTTGACTCGTCTAATTGTGACATCGTAACTGGCAGGAGTTTCTTGGGTTACCTCTTCGCCAGTCGTAGGATCAAGCATTGTCATACTTTGCATTTCAACTTTCTCTTTGACGATTTCGACATCGGCATCCATAACCAAAGCCATGTAGGCTTCTGGTGTTAAGTTGGTGTATTCGTGGGTAGCAGCAGAAATGCTGTCATCCCAAAACGCTTTAACAAAGCCAGACTTTCTGACAAGTGCATCTTTGAACGCATCGTAGAGAACTTTAAAACCAGGATTCTTTTCTTGAATAATATAATTTACATAACTGGTTTGTTGTTCAGCAAAAGGTATGTCCTCAACATTACGTGGGACAAACTCAACGACTTTCTTTGTACCAAAAAACGTACGCATGATTGAGGGCAACATAAATAAAATAGAATCTCGAACATCAGTAGAAATAAACTCCGACTGGAGGGAGCTATTTGCTTCTGGTTCGTTGCCTAAATAATATTCTGTGGCTTCTGCTCTGGCTTCACCGATTTGGTCGATGTAGTCTTTGGCATCATCCATTTCGGATTTTAAGATGCTCTGTAATTCTTGCGTGTCGATTACTTCGTCTTGATTTTCTTCTTTAGCTTTATCGTTTTCCATTGATTAACCTATGCGTATAATTTTAGATTTTAAAGGTTGCCTAAAATTATACCCCATAAACGACATACTGCCACTAAAGGAAGCAGCCGAACTTGCCATCGTTAGTGAGAGCGCATCGGCTTTGTCAGGGGATTTGATACCACGCTTACGCATTTCTTCTTTACTTTCGAGTTTTATTTTTCCAGATGAGGTATATTTGTAGATAGGCGCAGCTAATTCAGAAACAAGCTCATCATCATTAGGAAGTCTGCAATCACGCTGCGCCAACCAATCTTTTATTGCAAACCACAACTCAGCTCGCAGATTCAAATAATTTTTTTTCGTAGCTGGAGCTTCGGCAACATTGATCCCACGCACGGGTAAGTTCTGTTCGGCTAATCTATCGACTACGCCAGAACCTAAACCAATCACATCAATCAAGATTTCTTGTGGGCGTTCTAAAGCGGTGCAATCATCAAATTTATTTTTTACCGCACCACATAATTGCATCAAGTCCATAGACTGAAAAGATTTCATTTCTAAGACAGTATTGCCTTGACGTACGCAGAGGGCAGAATTATCGCCACCATAACGGGCAACGTCTAATCCCCAGATAATCGGTGCGCTTGCAGACAAAGCAACATCACGATCTATGGCTGCTTTGATTAATTCCATTGGAATTACTGTATCGTCGTCGGCACGAGGGAATTCGCCCAGTACTTCCACTCGTGCGACTGTTGAATCTTCGCCATATTGTTCTAGCATTTGTTGGAATAGCTCTTTATCTGTGCCTTCGACCGAGCGTGAGTCGATTTGTTCTTGTTTCCAGTACGAGCGTTTGCCATGAAAAGAGTCGTAAAACGGGCCAGTATTCCTTCTGGGGTTAGAAAACGTAAACCAATACCTATCTGCTGTCGGTTCGGAGAAAAACCCCTCAGAAACGCTGTAAATCGGTGCTGGAATACCTGATGCTTCATCCATAATTAGACAAACTCCGTAACTTGAGTGAATTCCAGCGAACGCATCTGGGTTTTCTTCGCTCCAAAGCTGTGCTTGTGCGTAGTAATAGCCAGTATCTATCTTTAAATCACGAATTAAGGCTTCTTCAAACCATGGTGCTGGTCTGATAGTCGTAGCGGTTTTGTTAAACCAGTGTGAGTTTATAGATAAAGTCATCCATTTACCTAATTCTGCCCATGTTCTTGAGCGTAATTGCTGTTCGGTGTTTGCTGTTACGATTATAGTTGAGCCTAAACGTGTCGAAAGCATCCAGAGTATTAACCAAGACACCAAAGCGGATTTTCCAATACCACGACCACTAGCTACAGCCAGACGGAACATTTCTGGTAAATCTACGCTTTGATTTCTTTGTATGTGTATTCCAATATCTCGCAAAATTTTTTCTTGCCACTTACGAGGGCCAGTAAAGTTTTCGAGGGGGGTGCCTTCTTTTCCCCACTCAAAGACAAATTTCACAAAGTTTAGTGGATCATCTTTGATATTCATTGACCATAGTTCGGTCATTAGTTCTTTTTCTGCTTCTACACCATATTTCATAAAATTAAAAAAAAATTAGTTCATTAGTTATATATATAACGCTACCACGCCTGGCTCGAAAGGGGGCCTGATTCGATTTAGTCGAGCGATAAAGTGCGGAGAAAAAGATAACACCTTATCGCTCTTATGATTCTGTCTTTGTTTTGGAAGGAGAGAGAGAGCCAGAACCATTATTTTTTATTTCTTTTTCAGAGTCGTTTCTGTGAGAGAAGGCGACCTCATGCTCTTCGCCCTTCTGTTCTTGTGGTTTTACGTCAATGATATTAATAGTTGCACTTGAGTTGTTAATTCTTTGCTTTGCATCTTGTAAAACATCAGATAAGGAAATTCTTATATCTGTTTGCTGTCTTTGGTCTTTGTTCCATTCATCAGGTCTTTTATTGCGTAAAAAAAACTGTATCGCTTGGATAGAGCCTTCGTTAATTGTGTCTAAAAGTTTGCCATTTACAAATTTCACTGACTCACTTAGACCACGATCGTACGCATCCGAAATATCCGGATTTTTTGCTCGAGCTGTGTTAAAAGTATCCCATCCAACTCCTTTTCCATTGTTAAGACCTCGACAAACATCCATGACGCCTAGCCCTTGCCTAGCTAATTCATAGACCTCTTCTGGTTTAATCTTATCCCACTTCTTAGGTCGTCCAGCTTTTTTTGGTTTCTTGCTTATCTCCATTGATATATTTTATATGTTTTTACTTTTTATATCATTATTAATCATTACTAAAAAAAGTTGTATTAGTGTATTGACATGATGAAAAATGTATATATAATGGTTTCATCATTAACAAACAACGGAGAATTATTAATGGAAACACTAGAACAAAGAACGGAACTCTTTCACAAAGAAAGAGAACTGGAATTTAAACAGGCAAAAAGACATATTACTTTCCCATTAAGAGGAGATAAAAAATATTATTATGCTTTTCAATGCGCACAATTTGAAAAAAACTTGGAAGAGTTTGGCTTTGATTGTTATGCAACATCCAAAGCAGTAAAAAAGGAAGGTTTATTTTTTAATAAGTATTCAATAACTTTAGGGCATTACCATGGACATGACTTGAAAAGATTTAATTCTAAGGAAGAAATGCTTGGCTTTGTTATTGGATATAATGAAGCGGTTAGTAATTTTAAATATTACGGATTTTTAGAGGAGAAATAACCATGTACAACTTATTAATCAACTACATTGACAGCGAATCTAGAGAAGAACTAGCTTTCGGGCAACATATTTGCATAAGCGGTGGCGAAGTTATAAGACTTCGTAATATTTATAAACCAAACAAATTTAAAGGCGTAGAGCGTTTTATATTTGATATTCAGAGGATAGATAAATGAACAAAGATTACTTAGACAGTCTTAATAAAGATCAATTAGAAACTCGCATATACGATCTCGAAAACGAATTACGTCAGGAATGGTATCAAGAAAAGATAATGAAATTTGAAACCTCAAGGAAACTAGAAGAAGAAGTCGCTTATTGCAAAGCGTTATTGGAGAACTTCAACCCAGTTGAGAATGATTTCGATAGAGAAATCAGACTCAACCCAAACTTTAACCAAGAGGAGAAATAATGAAAGTTAAACATTTAAAAAACAAAATAATAATTGAATCAAATAAAGAAGATTTCAATGATTTAGTAACAAGGATAAATGAACTTAGTAATTTGCTAAATACCATACATGAGATAAATGACTTATATTTATCAGATATTACAACGCTTGAAAAATTAAAGTATCAAGTTGTAAATTTGCTTGATCTAAATTGGAATAGTGATAATTATAAGTATGTTATAGAGGAGAATAAACATGAGTAGAAACTTTCTAGTACAAGCACACTTGGAGTATTTGGTCGAGCGAGGTTTGCAAAAAGGACTAACCGAAAAACAAGCCATTGACTATGCCAACAATATATTTTTTTCAAAAGGAGAAAGCGTGTGATGGGTTTGATTTTTGGGCACCTCCCCAAACTCATCACACCAACAAGGAGAAAACAATGAAACATTATTTAATTGATTAGGTGAATTGGAACACTCTAATTAATTAAGTGTGTGATAGGTTTGTGGTCTTTTTCCAGTTGTACCTAACAAGCCTATCACACCATCAATAATAAATTATGATATATAAAGTAAAATAAAGGAGATAACCATGAATAAAGAACTATATTTTAAAAGACGAGCGAACTTAAAGACTGCTATACGAAAAGCCAAGTCTTTAGAATTCAAGAAAATTTGGGTATCAAAAACCATAGAACTTGATAAAATGTATCGCAGTTAATTAATTAGCGAAGGAAGGTTTCTTTTTCATAAGTGATGATTCTCCCCTTGAAACCTTCCTTCCACTAAACCAATGCAAAGATCTAAAACAGTATTCAAGATAGACCACATAAGCGTTAAAAAGAAAAGCTCTCAATCCAGGAAAAAGCGTATATCCTCAAGCACCATGAATAAAAATCAGCGCCGACAACGTGGCAAGAGCCTCAAACTAAGTGGTCGCTAAGTAACTTCCCCAAACCCACTAACAAAATATGCTTACGCTTGCGTGAATGCTGTTTGATTCGCTTCATACCCCTACGCTCATCCCCCTCAAGCACTAACCACACCACGTTCAAATCCACTAGCTCATACACTCGCTTTGCTACCAACTTGCTCGATAACCCACTCATACTCGCTAAATAACTGAAACTATCAGGACACGACCAATTCCCATACTTATTAAACCGCTCCACTATGCAATACAGCACTAACTTGCCACTACTGCTAATATCCTTTCTCCCCAACTGCGCTCGATACCACTTCCAACATACTTGCTTCATGCGAGAATAATCATTCTTATACTTCCCCGCTAACGCTATGCGAATCTCTGCCGATTCGCTCTCACGCTCTACATCTATGCTCTTAAGCCACCAGTATTCTTGTTCCACTTGCTCTCCTCACACACTTAAAAAAATAAGCAAAAAGCCACTCGGCTTTTGCTTATTTTTAATAGTATATTGTATATTGTATATGAAGGATGATGGGGTACGGAGTCACAAGAACCCATAGTCCTTATGGTCGGTATTATGGGGTACTCAATCACGCTTCTTTTTCTCCTTCTTTTTCTTAAAGATTCTCTCAAATTCTTCGTCAAATTTCTTTTTATTTACTGGGCGTGGCATATCTCCTTTAGATGTCATCTTCTTTCTCCTTCTTTTTAGGAAACGCTTTCCACAACGCTTCGTTATATTCTTTCTCTGCTTTGCGATTCTTTTTCTTTCTTCTTCTGATAAAGCTCATAATTTAATAGCTAAAATACAAATTATTCCAATCAGCAAGATATCAGCTAACAATAAAGTAAAAAAGAGAGCCGTATGATAGTAAATCCAGCGTGTTGCATAAGCATTTTTTATAGATAAATCGTTTGGGTCGTATTCTTCTTTTTCCATATTAATCCCAGTTTATACCAGTTTTATTTTCTTCTAAAATCTCCAAAACTGCATTCTTTCTGAACAAAGTTTTGATTGAATAATCTACATTACCACTATTGGACTTTACAATTCCTGCACGAACCACATTCATTCTGTTGAACTCTAACCCTTGATCGAGCGATATATCGGTACAAGTTTGCTCGTCAGCAAGCCACATACTGATAACCAGCCTCGTTGAATTGACTATTGAGCTAGCGCCCAAAATTTCTTGCCTATGAGATAAAGCATCATTAGAACTGTTTGAGAGCGCACTTTTATTTAAATGGTGTGTCGTTATTGTACTAACGCCAAGATTAGAAGATATTTGACTCGTAAAAGAACCCCATAACTGACCAGCTTCATTACTTTGACTAATACTTGCTGTCGTAAATGCTTGTAAAGGATCGAAACATACCATTTTTAATTTAGGAATCGTTGCTAATTCTTCCATAAGCTCATGCGCTTGATTCGTCAATCCTTCTTCTCGTAACAAGATCAATGGTTCTTTTTGCTCTGGTACTGGAAAAATATAAATATCATTGTCGTAATCAAACCTTCTGCCAAGAGGATCAAGCATATCAATTCGTCTATGAATTTCCTGGAGCGAATCTTCAGCCGCAAATATCAAACTTGAACCAGTTTCTTTTATATCCTTGCCCCACCATTTACCGCCAGTCGCTATTGCTACTGCTAATTGAATGACACTATAAGATTTCCCTACGCCACCAATAGAAGCTATGACCGCAGGAGAACCTAAAGGTATAAATCTATCAACTAAAAACTTAACTTCCTCTGGCTTACCAACTAAATTTTTAATTGAATACTTTCTTAAATTAAACTTGGTTTCTAATATTTCTGACCTAACTCTTTCTGTACCGTATTTTTGATGTAAGTCGTTAAAATCTCCTTCTTCGCTAGGTATTCTGACCAAACAATTAGGCATCTTTGCGCTAATTTCATCTCCTTTTTTTAAACCCACCCCAGATGAATCGTTATCAAACGCTAGGATTATCTTACCAAGAAAGTATTTACGAATATTTTGTACAGCTTTCATGCCAAAGTAAGAACTAAAACAAACTGCTACTGCTACTTCGTCATTCAAAGACTCAGCAATACTTGAACCAGTTGCATAGCCTTCACAAATAATAAGTGTGTCTAACTCACTGAAATCCGACCACTTGAAGTTTAAATTATAGATAGAACCATTAACCTCAGAAGCCGAGACAAATCTTTTAATAAATTCATCATCATTTTTCTTAGACTTTGCAGTAATGTACTGCAAACTTCTTAGCTCTTGACTGGCATCATTGACACGTCTGTTAAAATTGTAGATAGGAATTACTAAACTATCTTTAATAATTCTTAACCCATAATTTTTAACACCTTTTTTGGATAAATACGCATGATTCACGCATTTACTAGAATTTTTCAACCTATTAGCGCAATCTTCCGCTACTTGATTTTGCCTTTCTGTCTTGTATTCGTTTGCCCTTTGCTTGGCTTCGTTGATCTCGGCCTTTAATTTTTTTTGGTCGATTGGAGATAGTTTATTTACATTGGTATTAGTCCATTTGTAAGTTTCTTGACTACGCCAATTACCATAAGTACAGGCTTGATAGTTACCTGTCTCAAAAAAACAGTACCAGCCGCTTTTCTCGTTGCTTTTGTCGTTTCTGTGGTTTGCGCCACCAGTTACTTTGACTCTAATTACTTCTCCAGAAGTATCTATGCTCGAAACCAATAAGCCATTAGCGTTCATCTCAGAAATTAAATCTGCAATGTCTTTTCCTGCACTGCCAAAATGTAATTCTTTGTCTAAGACTAAACCATTCTCATAAAATTTCGTCAGATCCATTATCGTTACCTAGCTCGGATTCAAAATCCAAGTAATTTAAAATTATTGTATTGAAAAAAGAATCTCTTTGTTCGTTAGACCATTTGTGTAGCTCAAAGCTACCAGTCTGTTTCGCAATCTCTAAGTATTTCTCCTTGCTTTCTTTCCTTGCGTATGCAATTCCATCTTTGTTTGTATAAGATTTTCTAGCAAGTTTTTCTCCTTTTTCAATTTTCTCCTTTATTCTCTCTAAATGCTCCATTGAGCAACTACCATAATAAACATCATTATGTTTGTAAAGAAACCCTCGTGCAGGTCTATTACAGACCTTGCACAAGCTAGTTTTTTTCATCTAAAAAGGGATTTCTTCGCTGTCTAGAGGATCAACCTCTACTGGCTTTGCTTCAGCTACATCTTCTTTTGGAAGAATAGATTCGCCTTGATCACAAGATCTAAAGTTTTTTCCAAAGCCAGAGTCTATCTCACCATATCCTCTATCATTGATTTTTACCATTGTACTGAATCTAATACCTTTAAGTTCCTCAGTATTTTTAAGAGTAGTCAAGCCACAAGCAGCAGCAAGTGCTGATAGTTCTGCTTTACCTATCTCTACCGATTTAGGAGAGTTTGAATTAGCAACTGTAAATAAACCAGATACCAATCTGCCTGCAAACTTTCCATTTTGAATTTGAAAATTAATGCGCACGCCTACCCAACCACTGTCGTTTCTCATTTCTGATTCTTCAATGTATTGAACTTCATACCTGCCTTCTGTAATCTGTTCATCTTCTTGACCTACTTCTAAGCCACCTTCCATATATTGATTTAAGTCCATATTTTTACCTCACTTTTTTTGGATTTATTCAAACACACTTCGCAAAGAAATAACCCTTCTGCCTTATAAATAGCTTCTTTGGTACATTCATCACAATAAATTATCTCGTCATCCATTACTTAACCATCTCGCTTCTAATGACGTTCCAATCTAAAACTAATTGATCTGGCAAAGCGTAACGATTTTTTGCTTGGCAAAATATTTGTTCATTACACCAAACAATTCTTTCATCTGCTGATTGTTTAACTTTGGTTTCAGTCTTACCATTTTGTTTAACAATCACAGTTCCTTTCTTCATTTGTGCAAAAAACAAACAATCCAACCATTGAATAATTTCTGGTCTAGCTTTTTTATGCACATCTAAAACATATCTTCGATAAGGCACTTCTACAGAAGGATCATCTACTGTTTCAGTATCTACATGACCAATTAACATGATTGTCATGCCCTTATCTCTTAATAATTCTAGTTTTTTAAGATACTCCAACCAAAGCACAACTGCTTTTTGATAGCCTTGATACCAGTTTGCTTCCATACTATCTATGTTGTATCTGTTCATGGTTTCTTGCCAAACAAATAATTCAAACTTAGATAATGAATCCAACACATAAGTTTTATAGTCGTGTTCTTCATTGACTAACTGGTCTATGTTTGCCATGACATCATTAAAAGATTTGGAATCAGAAAAAGCATGAGGATCTTTACCATCAACAGTTTTTACTTTGCCCATACCTTGTTCTAAGTCCTCAAAGATAGGATTCTTTAACTGAGCTGCTGCAAAGGTTTTTCCTAGCCCCATTTCGGCAAATAACGCCATCTTAGGTGCTTTCTGTATAGTTTTCTTTCTTATATTACTCAGAGCCATCTTTTATCTCCTTCGTTTCGATGATTGTTGCTTCTTCAACGCCACTCTCCAAAGATTGTTTTAGATCATTAATCAATCTAGCTTTGTGATCGTTCTTCATAAACAATGTATTATTCAACTCTTGAATCTCTGGCTCTAGAAATTTCACAGCATTCAAAAGATCCATTTGCTCCTTGCTTAAATCAGCTTCAAGATATTCCTTGCCATCCAAGTTTAGCGTAGGGCTTTTTATTTCTTCTTTAGTCATTTTTTACCTCTGTATTTTTTTTATATTCATCACATATTGATTTTGCAGGACAAAAGCGACAGCCTTCGACACTATATGCAAATACTGGGGATTCTGAATCTGCTTCATCTAGAGCAGGTTTCAGAACATCAAACGCCCAATTCGTCAAATCCTCTACCGAACACGTAAAGCTCCTTATTGGCTCTTTGGCTCTCGGTTGCACTATAGTCATCATCACGTTCATTCTAGGATCTTCTATATTAAATTCTGCTATAGCTCCTAAAGCGTATGTTGATAGTTGAGGATTAAAATTCTCTGGACTGACAGGCCATGTGCCTGTCTTTAAATCTATAACTTCTATGATGTCTTTACCCACCAGGATAATATCGGCAGTACCATATAAGTCTTGGTTTATTTCTGTTACATAAACTTTGCGCTCAATGTATTTTTCTGCTTCTAACTCTGCCTGTCTTTTATTGACATAATCTGTATAAAATTTTGCCCAATCACAATGCTCTTGCTCAATGTTGATTTCCACATCTTCAACCATCATGGTTTTGCCTAGCCAATAATCTTCTACTTTCAGATTATCAATACGATCTTTTAAAATTGTTTCAGATATTTCGTGTACCGCAGTACCAAGAAAAGCAGCAAAGTTAGCTTTAGGTTGTTCAACTTCTTGAGCTAAAGAACTCCAACCAGTACAGCCACCTAAATCTCTAAATAAACTAGAAGGCGGATGCTTTGAGTGTTGCGCCATTGTTTTTGCTTGCTCTGTTGTTTTGTTAATCTCTATTGATGAAGTTCTCACTTTCTATTTTCTCCACATCTTCAAGATCATATAAAACCTTGCCAGATATTTTGTAGTAAGGGCAACCTACTCCCTGTAAACGCTGATTGGCGAGCGTCCTGGGCGATCTCTTCCAACGATTAGCTAGTTCTTTAGCCGTAATAAATTTCTTATCGTCATTCATAGTATTTTCTTGTTTGTTAAATTTTCCTTCCAAGTGATATAATTAAAACATAAATTATATGAAAGAGCAAAGAATGTGTTTTCGTGACCAACTAAAGATGGATGGTTTGTCCACTTCATTAGAGGACTCTCCATGTATTTCAATATGTTCAACAACCTACGGCTTACAAGATACTTGCATCTGTGGAAGAAATTTGAAACAGATAAGTTCTTGGAATTCATACGATACTGTTACTAAGAAAAAGATAGTGATGCAGGCAATACAAAACAAAGATGCCTTCCCTCGTCAAAAACTTACTTTTTTGGCTGATGATCATAATATTTCTTTTGAAAAAGCTAAACAAATCTTCGTCACTGGAAAGTCTTAGGAAGTCGCACATCTGAGAGAATTTCGTTTCCGATTTTCTCTATGTTTTCCTTACTCGTTTTATCCTCAATATGTTGATAACGCTTCATCATACTAAGCGATTGATGGCCCATAAGCTCACCAGTCTGTAAAAAATCTACATTTGCGCTATTTGCGACAGTTCCAAAAGAATGACGGAGATCATGAAGTCTAATTTTGTCTATGTTTGAGCATGAATTTGGAGAAGATTCCTTACAAGCTAATTTTATGCTGTTCCAGAGCCTTTTAGGGTTTTTGATACCAAATATCGTTTTTTTCTTTTTCTCGCCTTGTAGAGCCTGTATGACGCTCCGACTTTGAGAATTCAACCAAATTTTTCTGGTTTTGCCATCTTTATCGGTTTTATGTTCTTTTAGTTCAATATAATCGCCATGCCAGTCATCCCACGTAGCAGAAGCAAGCTCGGATTTACGTGCGCCCGAAAATATCAAAACCAAAATAAAACTAACTGAATGTAACAAAGAGTTATCTTCTTCTAATCTCCTAAATAATTCTTGAAATATTAAAATCTTTTCTTCTGGAGAATAAAATCTTTCTCTTTTTATTTCTGCGTGCTTTTTGATTCTACTAGCTGGATTGGTTTCCAAGTATTCGTAATCAATCGCAATCTCAAAGACAGTCTTTAAAATAGTCAGACAACGATTGGCAGTATATTTAGATCTTAAACTAAGTTCGTCAAACCAAGACTTAACATCTCCTCTGCTGATTGCATCTATTGGTAAATGACCAAAGCCAGGCTTGATGTCTTTCTCGTACAAGCGCACGTACTCTTGAATAGTTTTTCTGTTGTTCATCTCCAACTGTTGTTGATATTTAGCAAACACTTCGTCAGTAGTTCGTTTCTGTTTATCATTCTTAGCCAAAGGATCAAAGCTAATATCAAGCAACATTTTGGCTTGTAGTTCACTTGCAATCTTGCGTACTGTTTGTATCGGAGTCGCAGCATTACCTATCTTGATACTTCTTCTTTTGCCATTGAAAGTATATTTAAGATAGTAGCTGATTTGTTTCTGGCCTTTGCTATTAGTCCAGGTTACTTGTTTGATGCTTTGGTTAAGTTTGTCTGAAGTTATCTTTTTCATACTAAACCAAGTAAATCTCTAAGTTCGAGATAATAGCAATTAGTAGTGATAACAAAAATAAAATAATCCAGTTTTTATAGTCTTTCATTGTTTCTCCTTTTTAGTAAAAGAATACTAAACAATGTAAAGTGATAAAGCAAGTAGTTTAGTGATTGTTAGTTAGATAATGACTTAATTGCGTTGAAAAGTGAATCTCGACTGTTGTTATCTTTCATGTCTTGATCTTGAATTATGTACGAAGCAACTTGCGTAGTGTGTTTGACAGAAAGAAAGACAATGGAGTTGTAAGGTTGTGCGTAGAGTGCGTAGATGTCTATTTGACCATCCTTGTAGGATCTTTCTTTAGTATGTGAGCCACGCCTTAAATCAAACTTCCAATAGTTGTGTCCTTTGGTTTTTTTAGATTTGGTTTTAACTTGACACTTGTACAAGGTGTCATCTATTTCGAACACTATGTCAGCGTGTGAGCCATGAGGAAGAACGCAAACTGTATCAGATTCAAGCGAGAGGATGCTGGCTGTATAGTATTCACCATGCCTTCCCAGCTTTTCTGTGGCTCTGGACATTTTTTATTATTTTAAAAGTTTATTAAGTTTCTCCAAATCTTTTAATTCTTTTTTATTTAATTCTTGCTCTGTACCTGGCGTTAAAGCTCTTGCTCCTCTAATGGTAGGAACAATAGGAAATGTACTTAGTGGTTGTCCTAATCTTTGCGCTTGACCAATTTTTAATGCTGTTTCTCCAACCAATCTTGGTGATTGAAATGGCAAACCAAGTAAAAAAGTTGGTTCAACAAAAGCTAAAGCTGCTGTGCTACCACCTACAGCTCTTTGCAATCCTCTTGGTGCTATCTCACTTAATGCTTGTCCAGATAAATCAGGTAACAATTCAGGATCTAATTTGTTAAGTAACTCTAATCTATTACCATAAGCTGTATTGACATTGTTTCTCATGGTTGATTGTAATTTTCTTAATGTTGTACCTGCTGCGCCTTTCTTGTTAAGAGATAACTCTTTTACTAATTCTTTTTCTAGTCTTAAGGCTTCTTCATATGGTTTCATTACATCATTATATTCAGGTACTTGTTTTAAAATTTGTGATTTTATTTTGTTTCTTAAATCAGCGACAACTCTTGCTTCTTGCGATGCTTGAGCTTGTAAAGGATATAAATCATCAACCTTTCTTTTTAAAATATCTAAACCTTCGGCTGTATGAAAAGCAGGATCGCTAAACTCATCAACTACATTTTTAAGTTCGGTAATTTTATTCATTGTTGGCTTAGAATATTTTGCAACATCTGCCTTTGATCCTTTTGGCTTATATTTAGATTTAGAAATAATATTATTAATTTCTTCATTTATGGGTTTAAAATCAATAGACTTTTCTGCTAATGTTAATTCATCAATGCCTTTTGTATATGTAGCTGCTCTAGCAGAACCCATTTCTTTTAAAGCATCAAAAGCTCTAGTTGCAACATCCATTTGATCAGCTTGTCCTCTTAGATTTTCTATAAATCTAGCTTGTGCTTGTCCGCCCTCTAAGCCTGCTTTTCTTGCTTGAGTTATAGCTTCCCCACCTACTCCAGTTGTTGTTCCTAATATTTCTCTAGCAGCGACACTTAATGGTTGAGCTGTAGCTGATAATCCTTTAGCTAATCCAGTTACAGGATCTATATATGTACCAACCTTAGATGCAACTGTTCCAGCTTTTTCTAAAACTGGTACTTTTGTTGCTAAAGCTCCACCGCCTGAAAATATAATAGACACATCTGCTAAAAAACCAGCAGGATCTTTTGCAAATGTTTGTTTTATATTATCTAAACCGCCATATCTATCTGCAAAATATTTGCCTACAGCTTTAGCTGTTTGCTCACTAGGTTGTTCGCCTGGTATGGCTAGTTCTACGACACCCTTCCCTAATTCAAAAATAGATTTAGCAGTTGTTACTGGATTTATTATGGTATTAACAATATCTGCTCCAAGTTTGTAAGTGCTTGAAGGTAAATTTTGCACCGCTTGTAAAAGAATTGGTTTTTCTTTTTTGGGCGCTTTATCTACAGCTTTTTCAATCTCATCAATTTTTTTTAGTTCTTCTAATAAAGACATTTTATTACTTAGTTTCTTTATCGAGTTCTTGTGCAAATCTTAAAATTGTTTGTCTTTCTTCTGGAGTCTTAGCTTCTTTATATCTATTTAAAATTTGTTCTTTGTCTAACTGTCTAAATTCATCAAAATAAACTGCATCTAAAATATCATTAAAAGAAGATGGTTCTTGTTTAAAGCCAGCCAATGTTCCATTTTCATCATAATAATTGATAGCATCTTGCTTTGATTTGTATATAGATTTTATTTTTGCATTTAATCTTTGCAATCTAGGTTTGTTAAATTCTTCTGACAAACTTAGATTAAATGTTGCTGCAACAAGTCTTTTACCCTCATTTTCTGTAAATTGTGGCCCTAAAGTAGCTCTTAAAGATTGATAAACAATATCATTTATTTCATCCAAAAAACCTGTTGCTTCTGGAAAAACATATGGTCTTAACACTTCAGGAGTAAGTCCAATATCAGCTCCAGAAACATTTTCTTGATCTGTAGCTAATCTTGCTAGTTTATTATCTAAATTAACAATATTTGATTCTGCTTGTTGTTTTTCTCCAAATTGCCAAGCATTAAAAGTTTTAGAAAACGCTTCGTCTGTCTTTTTTTGTCCTGGAGTTAGGTCTAATCCACCAGGAGATTTTCCTATCCTTTTTGATTCTTCGAGTTTTCTTGCGGCATCAGGATCAAATCTAAGAGCGCCTTGAATGGCTAAAAATTTGTTTCTTTCACTTTCAGGCAAGGTTAGTAAATATTGAAAATTCTTTTGTGCAGCAGTTAATGATGATGTTTCAGTTTTTAAATCTCTAGGATCTTTTCCTTGCAAACCTAAGCCAAGACTTTCTACAGCAGTTAAAAATTTATTAAAACCTTCTTTCGGCTTTGATCTTTGTTCTTGTTGTTCTTGTTGTACTCTTTGTTGTTGTGCAAACAAGTCTGCTTCGTTTTGTTGCCTTATTAATTCTGATTGTTGTAATAAACTTGAATTATTTGTGCTAGAAGAAGTGTTTAATAAATTAAACGCTTGTTGTTCTGTAAGATTGTCAAAAATACTCATGGTGTTTATGGCCCAAATAATCCTTTAAAAAAGTTAGTTCCGCCAGTTAAAGCCTTTCCAACATCTTCAGCATTAATTTGAAATGCTTTAGTTCTGCTATCTCTACCTAGAACAGCAGGAGATATTTGTCCTGAAGCTGCTTGTAAAAGTCCTAATTGGCGTAATGGGAAGTCAAGTTCTCTTTCAAACTCACCTCGTTGTGCTTGTAATCTAGCTTGTTCTAATGCTTGTTGTTGTCCACCAATACCAGATAATAAACCAAGCGTACGATATTGTTCGCCTAATTGACCGCCTAATAAACCAGCTTGTTGTTGTCTGGCTCTTAGTTCTAATTCTGCTTGATTGATTGCTGCTTGTTGCCTACGAGTTGCATCTCTTTCTGCCATATTTAGTGCTTGACCAAACCCTGCTGAACGTAAGCCAGCGATTGTTTGTGCTGCTTCTTCAGCAAATGGTCTAGTAGCTTCTGACTCTATTAGAGCAGAACGACTACCACCAAATGCACCAGCTCTTATTGCTCTGGATTGCGCTTGTTGTTGCGCCATATCTTGTCGTCTTTGGATGTCTGCTAATGCAGGTTCTAAGACTTGTTCTGTGTAAGGATCTTGATAGCGAGCTATGTCGGTATCTAGTAAAGATGCAGCTTGCACAGTAGGTGTGCCTTGTCTTGCTAAAGTTGCTAAATCAGCTCTAGGATCAAGGCCCATAGCTTGACCAAATAATCCTCTGGTTGCTTCCATAGCTTGCATTTGATCTGGTGTTAAACCAGCAACCATTTCACCTGTGTATGGTTGAAAAGGTAAATCAGCAGCAGCTAAACCTTTTTCGGATGCTGTTGTATAAAGATCTTTTAAATAATCAGGTACAAATGTTCTTTCTGATGTTTTTGATTTTCCTGCGCTCATAATTCTTTAACAATTAAATTTTCTTCTTGGAAACCAAGATGTTTAATCTTACGAATCCAACCTTTACGACCACCGCCATAAAGTCTTTTAACACCTATGGCTTTGGCAAATGCTTCTATAGAAGTTAGCATTTGTTCTAATTCTTCGTAATTACCGCCACAAAACATTAAATTCATAATAGTTATTTGTGGCAGACGAACTATTTCTGTAACAAAAGCAGACTCTTTGCCTGGCCATAAATGGAAAAATCCATTTCTTATTTTATCTTCTATGTCGTCTATTGTATAGGAATCTTGATGTTTTAGAGCAGGCTCAATAAATTGCTTGCAATAATCCCATTGTAGTTCCCAATCTTCTTTTTTAATCACCCTTTGCATATTCAATAATACTAATAACCAAATCTATATTTGCATGATTTACTTGCGCTTTGACAATCTCGCCTTGCGTTAAAATAAGACCTGCATTGACTACTAATTCTTCTGTGCCATGTGCAGCTATATTATGTTCTTTAAATATAAAAAACTCGTTAGAGCTGGTATCAGTTATTGATATGTCTAAATTGGTTTGTTGGTTGCCATGATCGCAAGCAAATATGCCTTCTATTACAGCAAAGGTAAAATCATCACCGCTTGGCGCAGTATAAATAGTTTGTTGTGTAGTTGCTGCAAAAGAGTGTTTTACGTTTGTTGCTCTTTGAATATATTGCGGTTTAGCATCAAAGTCCATTATCTACGACCTCTAGGTTGCACATCTAATCTAATCTTGCCAACTTGAAAGTCTTGCGTAACATCGCCTTCTATTTTCATCTGCACTTGTCTAGCAGAAAATCTAGCATCGGTATAACCATCAGCATTGAAAGAAAAACTACCAAAGTCTGTATCTGCACCTAATGGTGTAAAACGACCAGTAAAACTTAAAGTTATCGCTGGCAAACTTGTAGTTTCTTCATCAGGTAAGATTTGATTTACTTGTGCAACACGATCCCCATTACCTATTTCCAATGGGCCTGTAAGACAAAAAGGTTTTCTTGTGCCTAATCCTGGTGAATTAAACAAAGCTCTTTTGTCGTGTTCATAAACAAAGCCACTAGAATCACAAGCTATCGGATTGTTAAAGACACCTTGATCTATCCAACAACCTCTATCAAGTTCACCAATAGACCAAACATTATCTAAGTAATTCCAAATAATATATTTGTTTGGTGTTAGTTGATCTACATCTCCTACTGGAAAAAACCACCAGATTTCGTTGTAGTCAATGTTGTGTGCGCCAAAGGTAGCTTGTTGGGTGTTTTGTTGTAAGTTGTCAAAGATAAAATCATGGACATCTGATTTAAGTTCTCTAACTCTACCATCGTAAGTAAAGAAAGAGTTTTCACTTATCCACGATAAGAACCCACCAGAAGATATGATTGATCTTGGACTGATTGCTTTACAATTTACCCCAGCATCTTGTATGCCATAAACAAACGGACTACCTGTGTAGTACAGCTTGTTTATACCAACATCGGTAAAAATAATAATATCGTTACCAAACTTGACTGCGTAATTTGCTTGACCACCTGTGGCTATTTGTAAATCACCAGCAGTATTTCTAGCAGAAGATGTCCAAGTAGTATTATCTTCTCTATCAGACCAGGCTATCTTTCGAGGATCACCACCAGAACCTATAGCTATCAAATGTCTTTCATTACTCACAATAACTGCTTGACACCCAGTTGGTGCATTAGTTACTGCGGTAGCTATCGTATCTGGACTGCCACTACCAGCATCAGGTCGCCATTGATATATCTTGCCATCGCCTGCAAAACAAAATATTAAGTGTTCTCCCCAGTTAGCAAACGAAAAACTTTTGGTATCAAAGTTTATTCCAGAGGTACTTCTAGCATCTCCCCAATCTTCTACACCATAATGATATGCACCATAACCAGTTGAAGTAATAACATCATCGCCAACAAAGCCAGCAGGTGTGATTTCATACCAAGCATTGTCATAAAAAACATTTACACCAGATCTAGTACCAATAGCTAAGACTTCTTCGCCATTATTGGTTTTATAAGAATACATACCTATTGGAACTGCTGGTTGTATAACTCTTGATGCAGCAGAAGTTGCAGCAGATGTGCCAGTACCAGTTGTAGCGACAGTAAATGTCGTGGTTGAAGGTACAGTTGCTACTGTAAAAGTTGTGTTGATTTGATTGGCAGTAATGCCACCTGTAGCTGCAAAATCTTCTAAGACAATCGTATCACCAACTAATAAACTGTGTGTAACAGTCGTGGTTACAGTTATGTTTGCGCTCGATGAAGCAGTTGTTACTGTGCCGTTAAAAAATGTACCAACTGGATTAGATCTAAAAAATGTCCAACCACCCAAAGGTTTTAAATAACCATTTTCAAAACGTACTAAATCGCCATCAACAAAACGACCTTTGTTGGCATAGTCTGTGCCATTTTTTATTATTCCTGCTGGGGGTGTTATTTGTACTAAAGCCATGATTTATCCTTTAAGACAAATCATCAATAGTTTGTCTTGCTTCTGCTCTTTTGGTTTTAATTTCACTAGGCATTTCTTTACCTGAGTCTACTTCTCTAATTACATACCAATCTGTTTGTGATAAATATATTTTAGCTTCAGTTATTTTTTGTTCAGAGGTAGGTTCTGTGTTTGCATATTTAGTTACGCCATCATTACCACAATAATCGTGATTATTGTGTATAGAAATTTGCCATTGTTCTTCGGTAACTAAAATTTTAGGCTCTGGTATAGACTCATGTATTTCGCTGTCATACCAACCTAATAATTTATTGTTTTCATCTACATGAGCATATTTAGCCATTTTACCAACCTATTGCTATTAAAGTTTTATTGCCATTCACTCCACTTACAAAAGAAACGCTTGAAGTAGAAATACTATAAACATAGTTTTCGCCATTACCAGAAGAATTTGTTCTAATGTCGTGTTTTGAAACACCACCACATTGATTTGGAAAACTTATTGGAAAAGTCCAAGTTCCTGTAAAGTTTGTTGATATTATTGCCCATTGAATAATAAAGCCATTAGCAAATTTTATATATCCTTCAGTTTGTTGTAAAAAATTAGAAGCCAAACCATTTGTTCCTGTTGTAGCTTTTAAATATCCAGAGTCATTTGTCCATTGAGATATATTTCCAGATTTATTAGTAAAAGTAGTTGTGCTACTTGATGTGACATCTTTTGCATCTAATTGAGTTTGTATTGCAGAAGTAAGACCATTCAAATATTGAAATTCTGTGTTACTAATACTGCCGTCTGCTATTTTTGTAGCATCTATTGCAGCAGCAGCAGCAATACTTGCATTGACTACCGCATTAGCAGCTAATTGATCTGCGCCTACAGCATCATCAGCAATCATTGATTGTTCTACTACATCTGAGCCTAAAGTAAGAACTCCAGAGTTGCTTATGGTTGCATCGCCACTTAAAGCTACTGGATTAAAACTTGTGCCGTTTGCTACTAAAATATTTGCATCGGTATTAGAGCCAATTTTTAAAGTACCACCAATAGTAAGAGTTTTGCCAGAGCCTACGTTAAGGCCTACTGAAGTACCATCGCCAGCAGCAGCAAAAATACCATCAACAGTATCAAGATCTGTATTGATCTTGCCACCCCACGTATTTGTAGAAGCTCCTACCTCTGGTTTGGTTAAGTTTAAATTAGTAGTAAATGTATCTGCCATAATCAGAAATTATATATTATTTTAGCCACCGATTGTTTTTGTTTGCACTACAGGATTTACTAATTCGTCAATCTGAGCATCAAGACCATCTTTTTTAGCTTGGACTTCATCTGCACCCATAGCTGCTTCAACCCAACCTTGTACGTCACTAGCAGTTAAATCTGCAAAAGCGGTAAAGCCTGATAAGTCAGAAGTATCTAAAGACTGTGTACCATATACTGAAGCAGTAGCAGGTATATCATTACCTTGCATATCTTTAACAGTATTAGCATCATCTTCAGCATTTAGTCGCCAATGTACGTTAAAGACAGTATCAGCGTTGCCGTCTATTTTTTTAACATCTACAGTTTTAACATCCCATGTATAGTTAATTGCCATTTTTTACCTCTTTAGTTAGTGCCATTAATCACCTAAATTAGTTTGTGCATCCACCATTTCTTGATAAGCAGTTTTTACTTCATCAGTCCATGTTGCATTACAGATCGCTTGAACTTTTGCATCTTCGCCAGATATGTCTGTATCTTCCCAAGTATCATCATTTTTAACACTTGGCTGTAAGACATGCCTATGAAAAGAACGAGTAAGTTCATTACCATCTTCTTTTATTACTGTAGCAGTTCTAACTTGTACTTGACCCATTTCAAGCACTTCAATTTTATCTGTTACTGTTTCTTTTGTTATTGCCATAATTATTACCTCATAAGTTAAGCAGTATAAAAATGAATACTAGCTAGTAAATATTGTTGCGAACCGCTAGTTTTACTATAAACATCAGCATTGGTTAAACTCGCTGAAGTGCCAGAATTTTTATGAAAATAAATCGTTGAACCTGCGATTATAGGTCCGTATTCATCACTCCAATTTGCTGCGCCTGTATAATTTACAGTACCACCACCATAATGTGTACCACTTTGTCCATAAGGCAAACCTGTTATTTCAAATTGGTTTGAATTACTTACAGGATTAAATGAAACATAAAAATAAGCATAAACTTTACGACCTATTTTTATATATTCTGTATTAAAGATATTAAGATTTGTTGAACCTGCTATTGCTGGTGTCCAAGTGCCTTCTTCATAATCATCTAAAGCATTTGCTGCTGCGGTATCTGAACCAAACTTTAAACCATCAGAATCTAACGATGCTAAATCTCCTGTAGGAGAGCCATCTCCTGCCGTGCCTGTAAATTTAAATTTACCTTGAGTAGAATTATCTCCCCAAGATATAAAATGTCCATAATTAGAAGCGTAACTCATACCCATAGAATTTGCTGTATTTGCTAAAAATCCACCTGTAGTCTTTATACCGCCATGAACTTGCAAAAATTCTGCTGGGCTAGTAGTTCCTATTCCAACCTTTTCATCGCTATCTATAGTAATAGCAGTAGCATCGCCATTATCAACAATGCTTGGCGTACTTGATAGTTCTACAGGTATTTTAGTTGTCATGCTTCTAATTCCTCTATTCTAGTTTTTAGATCATCTATAATTTCTTGTTGTTCTTGGATAGCTTTTATTAAAATAGGTGTAAGTTTTTGATAATCTAACCAATAATCTGATTGTGCTTTATCTTCAGATGGTTTGTGTTGTAATAAATATGTACTGTTTTTTTCTACACCAGCCTCTTTTAAAGATTTTTCAAATTCTTGTGCTATAAGACCAAAAGACTTAGGAGAATCATCATCATCTATAATATGACGATATTCTGTAGGATTTAATTTTTTAATTAAATCTAAACCAAGTTCTAATGACTTAATATCTTTTTTTACTTTTTTATCGGAAAATAAAGAATTAGATGCTGTTCCTAAATATTGTTTTAAAGTATTATCTTTAAATATTTCAAAAACTTCTCCATCACTTGAAGTTCTTACACATTCTAAGGACTTATCACCACTAGCAGTATGTCTGGCAAATCCATCAGTATGAAATTCATGTCCTGCTGTAGTACGAGATGCACTCGTTGTGGCTATAAAAACTTTACCATCACTAGCAATCCTCATTCTTTCTGAACCATTAGTTTTAAAAACAGTAGTAGAATTAAAATCTATACTTCCTGAAAGGTAAATATCTCTCCAACGATACGATGAACTTCCTATATAATGTAAATTATTTTCTGCTGTACCATTTTCATCAGCAGGTAAAAGTAAAGCTCTACCATAACCATCTGTTGATATAATAATACCGCCATCAGTATTATTAACTACACCTGTGTTTAATAAATTTCTTGATACTTTTGTGATCGCCATTATTCTATTTTACCCTCTAATTCTTCTACTTTTGCTGATAATTCTTGGATTGCTTTTGTTAGATGAGCAATTAACCCTATAGAATCAATACCCATATTTTTTTTACCATCTGTGCCTGTAGCAACTCCATTTTCAGTGCCAAAAATTTCTGCTACTTCTTGTGCAATAAAACCTGTTTTCTTATTTGTTTGAAAACCTTCACTTTCTTTAAAGTTAAATGTTTTTGGCTCTAATTGTTTTACTTTTTCTAAAGACGATTCAGTTATAGATTGTATATTTTCTTTTAAATCTCTATCAGATTGATTTGTACCAGAGAAATAATAATTACCACCGCCACCTATGTAGCTAGTAACTTGACCGCTTGAATTGTAACCTAAAAAATTATTGTAAGTATTAGTTTGTACTTTAGCGACAATAGCCTGATGATTTGTCTGTGCTAATATTTCTAATTGTCCATTGTTAATAGTAGAAGTTTTATTAATATGTATTTCACCAGAGCCATCAATTCTTATTCTTTCTAAGCCATTGGTGTTAAAGTTAATGAATCTATTACCAACCGTTGTAAGACCTAAGTTTGTGGCATTTCCTAATATTCCTGCCATAGTAGTTCCATCATCTTTAAATACAACTTGTCCACCTGTTGTATTGCTCAAACTTAAAGTTGAATAGCCTGAATCGCTAGTAGGAGAAGAAGTACCAATTCCTACATTTGAACCAGAAATAATCATACGTTCTGTACCAGCAGTATCAAATCTGATTTTATCTTCGTCAGCAGATTCTTCGACCATAACTTTAGTATCGCCATCTGCGTCTGATAGTTGTGTAGCTGTACTAATATCAGTATTAGTAGCAGTAACAGCTTCTACTAAAACACCTGTTGGTGGTGCAGTAGAAAATGTCAGTGTTGTGCCACTAACAGAATAATTAGACTTGCTTTGATAAACACCATCAAAATAGACTGAGACATTGTTTTCATGTACAGGTGCAGTTGATAACGTCAAAGTAGTATCACTACCATCACCTGTCATAGTATTTAAAGTATTGTTTGAACCACCAACAGTAGTTGTAGAATGATAAACAGTTATGACCCTACCATTAGCAGGTGCAGTAGCAAAAGTTAAAGTAGTGCCAGATACTGAGTAAACATTCTGTGCTTGAAAGACACCATCAATAAACACCATTAAATTGTTTTCTGTGCTTGGTGCAGTGCTTAATGTAAAGGTAGTATCAGAACCATCACCTGTAAAGATGTTGGTGTCCATATTAGTTCCAGAACCACCACCGCTACCTGCAATTGCACCCCATTCTGTAGAATAACCTTCAAATTGACCTGTTTCAGAGTTGTATCTGAACATACCAGCAACAGGACTACCATTCCTTTGTGATGTATTACCTACAGGTACTTTGATTGAATCAGTACCAGATAACGTCATGTTGGTAAATGTTGGACTGTCAGATGTTGCCACTGCTTGTCCAATTGAAACTGCTGTACCAGATACAGAAACGCCTGTACCAGCAGTTAAAGTAGTAATGTTACCTGTACCATCAAAACTAACACCATTAATGGTTCTAGCGGTTTCTAAGGCGGTTGCAGTACCTGCATTACCAGAAGCATTACCTGTTACATTACCTGTTACATTACCTGTTAAATTACCTGTTACGTTACCTGTAAGTGTATTTACAATAAGATTCGCTGCTGCATAACCTGTAGCACCTGTATTTACTGTAGTAGAAGGTACTGTTTGTGTATCAACAAACAATCTAAAAGTGTTATCAGTTGAAGCATCGTAAAATAAACCAGCATACTTGGTAGTCGCTGATTCTACATACTTGCCATAGAACCCAAAGTCAGTTGAATTACCTGTATTGGCATTTGTTAAACCTGTAAAGTTGTTATCTGTAACTACAGAACCTGTTTGGGTTGTTGTACCTGTTACAGTTAAATTACCAGATACAGTCAAATCATTAGAAACAGTAACATCATTTGGTAAACCTACAGTTACAGTGCCACTACTTTCTGCGACTTCTACTTCATTGGAAGTTCCTGAAAATGTTATTGTGCCACCTAAAGATGTAGCAGTTGAATTAGAACCATCCGATACTGTTATCGTACTATTTGCTAATTTAGAGTTTGCAATTGAACCTGCTAGTTGTGCATTAGAAATAGTACCTGACAAACTACTTGTCGGATAGTTAGTTGCATCTGATAAGTCAAAAGCTGGTGTAGCATCACTAGCACCTAAAGCTAAACTTACGCCACCATAAGATACAGATGAATTAGCTAGTTTTGCATTTGCAATACTACCTGCTAATTGTGCATTTGTTATTGTTCCAGAAAGACTTGATGTTGGATAATTTGTGGCATCGCTTAAATCAAATGCAGGTGTTGCATCTGAAGCACCCAATGCTAATGAAACTCCACCAAAAGATACAGTGCTGTTTGCTAGTTTAGAATTAGCAATAGAACCAGCTAACATTGTATTTGTTACTGTTCCAGAATCACCTGTACCAACTAAACTACCTGTACTTGCAGGTAAAGTTAAAGTTACATTACCACTAAATGCTGAATGAGCTGGTGCTTGTAATCTTGCATAATGAGCATTGGAAGATTCACAATAAAAATCTACTCTTGATTGTGTGCCGCCATTTTTAATTGAAATAGCACCTTGTTGAATATTGACACCATTAGTGCCAGCAACTTGAACACTACCAAAATTTACAGTAGAGCCAGAAGAACCAAACAGTCCATCAATAGTATCTAAGTTAGAGTTTAAAGAAATACCCCAAGTATCTTCGGCTGCGCCTATCTCTGGCTTTATAAGGGATAAATTCGTTGTTGTTGTATCTGCCATATTATGCTACTTCTTGTTCGTCTAAATCTGTCCAGGTAGTTGTCGGATTTGTTTGGTTTGTCCAAGTATCACTTGCCACAGTTTGTTCTGCCCAAGTATCTGCTGCAACTATTTGGTCTGTCCATTTTAACCCACCAACAGAACTAAAACTAGAGATTGCTTCAATGGTAGCAGCACCAAGATCTATTTGCGTACCTATAGAAGTAAAGCCAGAAGTTGCTGCAATAGTTTGTGAAGCAGCAATAACTAGACGACCAGTAGAACTAAAGGCAGAAACGCCAGACATAGTTACTTTACCAGCATCAATTTGTGTACCTACAGAGCTAAACGCAGATACAGCTTGAATCGTTGCTGTACCTAAATCTATCTGTGTACCTATTGAACTAAAGCCGCTTGTACCAGAAATGGTACTAGAGCCATCAACAACAAAAACTGAGGTTGCACTACCACCGCTAACGCCAGCTATTGTGGCTTCAGCTTGGTGTGCTAAGTCGTTATATTTGGATCTACTGTAGTAACCCTGATTATAGCCGATACTGGCCATGATGTTACGCCAGCGTTATATCAAGATCTCCAGCATTGAATCTAAAAACATCACCACTACTTACGACCTTTGAAGCATCTAAAGTAGAGTAAGCTAATAAATTACCGCCTGAAGAAGCATCTAAAATGCCAACAGCAACAACAGTTCCATAGTTAGCTGTAGCTGTAGGATATTCAATAGCTGCTGTGTTACTTGCAGTTGTAGGGTTTGTACCAGAAACAGTAAATGCTGCTGTTTGTCTAGCATAAGCACCGCCAGAAACTTCTGTACCACCACCAGTATCAGATGGTGCTACTGTATATAAAGCTGCATATAAAGTAGTTGGTGCTGTAAAAGCATTACCACCAAATACATGGTCTAAAACTTTATCTTCTAAATAATCACTAAATCCTGACATATCTTACCTCAACTCTTAAAATGATAAGTTGTTTTGTGTGCTTTGCCATAAGTTCTTCTTCTTGGTATTAAAGAGCCTTTGCCAAATTCAGCACGTTCTTGTTCCATTCTCATTTCCTCTAGTGCTTTTTCAAACAACTGAGAAAACATATTTACACGTTCATCTTCCATTAAATAGATCGAAGCGTGTTTTAGACAACCATATAAATAAACATCTGGGTGTCCAGCCGATACAAAGTTGGTAGTGTTTGTGCTACTCAACGCTGCTATCGAAGCATAATAGGTTAATTGTAATGTATAACTTGTGTCAGGTGTAGGTGCTAACTCTAAACTTTTATCAACAATGGAGAAAAATACTGGTTGTCCAGAAGTATTGTCGTTAGCTTTTCTATAAACATCTAAAGACTCTATAGATTGTTGTAGCAAAGGTGTGAAATCACCAGAGCTTATTTCTACGTTTATAGCTTCTAACCAGTCAGTTGGTAAAGATAAATATTGACCATCGGCAACGGCAGTTGCTCTAACTACCATATCTTTGGTTCTCAATCTTCTGTTGAGTTCACCTTCAGTAGCATCAATAAAAAAATCCAATTTAGAAGTCAAATCACTTCTATTTAGAAAATCTGCTATTTGTGTTTTTAAATCATCGTACGTCATACTTTACCTTGCCACGTTCTAAAAAGTTTATTGTTGGGATCGTTCAACCATTTTTTCCATTTGGCTTTATCGTTCGCCCAACCTTCTCGTATAGCTTTTTGATATATTACCATAGGTACTTCCGCAACATGACGTAATTCTTTACCTGGTTTTAATTCTTGTAAGTCTTTAACGTGCTTCAAAATTGGAGCTACGTTTTGTTTGGTGTGATAAACAAACTTATCATCTTCTGTAGCGAACTCGCTAACAAAGTTTGTTCTAGTGTCTATTATTGTTCTTCTTGCCATCTTAAAAAAGAGGGGTGATTACTCACCCCCCTTAATTAAACTTATGATGTAGATAAGTCGTAAACAGCTCCATGAGCAGCTTCGTTGCTCACTTCTAAACCGAATTCAACTACTATCATTTTAGTTTCAGCATCACCAATAGTTGAGATGTCAATAGTTTCAAAATCTCTAAGATAAGAAACTTTTGCGTACTCAGGATCTAATAGTAAGGCAGTTCTAGCTCTACTTCTGTTTGAAGGAACTACTTGTAGTTCTCCAAAATCACCAGAGTAGATAGATACAGATGCTTCAATAGTATTTGCATCTACAAACTGTCTAGCTGAACTTCTACCAGTAAAACCAGATACAACTGATTTCACGTGAGGGCCAACAACTAGTAATGAAGGCTCACCACCATTAGTGAAACAAGACTGTTGGACAGTCTTAACAAGAGCTTCAGTAATAGCTCTTTGTGTTCCATTAGTAGTAGCAGCACCACTACCGCCATAAACACCGTTAGTACCGATAGACTTGTTAGTAGTGATCCAAGTTTCTAAACCACCTGTTTGTCTAGCAGTAGTAGCGTTACCAGTAGCTTTTGCATTGTTTTGAGTTAAGGCTTCTTCCATATCTCTTTTCAACGCTTTAGCCATAAGAGCTAATTGGTGCGCCATTTCACTTCTTTTGCCAGCAGCATCAGAAGCGTTTTGTGAACCAGTAACAGTCGCATCTCTGCTTGAGATTTGACAGACGTTACTTACTCTAGTTGTAGCAGTCGAAGCTGCTCTTGAAAGTTCAAAACCTTCAAGTTTCCCAGTTGCACTTGCGGATGGCAAAGATTCTACTTGCCAATCGAATTGCACGTTTTTTACATTGTTTTTTCCAATGGCACTCATTACAGGAGTTGCTGTAGGAGAGATGTTATAAATAACATCACTTAATTGTTCTCTGTCAGCAGTCGCAGTATAAGTATCAAAGGCGTTTGTGACTTTAGCCATGTTTATATACTCCTTCTAGCTTTCGCTAGAAATTAAATTAATTGTTCAAATACTTTAGCTGCATCATGGACTTTGCCAGATTTAGCTAATTTCTGTTTTGACTTTTTCAAAGGAGTTGTTTTCTTAACTTGATTGGCAGTACCAGGTCTAGCTACTCTGGCTGGCGCTTTCTGTGTTGGCTTCTTCTTTGTTGCTTTGATAGTTTTATCATGCAACCAAGAATTTCTTAAACCTAACAAAATGCGATAGTCATAAACTTGATCCATTTCTTGTGGCGTGAATCCTAAAACATTTATGGCGTAATCCCTAATAGCTATCTTTTCAGAATTGGCTTTTTCGGCATTTTTCCACTCAGGAACTTTTTCCAATAACTGCTGGTTACCAAACTCAACAAATTCTTTAACTTGTTTCTGCTGTTCAGCAAGTTCCTCATCTTTGATTCTTTGCTGTTCAGCTTGAGCTGCTTCCAGACGTTTTTGTTTTTCGTTCCAAACGTCTTTTTCACGAACATAAGCAATAGGATCTTCGTCATATATAGCTTTCCAATCTGGTTCTTCACCTAACTCAGCTTGTAAATTAGCTTCAAGTTTCGGTAACAAATCCTTATAAATGTCATCCTTTTGCCTTAACTCTGCTTGTTGGCTTTCAATCTCTTTACGTTGATTAGCCAATTCTTGAGTCTTGCGTGTATAGTCTTGCTGACGACTGTAGCCGTTTTGGAGTTCTTCGAGTGTGACTTCTACTTCAAGGCCATTTTCTTTAATGGTATAAAGTTGAGGTTGCTCGTCATCCAAAAGCTCTACTTGATCTTCTTGTGACTCATCTTGATCTTCTTCAAGATATTCTTCTTCTGTTTCTTCAACTTCTTCGGCAGCTTCCGCTTCCATTTCTGGTTCTTCGGTAACTTCCTCGATTTCTTCTACAGATTCTTCGACAGCTTCAACAATTTCTTCTACTGGTGCTTCTTCTTCAGGAGTCAGTAAATTAGTAAATGCTTCTTCTGCCTGTTGTAAGTTTGTTCTTAATGCAGTCGGTTTTTCCGTTGTTGCCATGTTTTTACCTCATTGTGTAAATAATGTTTGAATTTTACTCTAAAAGACTAGGAAAGCTCAAGGTTTATTACCTAGTTATGCTTCTTATCTTGTCTAATTGAGTTTTCGTTATTCTGCCTTTTTCAATAATAATCCTAAGATGTTTTTCTACTTCAGGCAAAATTCTGATTGCTTTGTGTAAATCTTCTCTAAAACTGCTATCGGCTTCAGAGGAGTTTTCCCACTTTTGCATATATTCTTCTTTGAGGTTAGCAACAGCTTTTTTAAATACATCGCTATTTAAAATAACTTCTGCTTCGTTGGCTTCTAATACTTCTTTTTGTGAGGGCATAATTTATGAGATGGCTTGGTAAATAACTTCTTGGAGTAGAAATCCTGTAACGCCTAAAAATATAGTTAGGACAAATATCAGGGTGTTTCTAATCGTTTTATTAACTGAGGTAATGGCGTTTTCAATAGCATCCAAACGTCTATAGTTTTCTTTCCAGCGTTGTTCGCAAGCAGCTTCGTGCGAGCTTAAACGCTTATCTACTTCTGTGACTGTTGCTCTTGTCATTAATAACTCCAAACAGTAGGTCTTGGTCTTTCTTCTGAATGATCTGCAATATCCAAATGAATAAATCTACTACTGCCTTTTTGATTAACACCAATACCTGTAAAACCATATTCTTGTGCATGGGTAATAATTTTATATGCTTCTGTGCCACGACACAATATATCGACTGCAAAGCCTGTAGTATGCGTACCAGGTTTAGATTTTTTTGCTTCGATTGGATGCTCTGGACAACGATAGCCAGAACTGACTACAAAAGAAAAATTTAAAAAAGTTCTAAGAGCTTGTAGTCTATTAAGTAATTCTTCTTTAATACCTTCCTTGCCACAATGCTGACAAGCAAATTCTTCTGGTTTAAAGTTTTTATATAATTCCCAGTTCATCTTCAAATAATACTTTTTCAGCCATATAGTATTCACCTACGACCATTAAATCTTTGTTCATTTGTTTTGCTTTACGTTCGGCTTCGGCAAAATCATCTGCATAAACCAATGGGCCTTCAAATATCCTAACGCTCTTATCGGATAAGACTGCTGGTATTTCTGTCATAAAAACCATATCAAGGTCTTAGCACATCTTTAACATTTTCTTCTTTCATGTTGTTACGAGCAACACCTTTCCATTTTTCAGCAGTTCGTAAACCACCAAGACCAAGTAAAGATAAAGTCAAAGTCATTAGTCCTTCAGTATTTAAAACTGGTGGTTGTATTGATGAGCCTGAGATAACTACTATCCAATTCATCAAAGGTGCTAAAAAGTATTGCCACATCAAGGCCAATGCACAAATCCAGAGGATCGCAGGCCTAGATCCCGAAACAAAAATACTAGGATGTTTAGCTTGTTCCAAATTAATTTCTGCTTGAGCTTTTTGCAAATCAATCATTTGTGATTTGATACTAGCTTCTAGTTCCATACGCTTAGTTTTATCAGGTATGGCTTTACCAATTAAATCACTAATGGGTTTAAAAAATTTATCAATCATTGTCTTTACCCTCTAATATCTTTTGTAGTTTCATAGCTTTTTCATGTGCTGAATCAACGTGTAAATTTTTATCAACTATTTTTTCTAGTTTTAAACTTTCTATTTTATTATTACTAATATAACGCCAAGTATAGCCATCTTTTGAATATACACCAAAGACAGTTGTACCCATACCAATCTTGATTATCATGGCTTGTTCGCCATCTAATAAGACCTTATCGCCTTCGTTGAATTGTGAATTGAGTTTGAATTTAAGACCTTTGATGAATGATACCGAATAGTCTTTGAGAGCAAGTCCGCCTAATACGCTTGCCAAAAATAAAGATGCTTCAACATAATATTGCTCAAAGTCCACTTGTCTTAACCATGAGTTTTTTGCACCTCAAACTCAGCAGTTAGACTAGCTCCTTTGTGTGGTTTGAATTTGCCCTCGTGCTTCATTAACTTATAAGTCTTGCCAGACTTCATAAAATGAAAGCCTTTAGGTGCTTTAAGTTTTTTCTTCATTTCTTTTTAGTTTTCTTTTTGGTTTTTAATTTTTTAAAATCAGCACCAGTAATTTTATTACGAGGTTTAGCTACTCTAGCTAACTTCTTTTGCTTTGGAGAATACTTACTAAAAGGCATGATTACTTCCTCTTTTTAGTTTTAGGTTTAGCTTTAGTTTTTTTCTTCTTTTTTGAATGATACATAACTACCTCTTTTTTTTACTTTTTGGTCTTAATAAATCTGCATCGGCTTTTCTTGCACCACCTTTGCCTGTAGCAAAAGATCTAACACGACCAGCCGCCCAAGCATGTGCAGATACACCTGGTCGAGATCCTGACGAATAATATGCACCAAGACCTCGTTTATAAACTTTTGACAAAGTGCCTTTGGAAATACCACTAGACTTAGCGTATTTATCTATAGTCGCTTGCTTACTTCCTGCCACTTTTACTTCTCTGTTTAGATATTCTGTTCATCATAGCTGGGGTTAATTTACCTTGTTTGTATAGTTTAGCAGTTCTTTTTATTTCTTTCTCCCTTGCCTTTGGGTTCTTTGCACCAGCAACATACTTCTTAGGTACGCCACCTTTGGTCTTAGGTACTTTTGCGAATTTGCGTTTCATCTTTTTTTAGTTGATTGTGTTTTTTAAGTTGTTGTTGTTGTTTTATTTTTTTTAATTCTTTTTTAGTTAATCTTCTTTGATGTTGTTGTGGCTTTACCATTTTACTCTATTCGCCCAATATGCTGCGGACATTTTGCCTTTAGCAATATTTTTTGCGTGTCTGGCTTTAAAAGACTTAGCACGCTTAGTCATGGTTTTATCACCAGTCTTGCCTTGTTGTCCAAAGCGAATCGTTTTAACTTTGTTGCCTTCTTTGGCAACTACCACGTGTGATTTGGTTTTGTGTCCTGGTGTTCTTTTTGGTTTGTTGTAACCAGATACACCAGCTCGTTTTAATCTTGAATCTTTCATTAGTGTAAAGTCGTTTCTTTAATTAAAAATATTTCTGTATCTTCTTCTATTTTATCCTTAAATAAAAATTGCATAAATGATTTTGCTTGTTCAAAACTACGAGCTTTGATGTCTGTGCCGATATAAACGTGTTCCCCAACCACACATTCCAAATGGTATAACTTAATTGGAGAAGTTGAAGTCATCATCAAACAACCCCTGTGATTGAGTTTTTGCTATCTGTCTGATAGTTTCTCTGTCACGTTCCATTAACGCATTGATTTCTGCAATATCAATCTGAGTACCATACTTGCCAGCTAACTCTGCTGACTTCAATCTAATCTCGGCTTCAGCTTCATCACGCCTTCTATCATCTTCCATAATGATTTTCATACGATCTGTTTCGGCATCAATGACCGCTTTTTGTGCTTGCACTTGTGCTTTTTGAATTTCTGCTTGCGCTAACAATGTAGCTGGATCAGGTTTATCTTCTTGTGGTTGTGGTGGCATTGGTGGCACTTGCGTATTGATAAAACTTTGTGCATCTTTGAAACCAGCTAACTCAATCATTTTGCTAAGTGTGTTTGAGTATTGTTGTAAATTCACTAAAGGATTCTGTGGCCCTAGTGTTTGTAAAATTTGTTCTTGCTTACCTGCTAAGTTATTTAAAACTGCCACACGTTCGTCATCGCTGTTTTTGGAAATTGCGACATTGACACTAACGTCTTTATCGGAATCCCAGTAGCGAGGATCAACAGGTACGAATTGATTGTTTAGTCTAAACATATCTTGTCCTTCTTGGTGTTTGATAACCAAGTTATTGACTAAGCTAAAGAGTTCTTTCATACCACCTTCAGCAAAATGACGACAAATTAATTCAACTCTGCCTTGCGCTCCAGACATGGTAGCGGAAACAGCAGCTTTGGTCGTGCTTTGTAAGGCTTCAGCATTGAGTCCAGCACTTGCTTTGGAAACTCCAGTACGATTTTCTTTGGCTTCGTCTAAGTAACCTAATACTGGAAAGGCTTCTTTACCCACAAAAGGTACGGCAAATGGTTGCACCATACCAGGCGCACGCATACGAATTGGTTGACCAATATCGGTATTTAAAACATCGTCAATATTGACTTGTCCTTCAACGACACCCATTCTCGGAAAGATTGCATGACCTAAAGAATCTAACGTATCACGCATGATTTGTGATTTAGCTCTTTGAATTGGAATCACATAGTCTGCTGGACATGAGCCAATCGCAGTATGTGGTTCTGGATCTGGGCAAAACATGACAATCGGTAAATCATCCCATTGTTCAACATTGATTACATTAATCCCTTCGCCTGCGGTACAAACTCTAATTCTTTCGTCTATGCCATCGCCATCTAAGTCATAAAATAAATAATGTTCAACGTATAAAACATTCTTGTTGCCATACCCACCACGATCAGCATAAACATTGTCATCGTAAGGATTACGAGCTTCCGTTTCATCAAAGGTTTCGGCATCCAAGTTTGAACCTGTACCTGCATATTGTTCCATTTCTTCTCGGTCGTATCCCATAGCCACTAAGTCGCTCACAGTTTTTACCATGCGGTGTGCGACATAAGGTGCTTCATAAATATTTCTCGCATTACGAGAAATCAAAACTTCTTCTGGGGGTACTGATTCAATGCAGACTTGATTTTTTTTCTTGACTCGTCTAATTGTGACATCGTAACTGGCAGGAGTTTCTTGGGTTACCTCTTCGCCAGTCGTAGGATCAAGCATTGTCATACTTTGCATTTCAACTTTCTCTTTGACGA
>VMHT01131195.1_pt1 | contig 34181 bp, 37 predicted proteins | sample 4693611 | NCBI WGS metagenome assembly VMHT01 (sample SAMN12280063, study PRJNA550983) | marine metagenome | isolation source: seawater sampled from same location over 5 years 0.02-0.2 micron viral filtrate | place: USA: collected off the coast of southern California halfway between the port... ...
ACTTTAGGGGCAACAGGTGTGGCTATATTAGGAACTACACTTAATGCAAATCACATTGAGGCTCTTAGAGGTTTTAAAAGAGTTATAGTTGCACTTGATCCTGATGCAGCAGAGAAGACTATTGCTTATACTAAAATGCTAAGAGCAAATGGAGTTCATACATTAGCTTTAAAATTACTTGATGATATTAAGTATAGGAGAGAAGAGGATATCGCATTTATAACAAATACAATAAAGGAATTTAATGGAACATTCACTACTAAAGAGTTTGCTAAGTAAGGATTTTTATGAGAGTACTAAAAATCTTTGCACAAGTAATTTATTCACTAAGGATTTAAGAAAGATTAAACAGGTAGTTGATAATGCAATGTCTGATTATCAACGTGACCTACAGCTAGACGAGGTTAAAGGTTTATTCTTTACATCTAATCCAACACTAACTACATCTCAAAAGCAACAGTTTAATTTATATTTTAAGCAGATAGATAATGCATCAGCCGTAGGCATTGATGTAGCTACTGACTTACTATCTAATTTAAACAGGCAGTATGTGGGAGAGGTTGTAGCTAATCTAGGATTTCAATATGTTAATGGGGATCAGACAACACTTGAACCTTTGAAAAATATTATTGAGAGTTACCAAGATAATTTTATGCCCTCTGTTAAGACAGACTTTGTGGACAATAGTGTTGAGGGTTTAATAGCTAGTGCTAGTAGTAGTAACAAGTGGCAGTTCAACATCCCCTCTTTGTTTCAAGGTGTGAATGGACTTGACAATGGGATGCTGTTTGTCATAGGTGCTAGATCAAATGTAGGTAAGTCTAGTTTCCATGCGACTCTTTGTGCTAGTCCAAATGGTTGGGCTAGTCAGGGTGCTAGGATTCTTATCTTATGCAATGAGGAAAAGCCTGAGAGAATAGCATCAAGATATATGACAGCCTGTACAGGTATGACTATGAAACAAATTATCAAGGACAAGAATGAGGCTCATAGATTGTATGATCCTGTCAGGGATAATTTAAAATTCTTAGATGCCACAGGTAAGCCTATGAGTTGGGCAGAGGCAGTAATAAAAAGTTACAAGCCTGACATAGTTGTCATGGATATTGGTAGTAAGTTTTCTGAAGAGGGAGCTAACACTAATAACCATGAAGCACTAAAAGCCAATGCAATTTATGCTAGGAATATAGGTAAGATGTATGGCTGTTTAGTTGTTTACTGCACTCAGTTATCAGCAGAGGCAGAGGGTAAGATTGTTTTATCCCAAGCTATGATTGAGGGTAGTAAAACAGGTCTAGCAGGAGAGTCGGATCTTATGATTCTTATTGCTAGGAATCCCCCTATGAACGATCAGACTGAAGACGATGGACTAAGGTATCTAAACATTGTCAAGAATAAAATATCAGGAGTTCATAGGATTGTTAATTGTGAGTTTGACTTTCATACAGGAGTATATTCATCATGAACTACATATCAGTATGTTCTGGAATAGAGGCGGCTACTGTAGCTTGGAATAAACTAGGGTGGAATCCTCTAGGTTTTTCTGAGGTAGATAAGTTTCCGTCTGCTGTTCTGCAACACCATTACCCAAACGTGCCTAACTTAGGTGACATGACTAACTACAAGGAGTGGAACATAAATGAATCAGTTGACCTTATTATCGGAGGAACACCATGCCAATCGTTCAGTATCTCAGGACTCAGGAAAGGACTTGAAGACCCAAGGGGAAACCTTGCCCTCACCTATATTGGATTACTTGACCACTTTAAACCCAAATATTTCATCTGGGAAAATGTCCCTGGAGTTTTGTCCTCTAACAAAGGAGAAGACTTTAGTTCCTTCATCAGGGCGGTTCAAGAAATCAGGTATGGGTTCGCCTACAGAGTTTTGGATGCTCAATACTTCGGAGTACCCCAAAGACGTAAAAGAGTCTTTGTTGTTGGATGTTCTTCAGGCGACTGGAGAAGTGCCGCAGAGATACTCTTTGAGTCCGAAAGCCTGTCGAGGGATACTGAGGAGAGCAGACAAAAGGGGAAAGACTCTACCAAAGAAACTAGAGGAAGCTCTACTACAGACAACAGGTGGCCTGCGAGAATAAGTAACACACTTGATGTAGCTTATCACGATAAGTTGGGGTTAGAAGATCAACATATAAATGCCGACTGTCCTAAGTTTGTACCTACTGTATATGAATCCCATCCTAATGATTCTAGAGTTACAGACATGGGAGAAACTTGTACAACTGTAACTGCTAGATGGGGTACAGGTGGTAACAATACACCTTTAGTAAAAGTTGGAGATATAACTGAGGAAGTTAAAGTTCGTAAACATAAAGTTGATATAGATAATCTACAACAATTGTTGAGAACTTGTAAATCCAACAGCAAAAAAACCAACAAACAAATAGCTGAAGAGTTATCTATACCTGTGACAAAAGTTGAGCATTGGTTTAGGACAGACTCTAGCTTTGCTATACCTTCAGATGATGTTTGGTTCGATCTAAAAAAATGTTTAGATATTAAAGATGATACATTTGATGATCAGATTATGGAGTTTGAATACAAGGATGGTGTATTTGAATCTAGCCAACGTGTTTATGATTCCACAGGTAAAGCACCTACTCTCACAGCTACGAATGATAAACAATTAATTCATCACAAAGAACCTATTTTAGGTGGTCAACATCCCAATGCTGCAGTTGGAGATGGAGTAGCTCCAACTTTAACTAATGCTATGGGTTCAGGTGGAGGACATATACCATTAGTAGCCCCTAAGTCTGTAATTAGAAGACTGACACCTGTAGAATGTGAAAGACTACAAGGGTTTCCATGTGGATATACTGAGATACCTTATAACAATAGACCTCATACACCTGACGGACACAGGTATAAAGCACTAGGCAATAGCATGGCTGTGCCTGTTATCAGATGGTTAGGTGAGAGAATAAATGGTATTGATGCTAGGAGCAAGGTAAGATATGTAGGTAGTGCTAATGCTTCAAGACAAAAGTTTGCCACAACAATGGGTACAAATTTAGGAGAAAAGAAAAATGGAACTAGTACTTGATGTTGAAAATACAACAACAACTAAAAACAATAAGTTACACCTTGACCCATTCGAGAGGGGTAATTCTTTGGTTATGGTTGGTGTTCAGTCATTGGCTGCTAAAAATCCATCCACTTATATTTTCGACCACATGGATACTACTAGAAATGATGATCTTATATCTAATAGGTATGCTCTTCAGGATTATTTAGATAAGACAACATTACTTATAGGACACAACATATCCCACGATCTATTATGGTTGTGGGAGAGTGGGTTTAAATATGAGGGTAAAGTATTTGACACTATGTTAGCTGAGTATGTATTACAACGTGGCATAACTGATAGACTAGGGTTGGGTAAAGTTGCAGAAAGGTATGAATGTGAAATCCAAAAAGAAGACACACTCAAAGACTATTTTAAAAGAGGATATAGTACAAGAGAAATCCCAAGACTCGAACTCGAAACCTACCTCCGACATGATATCGGTGCGACCAAGGAGGTATACGAGAAGATACAAAATAGATTGCAGGGAGTCGAGGATAAGGGTTTGTCTAAGACGATTGAAATAACTAATGAGGTATCTGTAGTCCTTGCTAGGATGTATCAATCAGGTTTTAAAATAGACAGGACTAAACTTAGTGAGGTACGAAAAGAGTTTGAGGAAGAGAAGTTAGACTTAGAAAAGAAACTTAATAAGTACACTAGGTACTTGATGGGGGATACACCTGTCAATCTTGGTAGCCCTGAACAATTGTCATGGGTTTTATTTAGTAGGAAACCTATAGATAAAAAGAGATGGGCTGACACTATACAACCTAACTTACCTGTACCTGCTTTTAAAAATCTAGTTAAGTTTAACTTTAAGACTTTGTATAAAACCAAAGCTGTTCAATGTCCTGTGTGCAAAGGCAAAGGATATGTATATAAGAAGAAGAAAGATGGTTCACCTTATAAGAAGTCATCTAAGTGTGGTGCTTGTCTAGGTGGTTTTAACTATCAAGAGTCAAAAGATATTGCAGGACTAAAATTCTCAGCACCATCTGTTAAGTGGGCATCAGCTAATGGGTTCTCTACATCTAAAGGTAACCTAGAAATACTAGAAAGAGTTGCATCTAATAAAGGTATGGAAGAGGCACAAGTATTTTTAGGACAACTAAAAAGATTATCTGCGATAACAAGTTATCTATCTAACTTTGTAGATGGTATTGAAAACTTTATAAAGGATGATGATAGGTTACATGTAAGACTTAATCAGCATGTAACGTCTACAGGTAGATTCTCAGGTGCTAATCCTAATATGCAGAACATGCCAAGGGGTTCAACCTTTCCTGTTAAGAAAGTATTTATCTCTAGGTTTAAGGGTGGCAAGATTATGGAAGCTGATTTTGCACAATTAGAATTTAGAGTGGCAGCTTTTCTAAGCCAAGACCCTATAGCTATTAAAGAAGTGACTGAGGGGTTTGATGTACATTCTTATACTGCCAAAGTTATTAGTGATGCAGGACAACCTACTACTAGGCAAGTAGCTAAAGCACATACATTTGCACCTTTATATGGAGCATCAGGGTATGGTAGGACTAAAGCTGAAGCTAGATACTATGAACATTTCCTAGAGAAATATCAAGGCATTGGTAAGTGGCATAAGAAACTAGCTACTCAAGCTGTTAGCTATGGCTACATAAAAACTCCAAGTGGTAGAGAGTTTTCTTTTCCTGATACAAAACGTAGAAGGGATGGAACAGTAACAAATTTTACACAGTTAAAGAATTATCCTGTACAATCGTTTGCCACAGCCGACATTGTTCCATTAGTTTTAGTTGAAATTTACAATAGGTTGCATAAGTTAAGTAGTGTTGTGGTAAACTCAGTACATGATTCAATAGTTATAGACATACATCCTGATGAAGTTACTCAGGTGTATGACATAATTAAAGATGTAGAAAAGAATTTAGTTAGTTTGTTAGAAACTAAATATGGCATAGACTTTAACGTGCCATTGTTGTTAGATGCAAAAATAGGTAACAATTGGTTAGAACAAGTAGATATATAAACTTTAATAAGGAAATAAATATTATGTCTGATTTAGTAAACTTTAAAGATACAAACAATTTTAATCAACTTGCTGAAGCAATGGGCATGGGTGCTGATATGGAGAAGAAAAAGAGTGGCTCTACATTGGCAAGATTAAAGATCAACCACACAGGAGTGATGGGGGAAACAACTGTCAAAGGTAAAGTTAAACGTGTAGAAGTAGTAGATGCTGGTTCTTATGTTTTACAGATGCCTGAAGATGATAGGAAAATATATTCTAATACTGCCACTATCAGGTTGTTTCAACAGAAATTTATGTATAAAAGATACGTCACTAAAGATGACGGAGGTATGTTTGTAAAAACAATTATGGCTAATGATTTAAAATCAGATCTTATAGATAATACAGGTGGTGTTAACTGTGGAAAGTCTAGTGGTTGGATAGAAGACTACAAGAGTTTGCCTGATGAAACTAAGAATCTTTTGAAGTCAATCAAACGTGTAAGAGTTTTATTTGGTGAGGTTACTTTACATAATCCTGTTGATGAAACAGGCAATGAAATAGATAAAGTCAAAGAAGATTTTTCTTCAATACCTTTTATTTGGGAAGTAGATAATAGAGATGCATTTAAAACTTTTGCTGCACCTATCTCACAGATGGCTAAAAAGAATCACATTCTTCCACAACATACTATCGAGTTAGATACAGAAGAAAAAACTATTCCCACAGGTGCTAAGTACTATCTTCCTACAGTACAGTTAAATCCTGTTGAGTCAACACTTGAAGAAAAAGATGAAAAGACTTTTATAAACTTTAATGAGTGGATTAAGAACTACAACACTTATATAAAAACTGCTCACACGGATGCACTTAAAGATAAAGGTGATGCTGAAACTAAGGAAGTAGTAGATGAGTTTGTGGATATAGAAGAAGCTGCTTAGTGAATCATCCTGCCGAAATAAAGATACACAAATATCTTAGTAGTCTTAAATCAGAAGACTCTGTTATGTCTGCTGAAGTTATAGATCAAATTACTAATGATGTTCGTGATGCTTTAACAAAACAGTTTGTTGATAAACGATCCAATCAATTTACATTAAGAATGTCAAATATTGGTAGGAGCTACTGTCAATTATGGTTTGATAAAAACAAACCTGAAGCTGCTAGTAAACCATCAGCTAGTTTTATTATGACCATGATGATGGGTGACATAGTTGAAGCTGTATTCAAGGGCATATTGAAACAAGCAGGTGTTGAGTACAAAAATGGGGAGAAGGTTACTCTTAAATTAGACAATGGTAAGTCTATTGATGGTACTCCTGATCTCATTACAAATGATGCTGTAGATGATATAAAATCTGCTAGTCCTTGGTCTTATGAAAATAAATTTAAGGACTACAACACTCTTGCTGAACACGATTCCTTTGGATATGTATCTCAATTAGCAGGGTATTCTTTAGCTACAAAGACAAAGCCTGGTGGTTGGTGGGTTATCAATAAAGCTAATGGTAATTTTAAATATGTTGCCGCCTCTAACATAGACACAGATACCTGTGTTAAAAAAACCAAAGCTCTAACTGAAGAACTTGAAGAAAATAGATTTCGGAGATGCTATCAGGACGTTGAAGAAACCTACCGAAAAAAACCATCAGGCAACCGAAAGCTAGGTATTGAATGTTCATTCTGCAATTACAAACATGCTTGTTGGCCTAACCTACAGGAAAGACCATCACTAGTTTCTAAAGCAGAAGTGCCTCCAATGGTTTGTTATACAGAGATCCGAAGTGTTTAATGCTAAATCCTTTGCAGCTTCTAAGAGACACGGCTATAGAAGTGGACTAGAATTTAAGGTACAAAAAGATTTACAGAGCAAAGGTGTTGTTGCTAAGTATGAACCATTAAAGATTGAGTGGGAAGATTTATCATACAGAAAATATACCCCTGACTTTTTATTACCTAATGGAATAATAATAGAAAGCAAGGGTTTATTTACAGCACAAGATAGACGTAAACATTTATTGATTAAGAAACAACACCCTGACCTAGATATACGATTTGTTTTTGAATCTATAAAAAGAAAACTCAGTAAGAAAAGTAAAACTACTTATGCGGATTGGTGTAATAGGTACGGATTTCTGTACCATTTAAAACTAATACCTAGTGAGTGGATTGATGAAGACGGATCATCAGAAAAAATACTAACTTTCATACCCTTTCCAGGAGAAAAAAAATGATTGACTTTGAAACAGATATTAAAAACCCTATAGGGGAAGATGACTTAGCCTTGATATTAAAACCTAAGTTTACTAACAAGAAATGGAATAGCACAGTTGACTTATCTGCTGTGATAATGCCTTCAAAGAAATTAGAAGAAGAAGATACAGAACAATTGAGAGATGTATTGTATGCTTTAGTTACATGCTTTCATCTTTTAAATACAGATTCAGATTTTGCTAAAAGAGTTTCAGACAAGATGGATGAAATAGCAAAAGAAGAAGGGTTTTCAGAATATGAAGATACTCCTGACAATGTAATAAAACTATCTACTTGGACAAAGACTGAGGGAGATATACATTGAGTCAATTAAAAGATGATTTGTATAATTGGGAGAAACAAAATGATGAGTTTTGGAAAAAAGAAAAAGGAAGTATATATAATGTTGATGTAGTTAATCACCCTCCTCATTATAATAAAGGCAAGTATGAAACTATAGATGTAATTGTAGATACATTAGGTGACTACGAAGCAATATCATATTGTCAAGGAAACTGTATCAAGTATTTAATAAGAATGTGGCATAAAGGAAGTGCCTTAGAAAATGCTGAGAAATGTTTATGGTACTTAAATAAAATGATTGAGCTACTAAAAAAAACTAAAGGGAAAAATTGGTAATGGATACTATAAGTTATAGTGGTATTAACATTTGTTACACTAGAGATATAGATTTATCAGATCAAGCTAAAGAACTACTGAGAGATTACTATATGCTTAAGCATGAGACATCTCCTCAAGAAGCTTTTGCTAGAGCATCTGTTGCATATTGTGAAGGTGACTTAAAATTTGCACAACGTATATATGATTATGCTAGTAAGAGATGGTTTATGTTTGCTAGTCCTGTCCTTAGTAATGCACCTAACATAGGTAAAAAGTGGAAAGCTTTACCTATATCTTGTTTCTTAACTTATGTAGGTGATACATTACAAGATTTAATCTCACATAATTCTGAGGTTGCATGGTTATCTGTTAAAGGTGGTGGGGTTGGGGGTCACTGGTCTGATGTGAGGGCAGTCGGTGATAAATCCCCTGGCCCTATTCCTTTTCTAAAAGTTGTTGACTCACAAATGACAGCATACAAACAAGGTAAAACTAGGAAAGGTAGCTATGCAGCATACATGGACGTTTCTCACCCTGACATTGTAGAGTTTATTAATTTTAAATTACCCACAGGTGGTGATGCTAATCGTAAATGTTTTAATTTATTTAATGCTGTTAATGTAACAGATAAGTTTATGAAAGCTGTAGAAACTGATGGTATGTGGGAGTTAAAAGATCCTGACTTAAATAGTATAGACTATGTAAGAGATACTATTAGAGCTAGAGATTTATGGCAACGTATATTAGAAGCTAGGTTTAGAACAGGCTCACCTTATATAAACTTTATTGATACAGCTAATAAACATTTACCTGAAGAACAAAAGATGTTAGGTTTAAAAATACATGGTAGTAATTTATGTAATGAAATACATTTAGCTACTAATGAAGAACGTACTGCTGTATGTTGTTTGTCTAGTGTTAATCTAGAAATGTATGATGAGTGGAAAGACACCACTATGATTAAAGACTTAACTAGATTCTTAGATAATGTATTACAAAAGTTTATTGATAATGCACCTGAAGATTTAGATAAAGCTAAACGTAGTGCAATAGCTGAACGATCTTTAGGACTAGGTGCTATGGGATTTCATGGCTACTTACAAAAAATGAATATACCTTTTGAGAGTCCTATTGCGAAAGGTCTTAACAAACGTATCTTTAGAACTATTAAAATGGAAGCTCTTGAAGAGAGCCGATTGTTAGCTAAAGAAAAAGGTGAGCCATCAGATATGCAAGGTTCAGGTAAACGTAATGCACACTTGTTAGCTGTTGCACCTAATGCTAATAGCTCTATCATATGTGGTTGTACACCTAGTATTGAACCTGTTAAGTCTAATGCTTATGTTCATAGAACTAGAGCAGGATCACACTTAATTAAAAATAAATATTTAGAAAAAGTATTATTAAAGTATCATAAGAATACAGATGAAATGTGGAAGTCTATTATAAGTAATGAGGGTTCTGTACAACATTGTGTATTCTTAAATCCATATGAAAGATCTATATTTAAAACAGCATTTGAATTAGATCAGGAGTGGATTGTAGAACATGCAGCAGATAGACAAACATTTATATGCCAAGGACAGTCAGTTAATTTATTCTTTCCTGCTGGTAGTGATAAAAGTTATGTTAATTCTGTACATGTAAGAGCTTGGAAAGCTAACTTAAAGGGTCTGTATTATTTAAGAACTAGTGCAGCAAACCAAGCAGATAAAGTAGGCACTCAGATTCCAAGAGATGCTTTAAAAGATGCAGTAGAATGTGTTGCTTGTGAGGGATAATACATGTTTAAAAGATTCGATAGAGAACTATTTGAAAAGTTTGATAAACTAGCAAGAGATGCAGGTAAAAGATATTGGAAAGCCAAGGGCTATCATGTAATAGATAATACAGATAGATATGGCCCTGACTTAATAGTTACACCTGTCGGTGGTGATGAATATTCTAATGGAGATTTTTATTGTGAAGTCGAAATCAAAAGACCCTGGAAAGGAAAAGATTTCCAGTATCCTCAAATCCAAATACCAGGGAGAAAAGCTAAGTTTCTTAACAAAGACAAGTACAATCTTCCGATCTGTTTTCTCGTCCTTAATGCTGATCAAACCTATGGATACCTTATTGAAGGTGAAACGTTGGCTGAGACTCCTCTTGTTGAAGTGCCTAATAAGTATGTATGGAAAGGTGAGAAATTTTTTAGAATACCTGCTGAAACTATAGAACCTGTGGAGATACCTAGTGAATAAAAAACCTGTACCTAAAATTAATACGAATAGTATAACTGTTGTTGAGTGGAAAGATGCTCAATGTGATTCAGATTGGGGAGAAATAGAACCTCCTGAATTAGCTAAAGTAATTACTGCTGGATTTTTAATATCAGAAAATAAAGAAGCCATATGCATAGGATCTACATGGGCTGATCCACATGCTAATGCTAGGATACATATTCCTAAAGCATGGATTTCTAGTAGAAGAACAGTTAATATAAAGAAAGACGAATCTGATGAAGATAGAGATTGATAAAGAGTTAAGAAATATGTTTGTGAAAGAAGCACTTATAGAAATGAGAGATGAACTAGATGAAAAGTTTAAAACTAAACCTGAAACATTAAGAGGTTATAACTTACATTATAAATTAACAGATGCTATAACACAGTTACTAGATGAACTTACAGTAGGTGGTAACTTTAAAGCTGAAGAAGAATTAAAAAATAAAAAAATGATAACAATCAATGAGTTAGAAGAAGGAGAAATATATACTAACACATAGAAAATACTACTTGATTTAATAGTAAGTTTGTATAAAACTAATCATTAACCTACAGGCTCATTCGAGCCTTTATTTTTCCAAGGAGCAACAATGAGTCTTACAAATCCCTCAGTAGTGTACAAGCCTTTTAAATATCCGTGGGCTGTAGAGTTTGCAGTACAGTCAGAGAAAGCCCATTGGGGTGAATGGGAAGCTAAGTTACAGGATGATGTAGCACAATGGCAGTCAGGTAAATTAACTGGAGCAGAAAAGAATCATATAACTCAGATACTTAGGTTGTTTACTCAAAGTGATGTAGCAGTAGGTACTAATTATCTTGAGTACTATATACAGAAATTTAAGAACAATGAGATTAGAGCTATGCTTACTAGCTTTACTAATAGAGAGTTTGTGCATCAAAGAAGCTATGCATTACTTAATGATACTTTAGGATTACCTGAAGAAGAATACTCAGCTTTCCTAGATTATAAACAGATGAAAGATAAGATAGAGTTTATGAGTGACATAGATGTTACTACTCTATCAGGGTTAGGAAAATCTTTAGCTAGATCCGTAATGAATGAGGGTATGTCTTTGTTCTCAGCCTTTGCTATGCTACTTAACTATCAAAGAACAGGTAAGATGAAAGGCATGTGTGAGATTGTAGAGTGGTCAGTACGAGATGAGACTATGCATTGTGAGGGCATGGTTAAATTGTTTAGAGAGTTTTGTAAAGAACATCCAAGAATAGTTACAGATGAATTTAAGAAAGATATATATCAAATGTTTAGAGATGGTGTTAAGTTAGAAGATGCTGTAGTAGATACAGCCTTTGAGATGGGTGCTGTTAAAGGTCTTACTGCTGATCAAGTTAAGCATTACATTAGGTACATAGCAGATAGAAGACTAATTCAGTTGGGATTAAAAGGAAACTTCAAGGTTAAAGAAAATCCTCTTGAGTGGCTTGATTGGATAGTGGGTGGTGATACCCTTAAGAATTTCTTTGAGGGTGTTGTGACTGACTACAATGCGTCAGGAATGACAGGTGATTGGGGTTGGGGAGACTCAATTAAAAAAGAAGAAAGGATTGCTGCATGAGATTAATCTTATTAGTATCCTTACTTTTTAATCAAGTATTTGCAGGTGATATAAAACTAGGTGAAGCAAAGTTTATGAAAAACTGTAAACAATGTCATGGCCCAGCAGGTATGGGCCTAGCTAGTTATCCGAAAGTGTCAGGAAATAGTATAGAATATACAACTGATAAATTAAAAAAGTATAGAGATGGTATTGAGATAGGGCCGAACTCATCCTTAATGATAATGATGGCTAGGTCTTTATCAGATACAGATATAAAAAACTTAGCTACATATTTAAAAGATGCAAAAAGATAACAGTTTATTATGATTAAATTTATACTTTGGTGTATGGCATTTTATATTGCTGCTATAAACCCTACAATGTTTGCAGGGCTGTATGTTTATTATATGTCTACAGGTTAAATATCAATTAAACTATCTTTTATCATTAAGGCTTTTCCAAACTCTTTTGTTTCACTTAATTCTTTATTTTCAGGATGCATTTGTTGATACTTTTCTTCTATTTCTTTTCTTAATGCTTTGTTTAGTTGTTTATAATCTATATAATTGTTAAGTTTTATTAAGTCTTCTGATATTACAGATCCATCTCTTTTATCTACACCATCTATTTTTAATCTATCTTTTGCACTAGTAAAAGCTTTTCTAATTTCTTTTTTTAATAATCTTTTTTTAGTACTGTCAGTAGATTTTTTATAAGTTTCTGTTTTCATTAAATTAAGAACTTCATTTTCCATAAAATATAATCCATTAGAGATCACAACATTATCAAATGCTTTTATACCTATGGGTTTATATACTTCCATTCTCCAAGGTACTATACCTAATCTTGTAATTTCTTTTTCAATTTTATTTTGATCTGGAGTCATTTTAAGACCCATAAAATTACTATAAAATCTACCTGCCCCTGATGGTGCTCCTTGTCTAAAGTATGATACTGCTTTTTCTAAACTATCTTTTCCATAATTATCAACCACATCAGGTAATTTATTTTTAACTTGATTACTAAGAGATTCTATTAAAGCATTTCCATCTTTTTCTCCTGTATAAATATCTACACCTATATCTTTAGGATCTCTAGCCATTAAACCCTCATAACTTAATCCATCGAGGTACTCTCTTATAGGTTTTATAGGTTGTAAAAATCTACCACCAAAATTAAAAAATGTTTCTGCAAGTCTTGTTAATCCCATTTCAAAAAAAGTACCATCTTTTAGGTCTTGAAAAGCCCTTAATAAAGCATCTGGAAATAAATCTAAATCTTTTGCTTTTAAACCAGCTACAGATTCTAAAACTGCTTCTACACTATTATCTAAAGTTTTTACATCCGAATCTTTTGACAAGTCAAACATACGAATAAGTAATTCTGCCATTGCAAAGTAAGGTGCTACAGGAAAAAAAGCTCTAGCATCAAATGTAGCATCTCCTATTTTTAAATCCCACCAATCTCTGCTTCTGTTTTCAGGTTGCATCCTATATTGATATGCCATGTAAAGTGCAGTACTACCTACAGCACCTCTAGCAGTAGCCTCTGTTCCTTTTTTTATTAAAGCTGCTCTTTGATCATCTGTTAATTTTCCTCCAACACCAAAATATTTTTTTCCCAATAACCCTGATAAGGTGTCATACATACCTGATGCTCCACCTATAGGACTAAATCTATATTGATAATTAATAGCATTGGCCATAAATCTAGGGAAGGCAACAGCTAAAGAAGCAAATGGTGTGTTTTCAAAAAAATTAATAAAACCCCTTGCAATATTATTACCTTGAGCTTCAATTATTGTGTCATCTATTTTAGCACTTTTATTTGCACCAAATTGAAATGAAAAAGTAGCTCTCATAGCATCTTCAGTTGCTCTTTCTAATACCTCTTTTGGAATAGGAATATCATTTTTTAAATAATCTTTATATAAATCTTTTCCTAAATATTTTAATTCTGATTCTACTGATGCTACAAAAGCAGACTTTCTAAAAAGAGCATCTTGAGCTAAATTTAAAGATGCTAAAAATCTATTTACTGCATTTAATTTATCCTCTCCTTCACCAATAGCAAGAGTGTTTACTAATCTATTTTTAATAGTAGGGTTAAACTTTAATATTGCATCAGCTTCTAGAGATGTCATTCCGTAGTTAGCAAGTTTGCCCCATGTAGCAAATATATCTCCTATAGATTTTGGTTCTTGTATTTTTAAAACTGTAGGATCTGCTCCCATAGAAACAGCAACTCCTCTAATTGCTCTTTGAAATATAGATTCAAAAACATTAGCTGCTGTTTTCATTGTTAATGCACCTAGACCACCCATAACATTTAAACTAGTAGTAGACAATGCAGAAGTTACCCAAATTTTAGAAGTTCTTTCTAGGGTATGAAAGCCATTAGTAAATGCAGAAAGTGGTGAAGGATTAAATTGTTCAGTATAAACAGTTTCCATAAACTCTCTAGCTTTTTTATCTGTACCTGCCATAGCCCTAGTTAAATTTGACACATACGAATATGGCTGAAATATTTTTGCACTATCAGAAACTGAAGTGTTCATTGCTTTAGAAAATTCTTCTGGTGTTATGTCATACTTTTTTAAAACATCTAATAAATTATTTTGTACACTTTTTGTGTAAGTATCAGGATCAACACCTGCTCTTACAGCAGCTTGTTCTATTGTTAAAGCATCTAGTTTTCCTAAATTTCCTATAACTTCATTTACAGCAGTAGATATATTTTTTAACTTACCACCTACAAGTATTTTTGCTTTTCCTGATCTATCTATTTTAGGAACATAAGTTGTAGGATCAGATTTTATTATATGTCCTGCAATTCTAACAGCTACAGGAAATAATTTATTGTGTACTTGTGATTGAAGTAACTTGTTTTTTTCTGTAGATAATTTATCAATTACAAGTCTTCCAGCATTAGGGTCTGCATTATAAACTTTAGCTATTTGCTCATCTGTTTTACTTAACTGTCTTTCTAACTCTTTTAATGCAGGATCTTTATTTGTAACAGATTTACCTTTATTTATTTTTTTCTCAAATTCTTTTACTGTTTTTTCTGCATCTTTTAATTCCTTAGAAAAAAATATTCCAGGCAAAGTACTTACCCCACCAAGAGCACCAGAAACTACACCTCTTAATACAATATTAGATTTATCAAAAGTTTCTTTTCTATATTGTTGAACGGCAAGTCCTTCATCAAGTCCTCCTGCATAACTTCCTATTAAACCTTCTACTCCAAAACCAGTACTAAACTGTGCAATTCTATTTTGTCTTACATGTGATTTAAGTTGTTTGTCAACTTCTTTTATTTTATTTTTAATTTCTGTTCTTTTTGCTTTATTTTTTAATCCTGGTTTTAAATTTTTAAGAAGTATTTTTTGATTAAGTTGTTTTCTTGCTAGTGATAATGCAGTTTTACTACCTGCTACACTTACTGCTTTTCCTGCAATAGCCCCAAAGTATGTCATTGGATCAAAAGCTAAAGCATTAGCAATATCAGCAAAGGCTTCAAATTTATTGTAACCTCCATCTATAATTGGTATAGCTTCCCATAAAGTAAATGCATATCCTGCTGCTGTTCTTTGTGCTTTGTTTGCTTTACTTGTCCAAAGCACTTCCTGAGTTAAATCAATATTGTTATAATAAACTTCCCTTATATGTGTAGCAAATTTTCTTACATATTCTTTTTTTGATTCTTCTTTTTTATCATACTCATAATCTTTTCCAAATCTAAAAACCATATAATCTTCTACTCGATCAAAGTAATCTTGATTTTTATATAAATCATTGTACTTAATTTTAAATGTATTAGTTACAGGTTCTTGTTGTTCTACAGGTGTGGCAGAACCTACTATAGGCTGTGCTTGTTTTTGTTGCTTAAATGGTTGAGCAGCCGAAATATTTTTTAGTACACTATCCCTGTAATCCTGTGTTTGTTTTACACCCATAGGATTTTTATCTAAAAGAGTTTCTCCACCATTGTATGCTTGAAGAACTTTATTAGGATCATTGTTATATTTCTTTTTTAAATGCTGAAGAAACTTAGCTGCACCTATAACATTATTTCTAGGATCATTTGGATTTTGATTGGGTATGTATTTGTTACGAATAACAGGCATGAGTTGCATCATACCTATTTCACCATCTTCACCTTCAGCACTAGGATCAAAATTAGATTCTTGTTTTGCTATAGATTTTAACAGTTGAGGATTTATATTGTATTCTTTACCTACCTCTTTAAATATAAAATCATACTTTGTTTCTTTTAAAATAATTTCATCTACATCTTCAAGTTTAGATTCAGGTTCTTTTACAATATTTTGTTGTTGTTGTGTTTCTAATTGTTGTCTTTGAAAAGTATCAAAAACTTCTTGTTGTTCATCTTCATTTAATTCTTCTTCAGAAGCAAACTTTAAACCATTTAAATTATAAGTATATTTCATTAGTCAAAATCTAAAATGCTAACATTTTTGCCAGTTGATGTTTGTAGATTACCTTGATAATCTTTACTCTTTCCTTCGTTACCACCAGTTAATTTTTCACCCTCTGATGTCCTAGGTTTTAAATAATTTGATCCTATAAAATTAACCTCATATGCAGTATATGCACCATCTATTTTGGCTGCTCTTTTTAAATCTTCTAGTATTGGGCCTTCTTCACTTTTATCTGTTATTCCTAAAGTACTATTTAAAATAGGTCTTATAGCTAATTCTAAAGCTCCTAAATGCTTATTTACATCTTTTGAATCAGTAAACTCTAAAATTAATTGTCTACCACCAGACCCATCAGGAATGAATTTAACACTACTTCCTGTTTTCCCAGCAGTTAAATTAGTAAATGTTCCTATTGCTTGATTCATTCTTGCTCTTATTTCAGCAGTAGTAGGTTTCTTAGTTCCACTCATATTACCAAGAAGTGTTCTTTCATTTTGTATTCTTTTTATTACTTCAGGATCTCCACCATCTGGTTTATTAATTTCATTAAATAATCTTACAGCCCCTTTATCTAATAAACTAGTAGGAGTTTCTTTACTTAATAAAGATTTATCAACTTGAATATTTAAAGGATCAAGAGGGGCTGGTGCTTGTTTATCTGACAATTCTTTTAATGACATACCTACATCAGCAGCATAGCTTTCACCAATTCTAGAAGTATCTACATTTAAACCAGGTATAAATGTTTTACCTGATGGTGCAGTCATACCTGTAATATCTTTATATGCTTGTAGTGCATTTAGTTCTATTCTTTGTTTTACATCTAATACATCATTTTCATCTTTTGATTTTATAAAGTCTTGTAACATAGATGGATTGTCTCTAGCTAAAGTTTTAAATTCGGTAAGTAATTCAGGACTTTCCATAAGTGCAGCCACAGTTGATGGGCCTAACTTAGGTGCTATAGATCTAATCTCTGCAACTCTTTGTTTTAACTCTGTTCTTATTTTCTTTTCTTGTTGTTTAGCAGTTTTAATTTCTACAGCACGTTGCTGATATCTTTTTTCAGCAGTTGCCTCTGCTCTAAGTCTGTCTTCTTTTAAACCTTCTCCTAAAGATCGTGCAAATCCTGCTGCAAATGAAGATATACCCATTATTGTAACTCCTCTTCAGGCATTTCTTGTGGTAATTGTTCTGCTGATGGTCTTGCCATTAAACCTTTTTGTATAGGCATTTCATCTTGCATTATAACTTCTTCCTCTGGTACTTGTTGTTGCTCTTCTTCTAATGCTTCTTCTAAATATTTTTTTACAAATCTATAAGGAACTCTATTTTTTTCTTGTTCTTGTTTGTAAGAATCTATATATTTAATGTCAGCACTCTCAGCAACAAATCTCATTAATTCTTTAACATAAGGATTAATTAAAATACTTACATCAAGATTATGTATTCCATTCATAGTTCCAGATACAGTAAGCATTTCTGTAAGCTGATCAATAGATACACCATTATCTATAGCTTTTAAAAAAGAATCCTCTGTCTTTTCATTTAAAAGTCTTTCAGCATAAAAATCAACAGCCTCATCAACTGTTGTTAATTGAGTAGGTCTTTCCCAAGGATATGCACCTGGTTCTTTAGTTAAAGACATCCCAGGTATTGGGCCTTGTAATAAATCAGGACTCAGTTGAATTGTCATCTTTTAATTCCATTCTCATTTTACGAACCTTGGCAACATGCCCTGCCATAATTTTAATCATGTCAGTTTCTTTATCTTCAGTATCAGATTCTTTTTTCATAGATGGTGACATAAAACCTTTTAATTTTTTCTTTTCTTTTTTAGGTTTCTTTTTATTTGTAGCACCACTTAGTATAGCTACTACTTCAGCTTCTACTTTTTTATCATAATCTTCTGTGTTTAACATTTATAAATCCTTATTAAAATGGCAAGAATTTTTTTGCAATATCTATTGCTTTATTAACAACTCTAGGAGCAGCTACTTTAAATACCTCTCCTGCTACAGCCCCCATAACTTCATTGTTACTTTCTTTTAATGAGTATTTAGCTTTTTCTATAGCTGCATCATTAGTCATTATTTGCAAAGCTAAATTATTCACTCTGTCAGCTTCATTATTTGATGTTTCCCAAGCATAAGACATTTGATCTCTATACTCTTGCCAAACATTTTCATACTCTTGCATGGTTATGTTTAAAGCATTAGCTGCATTAAATTGATTAAGTTGATTTTGAGCAGCAGTATCTGCTGTAGCAATTTGTTGTCTCCATTGAGCATTAGCTTGACTAACAACTAAACCATTACTAGCATTAAATTGTGCTACTGCATTTCTCTGTGATACATTAAATTGCTCTAAACCATTAGCTTGAGATACATTAAACTGTTCTATAGCATTACTCTGTGCAACATTAAACTGACTTATTTGTGAGTTCATAGAATCATAAAACTGATTAACTTGATTCTCACTAGTAGCATTAAATTGTTTAGCAGCATTTTCAGCAGCAGTATCAGTTAATATAGATTGAACAACTGATTGTGTTTTAAATAAATTAGTTTGCTGTGCAAAATCTAAATTCTTCATATCCATTTGTAAAAATGCTTGTGCATTTTGTACTTCTGCTTGTTGTCTATTATTTAAATTAGTTGTTTCTAAGTTAGCCATTTGTGCTGCTGTTGCCATAGTTACAGCTTGTCTATTATTTAAGTTGGCTAAATCAACAGACTGTGCCATCCTTGCATTTTCTAAAGTAACCTGTACTTCAGAAGTAAAGTTTTGATTTGCTATGTCAGATATTTTTGCAGCATTAGTTACTCTAGTTTGAAATGCTTGATCAAACTCTTGTCCTAAAAACTGTGCTCTTTGTTGTCCTGCAATAACAGCACGTTGTTGTCTGTTACTTAAATTTTGTATGTCTAAATTAAAAACTGTTTGTGCATCAGTTTGTGCAATAGGTAATGCATTTTCCATTACAGCTTGTACAACTGCTTGTCCTGCTAAACTTGAAGCACCTAAACCTCTTTGATTTAAAACTGCCATTGCTTTTCTTACTGCACCATCAGCCCAAGCAGGAGGATTAGAAGGTTTAAAATCTTTATATAAGTTTTCTAACTGACCCTGTGTTGTAGCCATAGGATCTAAGTTTGCTTGTGCAGCTTGAAACTTATCTAAATTTTGTTCTACAAGTGCTGATTTAACAGAAGGCCCAGCTACTAATTCTTCTGCATCTAATTTTCTTTTTGGTAAATTATCAATTTGAACTGCTTTATCTATTTCAGAAGCTTGTACATTTTTTAATGCAGTAGCTTTAACATCTTCTGTTTGTGCTTGTACTTGAGCTTCCTCTCTAACATCTCCTGTAACAGGTTTTAGTTTAGAAACTTCTTCTGAAACTTTAGGTGCAGTTTTATCTGCATCAACTTTAGATGCATCTCTAGGATCAACACTAGCAGCAGTAGCTGTGTCAGTTACTTTTTCACCTGTTGCTGTAGCTCCATCTATTTTTTCAAACTTAACTTCTTGTCTTGGATCTTCTGCTATCTTAACAGCTTCTACAGGTGCTGCTTCAGGTCTATTTAATTTAGTCCTAGCTTTTAAATCAGCTACTAAGTCTGTAGATACAGCAGCAGCATCGGCTGCATCAGGTGAGTTTTGTGCTCCTGCTACAAATTGATCTACTTCACTCGCATCAATAGTATCACCAAATTTTTCTTGATAATACTTTCTGCCTGATGCATCTGCACCTCTGCCTAATACACCTTGATACAAGTCATCAATACTTAATCCACCTTGTGCCATTCTTTTAACAATGCCACCTTTTGCTTTTTTAAGTTTTGCTCTAACACCTTGTGTCATTTGTGCATGTAATCTTTGAGCAGGTAATGAAGATGCTAAGAAATCATCATAGCCTGACATAGGGCCATCATATCCTATTTTTCTAGCTATCTTTTCACGAATTTTAGATGTTACAGGTGATGCTCTTTCAGAAGTTTGTACTTCATACTTAAGAGGTTTACTTGATGTAGTAGCTCTATCTGGTATAGCCATAATTATTCTTCTTTATTTTTAAATGATCTTATAAATTTTTGAATAGTCTTTGTTTCATAAATTCTTATTGCTGTCCAAACAATAGTAAAAATTGCAGCAAGTGCAGGTAATACATCAACAAGTGTTCCAACTACAGTAACCATAGATATAGCATCTACAGTTTGTTTTATATTTTCTGTATCCATATATTCAATAACTCCAGATAGTTGGTCTAGGTCTTGATGCAGAATTTTCAATAGTATCTAAATGTAAAAATCTAGAGCCACCTTTTTGGTTAACTCCTATACCTGTAAAGCCTACTAAAAATGCTAATGATAATAATTCAAAAGCATTTTTTCTATCTACTAGTATGTCACATGCCTTACCTGATACATGTGCTCCACCTTTAGGATCTTTCTTCATAGCTTCTACAGGATGTGTTTCATCTCTAAATCCAGAAGTAATAGTCATAGGTTTACCATAGCTATCTCTTAATTGATTTAACTTATCTATAAAATCTTGATCCATATTTTCTGTACCTGTATGACTACAGTAAAATTCACTAGCTTTAAAATATCTAGAGTTATCCCAATCTACACTCATATTCTTGGTTCTTTCTTTTCTAGTATTTCATTTATTTCATTCGACTTTTGTTTACTACCTACACTACTTCCGAAGTAATATGCTAACACCATTGTAGTAGCTGAGTTTAGAGCACCTAAGACGTACACCAAAATATCTTTAGCTCCTGAATTTACATCTACATCTGCAAATATAATTACTAAGAATAAAGCAAAAGACATTGCTACTGTACCTAATGCAAGTATTGGAGTTACACATTTATTTAACCAACTAGCATTTTCACTAGTTGCAATAGCAGTTTCTCTAGCTCTAGCTGAATCTCTATCAGCCATAATCATTTCTATTTCTTTTAGTTGACCTTCTTTTTCAAGAGAGGCTAACTTAAGTTTAGCTTTACGTTGTGCATCTTTATCAGGTATTAATCTTTCGATTAACTTTTCTCCGATAGGTAATATACTAGACAATAGTGGTAACATTTACTAACTCCATTTGTGCTTTATAAAACTTTTTAAATAAGGGGCATCCGTCTTTTGTTTCCCCAATAACCCAGGTAAATTGTTCATAGCTATTTTGACATTGATATACACATTTATCTTCTTCGTACCAACTTAATCTACATTGATACTCGCCATGAAAAACTATTAGTGTGGTAAGTACTAAACTAATCATTATCTACTTGCCTCTTTAATCATATCAATTAAAAACCAAATCATACTTGCTAACAATGTACCTACTATAGTTATAGATCCACCCATTGTTGTATTGTAAAAAAAAGCTTTACGTCTACGAATTTGTTCATATACTTCTTTTTCTCTCTTAGCTTTTATAGCTCTACGTTGATGAATAAATTCTTTGTATCCTCTAATACCTAAGTGATTAAGAGCACCTACATAAAACATACTTTTAATTTCTTTTTCTTGTTCTTCAATCTTTCTCTTAGCTACTAATGTATCAAATGCTTCTGCTGTTGCTGACTTACTATATACAATCTTTTTAAAGATAGAAGGTTTGGCTTCTTCCTGTGACATCCATTCTTGTAAGTCACTTATATGTCCTGCCCACTTAGATAAAGATCTATAAACTGCATCAGCCTCATCTGCTGCTTTAGCAACTTTCTTTACTACAGTAAAAGCAGTATTAGCTGCTGCTAGGAGTGTGAGAGGATCTATCTTATTTCCTTAGTTTATTAATTAACTCTATAAAAGCCTTTGTTATTTTGTTAGAAGTTTGTGTATTCATTAGTTTTATTTAAAAGTACAAAATTGTGTCATTGAAAATCTACCTAAACATTTACCTCTTTTATTTTCTGGCATTAAAACATTTTTAACTTTATGAAATAAAAAAGATGGAAAAATAATCATTGAATTATTTTCAGGTTTAATATTTATTTTATTTTCTATACTAAACTCACCTCCAGTAAAATGCATTGGTGTTTTAAAAAAAATATAAGTTGCTGTTAATGATGCTATATCTACATGAAAATCATATAAGTTATTATTTTCATAGTAATTTAAAAAAGTCTTATCTGAATTACAAATATTTAAATACTTAAAAAGGTTATGTTCTTTTAATAATTTATCTCTTACTTCTTCATTAAAAAGTTTTCTATTTATATTAAAAATTAAACAATGTTTTCTACCTTCAGATGTATATAACTCATCAAGTTGTATGGAATAATTTTGTTTAATTTTTTTATTTTTAAAATCTGGTGCTCCATATGATTTTTTAAAATCTGTATGCCACATATAAGGATTTAAATTAAAAATAAAATTAGTTAATTTTTTATATTCTTGTTTATCAAAATAATTATTTATAATTACTACTGGTAAATTATCTACATATTTTAAATTTAATTTCATTACTTATTTATAATTAATGTTAATAGTAAATCTAGCTTGTTCATTTGTACAATTTGTACTTGCATGAAATATAGATGGATCAAATAAAATAATTCTATTTTCAATAGAAGAAATAAATTTATCTTCTATATAAGTTCCTCCATTACAAGTATTTAAAAAATATATAGCCCCTTTATGTTTAATTGGATAATCTTGATGTTTATCATGTGTTATTAAATTCTCAGTTTTTGGATAACAATTAATTTTTATTCTTCGTAAAGCAAATGCATTTAATTTATTTAATAATGGATTAATGTAATTAACAAATTGACTATTAGAAAAATTATTGTCATATAGTGTATGTGTAAAATAAAAGTGTCCTGTTATTTCTTTATCTTTTGAAACATATTCATTAAAATAATAAGGAAAATTTGCAGATATAAATATATCTTTTAATTTATTAAAGTCTTTTTTATCTAAATAATTGTCTATTATTTTCACTATATATTACCAACCAATATATTGTCCTCCTAAATTAAGATGTTCTTGATAATTACCAATAACCCATCCTTTTGTATTATCAGATTGATACTGATCTTCATACCAAAGATAATATTTATCTTCTGCAACTTCAACATCTGTTAATGTTGGTTTTGTAATTGGTGCTTGCCAATTATTATTAGAGTCTAATATCCAACTATTACAAGGTTTAGGTAATATAAAAACTGAACCATTCCATGTACCTCCTATAACTGCTGGTTTACTATCTGTATATTCATACCAATTATCACCTGCTACCCAATTGTCAGGAGCAATAGTAATATTTTGTACAATATTTGTACCAGGATCTACTAAACCAAATTTTTTCATGATGCTGCATACCTTATGATTAATAAACCTTGTTTACCCACTCCTGCTGTTTCTGTAGGTGCTCCTGATCCACCTCCACCAGATCCAAAAGAACCTGCATTAGTTGCTGTTACTCCAGCATTAGCATAAGATCCATTACCTACACCACCTAAACCTGCACCTGTTCCTCCTTGTGCTCTATCTGATCCTTGTAAAGCTTGGCCTTGAGCATTTTGTGCTGATTGTGGATTAGCTCCACCACCACCACCACTTGCTACTATACCTGAATTAGCTTCGTCAAATTCAGTAAAAGTTGCAAATGCAAGGGCTGTATCCATTGCAGTTAAAGCCATACCTTCTCCTCCTGCACCACCTCTATGAAAATTATCTTTATCAGGGCCAACTGAACCTACTTGTGTAGCTCCACCACCACCACCTGCATTATATGATTGACCACCACTATTAGCTGCTCCACCTACATTAGTGTTATCTCCATTAGCAGCACCTCCAGCATTGGCATTACCAGTTCCAGCACCTCCTCCACCAGAGCCTCCTGCTCGACCTGCTCTAGTGTCAGGGTCAGTAGATTGATTACCACCATCACCTCCACCTAAACAAGTTACAAGATTAGTTCCACCAGCAGATATAATTGTGCTACCTCCCTGTGATACTGAATTACTAGCATTAGATGCTCCAATAATAACTTTATAAGTTGTACCTGCTTCAAAAGTAACTTCAGTTAAATTATCAACTTCTCCTGCACCACCACCACCTCCACCATTTACACCTCCACTACCACCAGCACCAATAGCAATTACATTAGCTAATCCACCTACAGTAACTGCAAAATCACCTGCAGCAGTAAAAACATGATATTTAAAATCCCCTAGTGTTTTTGTTTCATTACCACCTGATGCTTCTATAGGATCAACAGCACCTGAAAAAGTTGTTAATAAAAGTTGATGAATACCTGTCATAAGTTAACTCACATTTCCTGTAATTACACATGCTGAAGAATCTATAAATAATACACTAGCTACTCCATTGTAAGCTAATGTAACTAAAGCAGTTGACGTTTCTGCTCCTGCTACGAAACAAGTATTTAATTGTGCTGCTGAAAAAGTTGTAACTGCTGCTGCTGTTTTTCCACCATAATTAGTATTAAGTACTGTAAATATATCTCCAGCAGAAAATACATCTTTAGTTAAAACTAAAGTTTGTGTTGAAGAAGCTGTACCTGTAAGCATTATAAAATTACCTGTATCAGTACCAGCAGCAGTACCTAATTGAGTAGCTAAGTTTCTAGATTTAGGAACTGCTCTTAAATTACCATCTACATCAAGATAAGTTTTATTAGTTATAGTTGCTGTTCCTGCTTCAGATACTAATGTAGAGTTAGCACCCTTTGGTAAAAGCATTTCATTAGTGACTCCCTCACTATGAGGTTGTGCCATTACTTTTTGTCCATGTGAGTTATCTCTACAATTAAGTTGTATTTGACCATCTACAGAAGAACCATCTCCTTTTACTTCTACAATTTGTGTTGCAGGATTAATTGTTAAATTTCCTGCACCATTAGTAATATCTCCTTCAACTCCAAGAGTAGAAGCTACAGATACAGCACCTTTAACATTTAATGTTCCTTGTGCTGAAGTGTTACCTTGTATATGAAAAGTACCACCAACTGAAGCATTTTTAAGAATACCTAAATTACCTGTGCTATTTGCTGTTGCAAAAGTAAATTCATCTGTTATTGCCAAAGTACCTGTAATAGAAGCATTACCAGTTATACCTAATGTACCACCTACTGAAGCTGCACCTATTACACTTAAAGTACCTGCATTAGCTTGGTTGTTAGTGACTGTTAATGTTCCACCTACAGAAGCATTTTGTCTAATGTCTAAAGTACCTGTTCCTGATATACCACCTGCTACATCTATATCTCCAGTTAATACAAATGATCCACCAACTGATGCAGCACCTACATTGTCAAATCTGTCAAGACCTACATAATCATTTGTAACTGTTAATGTACCACCTACAGAAGCATTTCCAACTGCACCAATTTCATCTTTAGCAATAATAGTATTTGTTACTGTAAGTGTTCCACCTACAGAAGTATTGCCTATAGCTTCTAATGTTCCTGAGTTTTCTTGATTACCTGTTACTTTTAAAGTGCCACCTACAGAAGAATTACCTTTAACTGCAAATGTAGATGCTCCTGATATAGCTCCAGTAATAGTTGTAGCACCACCTACTGATGCTGCACCTTTAACATCTAATGTTCCAGCACCTGAAGCATTTCCTGTTACTGTAAATGTGCCACCTACAGAAGTGTTACTTATAACACTTAAAGTAGTACCTACAGAAACAGAATCAGATATTCCTAAACTTCCTGTTACATTAGCTGTAGCAAAATTAAATGTGCCACCTATACTTAACGATCCATCTACAGAAGCATTTCCACTAACTCCTAAACTACCTCCTACAGAAGCAGCACCTACTACACTTAAAGTAGAACCCATAGTTACTGCACCAATAACATTGGCTGCATCAGCAGATATATTATCTAAGTTAGCAGTACCATCAAGATACAAATCTTTAAATTGTTTATCACTACCACCTAAGTCTAAAGTATTAGTAGTTGCTGGAGATAAAGCTGTAGCACTAATTTCTAATTGTTGTGCTGGGCCAACTTTTACAATAGCTGCACCTTCAGCAGATGTGCCATCATGTGAGTGTCCATCTGTTTTAAATGCATTAACTATTGCATCAAATTCACCATCTAAATCTGATGCATTAATTACATTACCATCAGCAATATTATTGCTGGAATCGTTTCTATTGTAGCCTGTACCCATTTTAAATTACCTCGTTATTATCGTCTATCAAAAGTGCCATATTCTAATGTTGCAGCATCTAAAGAATATGAGGGGTTTGAATCAGTAGATGAAAACAATACTGATACGTTAAATCCTGATCCTACTGTTTGTGCTGTAAATTTCTTTTTTAATCTACCACCATATACTGCTGTACCATAAGTAGAAGTGCTTCTACCATATACACCTGCAACTCCTGATGTTGTATTAGATAGTGCTATTGATGCTGGTTGTACACTACCCTCTTCATTTAAATCAAACTTTAATCTAGCTGTAGTATCAAAACTACCTGAAGGCTCTGTATATAAATGTAATTTAAAAATAGTCTTTCTAAACTCAGGATCACTTAAAGCTACAAAAGGTGATGCAAATGTAGCCTCTATAGCAGTACCATCAAAAGTATTAGTTGTATCCATGTTATATACAAAACCATTTGTATTTGCAAATACTATTGTTTCAGTCTTAGATTTATAGTTACTATCTGCAACAAATGCTTTAAACCCTCTAGTTTCTGACCAACCAAACATAGAACCTTGTGGCCCTGCTAACTGTGTTCCTATAATACCAGTAGCAGCAGAATCACTAATATTAGAATTAAATCCTAACAATCTATATTGAGATTTATTTTTTATAGTTACACTCATAAAAGAATTATTAGAATTAATAACATCTGTTACTTCTTTTTGTATAGTTTTTGATATAACTGCTAAATCAAAATCTCCTACTTTATCTGATCCACTTAAAGATCTAATACCATCAGGCCCAAGAAATACTACATCTCCTGCAACCTCTCTAATAGTATCTGAATCTATACATCCTATATTTCTAGTTACAGGTTGTAAAACAAAATCAGCTATAGTATTACCTACTAACCTATCAATTTTATTTTCACTAAATATAATTAGCTGATCTCTAAAAGCAATTAAGCCTGTTATATTAGAGCCTACACTTATATTTCCAGCACCATTACCTGCATCAAAATCATTATCTGTATAAGGTGCAGTAAAAGTTAGTACATCTCCTTTAGCAAAAAATAATTGATTCTTATATGATGCTGTATGAGATGCACCTAATACATCATCAGGTGCTCCTGTTAAAGGTGTATAAGTAGTTCCATCATATACAAATGGATAATTACTACCATCTACACCTGCTATCTTCTCTGTTGTACCTATTCTATATTTAGAAAATCTATTTATATTAGTAGCTGCATTTACTTTTGCTGCTGTTAAAAATGTTATTACAGCATCATTACTTGGGCTACTATTTAAATCAGGTGATATAGCTATTGCTGATTCACCTGCTGCATTAACTGTAGGTTTAGTTGTTACTGTATAAACTAAAGCTACACTTGCAATAGTAAATGTATCTCCTACTTGTGGTGCTGATGTTAATCCATCAACATTTAAAGTTCCACCACTTTGACTACCACCATTTACTCTAGGTACTCCATACTGACTTACATTTATTTGTGTAAATCCTGAACCTCCTGAACTATAAACATTATTATTTCTTACTGCTATAACTGTTGATTCCCATGCAGCTAATCCATGTACAGCTTCATTAGAACCACTAGTAAAAGTTACATTAGCTTGATCAGCAGGGCTACTATCTAAACTAGTAGTTAAAGTAAGTGTAGCTCTTTTAGTTGTACTACTATAACTTACACCTCCTGATGCTACTGTGTATGTACCACTTACTCCTGTTATTGTTAAAGTATCTCCTACTACAGGTGTAAAATGTACATTCCCTATTATTAATGTTGTACCTGATTGACTAGCTCCATGTACTTTACAAACATTAAAACCTGGAACTATATTACTATCAAACTTATTATAACCTAATATCTTTTTATAACCACCCTCTACTGAAGGTTCAAAGTTTCTTAATATTCTAGCAGTACCTGGTTGCTGTATACCATGCTGTAAAGGTGCTAGATTACTTATTAATCCACCTTTAAACTCAAAAGCATATGTTTGTAAATTATCAGGCATTAAGAAGCCAATCTATAAACATATGTACTACGTTGTGTTCTTGTTAACATAGTTGATCTAACATAAGTATTTTTATTAATTAAAACAATTCTCATGTTTTTTAAACCATCTTTAAACTTTTTCTCTGCAACCATTGCATCTTGTGTATTGCCTCTAAACATATAAGCATAATGCATAGCACCATCAACAACTACATTTCTATATATTTCAGGTATTTTAGGCACATCAGTTGAATCTATTAAATCTGTACTAGTTAAATAATATTCATATACTAAAGTATAAGCTTTATTAGGTGCAGGTGATAATATATATTCTAAACCATGCCCTTTAGCTACATATACAGGAACACTTCTTAAACTTGTATCACTTGTATACTCTTGCTCAACAAATCTATCTAAGTATTCTTCATAAGTTAATACTTGTAACTTTTGTGTTCGATTACCTAATGTAGTATCTTCTTTAACTCTAAAACTTTCAAAGTCTAAAACAGTAGCATTAGCAGGAAAACTATACCTAGTAATACCAGCAGTTAAAGTATCTTCTTGTTCAACAAAGTTATAAGGCCACTCAGGATACTCTTGATCTATTTCTTGTATTGCAGCATTAACACTATCTTTAACTTGTGAATAAAATCCTACTGCACTAGCAAAATTAGAACTAGTAAGTTCTACTTCATTAAGTCTACGATTAACTTCATTAACAAGTCCTAAAAAATTATATGCCATTATGTTTCCTTAATAGGAAGTAATACTGTTCTTTCAGCTATTGTTCCAGTTGTATCTGTTATTTGACAACTAAATTTATATTTAAAATTATTAGTACCTAGTGCTACATTTATAGTAGCTACAGTATTAGTGTTAGATTTACCTACAAACTGTATTCCATTTACTACATCATTAACACTAGCTAATTCAGTTTTAGTTCCTGAAGCATTATCAACAAACCAAATAACAGAACTAATAGTAGCTTGATCATTTAAATACCTTGACCAATCCATACTAAAGTCTACTGTTTCATCAGGGTCTTTACTAGGCCATGTAAACATATTAAGCTACCTTTACTGTTCTATCTGAAGATGTAGTTGATCTATGTACATGAACTGTCCTACGTCTTTCATAGTTATCAGCTACTGCTGTATAATCAAATTGTGTTGCAGTAATACTTTCTTCACCTAATGATGATGTTGCTTTAACTCCATCAGGTATAATAGTTCTACTATTTATAGTTCCATAAACAGATGTACCATATACAGCAACACCATATACTTCTCCTGTACTATCTATTAAAGTAACTGTAGCCATTTATTTAGTCAATCCTTATAATAGCTGTAGTACTATCTGCTGTAGGAAAACCTACTATAAAATCAGCAGTTGTTGTTGTTTTATCTGCACTAAAATCTAATACACATACAGCATTAGTAGTGTCAGATGTACCACTTGTAGTTGTGTTATATACTAAAGCACCTCTTACTGTTACAGAAGCATTAGTAAATGTAGCATTATCAAAACTAGTAAATGCTACTGTGCCTGATGTAGTAGCAGTCTTATTAGTTAAACCTAATCCACCACTTGTATATCCTGCACCTGCTACTTCTCCACTAGTAGTATAACTTGTAGTACCTGCACTTAATGCTGCACCTGAACTATACAAAGCAATTTTAAAAGTATGTCCACCAGAAACAGAAAAGTCATGCTTACCTTCAAGCAATTCTTTTTTAAATGATGTACATAAAGCTTGTGTTATTGCCATTACGTTACTTTCAAAAAAAATGGGTAACCCTTATAGCAAGAGCTACCCACATATCAACAATATAGCATTAAGCTAATTGGTCACGATCTACTTCGTCAGGCCCAAGATCATTAGAAATATCTTGAACTACTGCAAAGGCACGGAATACACCAGTTGTAGGTAGAGCACTTGCTGATGTATTAGCCTTACCAATAGTAAGATCTAATGTTAAATCAGAGCCAGTCATCATAGGTCTACAGGCAGAAGCTATTTGAGTAATTGTACCTGTAGCAATTGCTGATCCCCAATCTTCTCCATTAACAAATCCATCACCATCTACAGTTTCAATACCTAAATCTACTGTATACTTACCATCACCTTGTGTAACCATTTCAAGTCCTGCTGCATATACCAAAGACTTAGCTGGAATATCCAACACTTGAATTACGTCTGCTGATCCGATAGCTGAACCTTTAGTAGTTGTAACAGTTGCTAAATTAACATCTGTTTCAATTTTATAAGGCATCTTACGGATAGCTCTTGAAGGATGTGTTCCTCCATTTATACCACTTGATTGATCTACTGTAGCCATTTATTTTCTCCTTTAAGCAGCAGTATTATATTTAGCAGTAACGATTGCTTCAGGTCTTAAAATCTTACGACCATAAAGATGCATACCACGAACGATGTCAGCAAAGCTGTCAGGATCTCGATAGCTTTCTGTCTTAGTAATCTGTTGAGCAGTAGCTACAGCAGATGAATGTCCAGCAACAATAACACCAAAGTTGGCATTTTGATTAGCTGTACCTGTTGTTGAAGAACCTGTTCCTACTGATGGAAGGTTGTTTGAAATATACACTTTAAAGCCATGTAGATTATTCAACACTAATCCATTCTGTAAGCCTGATCCACCAAAGTCTGAGTCAAATAATCTGCTATCCTCATCCTTTAATATCTCAGCAAATACAGGATCAACTACTAACCATCTGTTTGCTGTATCAACAAATTGAGTATCAAGTAAACGGCTCATACGAGCTACTACTTGTAATGGGCTTGCAGTTGCTGTTGGAACTGAAGTAGCACCTGGCAAACGTGAAGCTATTGGAATTGAATGCTCACCTGCACTACTAGTAGTGATATTAGCAAAACTACCTTTTTTTAGTTTCATTGTAGTTAAAAGCTCATCATCACCTGCTGTTGAAACAGCATTAGTACCAGGGGAAGAAGTTCTAGCTGTATCAGCAGCACCATGTTTTGCTGATTGTGAAAAACCACAAAGATAACCAAATACATCTTGATCATATTGATCTCTTAAACGATATGCAGCACGATCAGATGCCATTGATAAGAAGTTTACATGACTGTGAGCTTCTTCAATATCATCCATCTTAAATGCATAGTAGTTAGCTTGATCAACAACTAATGTGAAATCTTCATCATCAAGATCCTGTGCAGTAATTTGTGTACCACGATTGTAAGCCTGTACGGAAACTTCAGGTTCTTTAATGATTTTAACTGAATCACCCATATTAGCAATCTCACCAAAATAATCACTATTGGTAATATCTTCTACTATGGAGGATTTACGGAAAGCAAGTTGTACCTGCTTCGAGTATATTACTGGGCTAAAATTACCATTAGGTAAATTGTTATGGCCCGTTGCCTTAGGAAAAGCCATTGTATTTCTCCTTGAAAAAAAGTATAAGTATCCAACGCAGTTCTTACACAATCATTCTAGGGGCTGTCTTTATTGGTGCAAATTATATAGATGCCGTCACAAGCTATATAATATGGGCAATCAAGTTTCAGGTATTCCGAAAATTGTTATATTGCGTTATAAAATTTTGTAAGTGTAATTTGGTATCCATGTAGGGGCAAACTACACTTACAGTAATTGTTGAACTATTGTTATAAATATAAATGCTTGAATGTCAAGTACTATCTTGCTGAACCTGTCAAATCATATATAAATGTACCATTTTGTATGGCTTTAGTTATTTCTTCCTGATTTGCTTCATATTCTCTAGCTGACATTTTTTCTACATCTGATTCTTTAAGTGTTCCTACTTCAGATGAAGTATTAGGATTACCTTTATTAGTGGCTACAGATTTAGCTGCATCAAGGCTTTTATCTTTTGCAGTTACTTTCTTAGTACTAATACCCATATCAGCTTTGTAAAGATCAATAGCTCTTGCAGCAGAATTAGCATCATGCTCATTTTCATATAATGCTTTTTGAACCCACTCAGGTTGTTCTTCTACCCAAGTATGAAATTCATCTTGATCTCTAATAGTTACAAAGTCAGGATGTTTCTTTAATAATTCTACTTCAGCTTTCTCTCTTAATGCATCATCTTGCATTGTATTAATTTGTTTAAGTCTTTCTTCTAAATCTTTAGATTGTTCTTTAGCTTTTTTAATAGCTATTGTTTCTACAATCTTAGCTACATCAGGGTACTCTTTAGTCCACTCATCTAACTCTTCTTCTGATTTAGGTAACTTAATTTGTTTCTTTGTAGAAGCATCTAATTGAGTTCTTAACTCATCTATCTGCTTTTGAAGATCATGTTCTTTCTTTTGTGAGTGTCTTCTTAAATCACCATATCTTTTTTTAAAACTTTTTTCTTCTGCTGTAACAGGTTCAGGTTCAGATTTTTCTTCTTCTTCAACTTGTCCTGTATTCTGTTTTTTTAATTCTTCTAATTCTTTTTCTTCTTGTTCTATACGTTCTTTATTAGCAGATCGTGTAGCAAAGCCTACTACTTTCTTTTTCTGAGGTTTAACTTCAGGTGTTTCTATTACTTCTGCTGCTTCAGCCATTTTGTACTTCCTTCTTATTGGGGCTATCCGTAGCCTGTAAGGGGGGATAAGGTAGCCAATTATAGATTCTTTATTTTAAATGAGGAATCATTAACTCATCTTTTCCTACCAGCACCAGGATATTGTTTTTCTATAATACTTGTAGCTCCTTTTTTAACTACTTCTTTAACTGCTTTTTTACCAACTTCTTTAATAATACCTTCTTTTGTAAACTCTGGTAAAAATTTCTTAGCTATACTTTTTACAGTACTTTCACCTACAGCACTACTTACTTTAGTGCCTAATTTAGACATTAATCCTGGGCCATAAGTAAGACCTGCTCCTATTGCAGCCGCAATAGCAAACTTTTCAGCAGCATCATTTTTAGTATCCACATAATTAGGGTATATTAAAGCATTATCATTCTCATCAAACCTAATCATAAAGTTAGTCATGCCTTCAGTTTGTGTAGTATTACCCCATCTTACTCCTTTTCTTGGATCATTTGCTGCATTAATTGCTTCTATATTTGTTCGTGCTTTAGCCTTTGATCTCATGCCATAACCTATTGCTCTAGTAGTATCTTGTTCGTATCCTAACTCTCCTCCATACTTACCTTGTACTACTTGTTCACCTGTATCTTTATTAATTAAAATTCTTTTTGGAGCTTGTGGAACTAAACCAACAATCTTAGTTTCTTTTCCACCCATACCTAAACTTCTGCTTGTTGTTTTTACATCTTCAGGTGAAACTTCAATAAGTTTAGATTTTTCTCTAGATCTGTCTAAATGATTACTAACCTTTTCAGGTTTAAGATAATATTTATCACCTTTTTTAATTAATTCTGCTGATACTTTAGGTTGCTCTACATCTTTATATCCTAACTGTCTTAGATCTTTAATACCTGCTTGTGCTAATGAATCAGCCATATATTGATTTATAAATGGTACATCTGTTTGATTAGGATAACTTTGTCCTTGTCTTTTTAAATATTCATTTTGATGTTGTAATTGATTCATTATATTAGATTTAGCATCATCCCCAGTTAAATTAGTATAATCTTCTGGGCCTGATATAAATGTACTAAAATCTTTTTCTACTTTAGTTTGCTGTGTTTTATTAGTAGTAGATGTTCCTACTTTAGTAGATGTATTAGGATCTTTAGTTGGATCTACTATATCAGGAAATTTTCTACTAACTATATCTCTAGCTGATGTAAATCCTTTCTTACCTAATAAAGCTCTACCTAT
>VMHT01066279.1_pt1 | contig 34171 bp, 53 predicted proteins | sample 4693611 | NCBI WGS metagenome assembly VMHT01 (sample SAMN12280063, study PRJNA550983) | marine metagenome | isolation source: seawater sampled from same location over 5 years 0.02-0.2 micron viral filtrate | place: USA: collected off the coast of southern California halfway between the port... ...
AATAGTTCTTGAATCTGTGTAGAGTCAAGAGCAGTATTAAACATTGACACATCATCTATTAATCCATCGTGAGAAAAAGCATCAGCATAATATCTTCCTATTATAAATGGTAAAGTTGCAAAATTTAAAACATCATCAGCTGGAAAATTTATTTCAGTTCCAGTACTATCCTTTACGCCATTTATGTAAATACCAGAATTAGCATGACTGTCTGTATCTAAAGAAAAAACAACATGATATGTCTTGCCCAAAGTAATTGTTGAGCTTTGACTCCATTTAGCTCCATTTAAATACCATGTTACTTTATCGCTTTCAAAAATAGCTGAGCATTCTAACCCACTATCAAAACTAAATAGACCATTATTTGTTTGCATTGCAGTTGCATTAAACCACAGAGAAATTGTAAGTCCACCACTAAATTCAATTCCAAGAGCATTACCAATTACCGCTCCACAATTAACATAATTAGCATCAGAAAACAACATCTTTTCATTGCTCTTAACCAATGGAATCTGTGGAATAGTTGGTTCATTTTGAGCAGTAGTAAAGCCAGTTGAGGATACTCCTACTTCTTTAATTGAAAAATTGCTTATGGTAAAATTATAAGCACCATTAACTACAAATCTAAATGATGGTCTGCGTGTTACTGTTGATGATGGGGTAAATGTATAAGAATAACTATTAGCTGAACTTATTAAATTATATCCTGCAATATTATCAGCACTACCCGCAGTTCCAGAGGTAACTCCAACAAAAATACTACCCATAGAACCACTATTAATAGCAAGTGTAAAACTCATTTGATATGTTTTACCCGCTACAAATGATATTTCTTTTCCATAAACATTATCATCATTACCTACACTTGCATCAGTATTGACTCCTGTAAATCCTGTAGCTGATGCACTTGCAAAACCAACAAGGTCGCTATTACTAAAAGCACTATCATGTAACTCATCCCCAAAGAAATTTGTAGTAGCGTGGTTGCCCATGAGGACTTCTTTGACTGAAACATCGTCTAAAGATAAATTTGTGTTTGTATTTGTACCAACAACTCTAAATCCCCATTGATTATCATTAGCAGTATATAATACATCAAAACTATGTGTTCCCACACCTGCGGTATCTCTAACAAGAATTAAATTATTACCATTTACATTAGACACATCTATGTAATCACTACCATGCCAAGATGTAACAGTAAGTGTTCCTGTAATTCGATATGTTTTTCCACTAACTGCAGGGTCAACTGAAACGCTACCATTTTCTGTTCCTTGCCATATTGTTTGATTTCCTGTTACTCCTGTTGAACCATTAAGAGTAGCTTTACCACCACTAATAACCCATCCGTTTGTAACCCAATAAGCTCCAGTTGTTGAAGCATTCGTATTAGTATCAAACCCTGTATCTAATAACTTTTCACTACCCAACTTATTCTCACTATGGTCATACACAATGCTTTGTGGACTCTCGGGGTTACCTTCAGACATGGGATACCAAGCAACTAATGTTGATGGACTTGGTACAGACTCTGGTTTAAGATATTGTGAGGTTATATCACTCTCACTTAATGCAGATGAGTAAACTTTTACATCAGATATTTTACCTTCCCAATGATATGAATATCCTGCAAGGTTGCCTATTAAAGTACTTTGACTACTTAAAGTAACATTTGGTGATGTTGCAGAATCTGATGCTGTACCTTCTAATTTACCATTTATATATAATGTTACATTAGCACCATCTTGAACTGATGCAATATGATACCATCCACTTCCTGCTGAGTAAGTAGAGCCACTATATACCCTACTATGACTATCACTTGGATTGTATGATGCAAAAAATTTATTTGCATTAGATGATTCATTCCAACCCAATCCCCATCTTGTTACACCAGATGACTTATGAAATACAATAATTCTTTTTTCACCAGATGCTCCACTATCAATATTTACCCAAGCGGATATAGTTTTAGTTGTATTATTAATTAGGCTTTGTGTACTTGTACCACAATCAAGGTAATCACTTACCCCATCAAACACTAATCCTCTACCGCCATATACTTCGGCTCTTGAAGCGACATCTGCTGTAAGTAATGGAGAACTTGCTCTTCCGCTTTGTATCGTTGTAGCCATTATTTAAGCACTCCTGTGTTTGAGGTTACTTCTTTAATTGTCCAATTAATAACATCAGTTACATTGCTTGTAACTTGATTTACTATTTGTAGGTACGCACTACCATTTTTTTGAAAATAAACTTCATATTCTGTTGGGGTTGTAGTAAGGACATTATCATAACTTGTTGTGCCATCATTAAATCTTATACTTGGTGCAGAACTACCACCAGAATAAGATGCAGTAAATGTAGTTTTATATAATGTATCTGATGCTAAACCCGATATACTTAATAAAGCATCATTTATGTAAGCATAATTACCACTTGCCCCACCTCCAAAAATTAATTGTACACCATTAGTAATATCATCATCGCTATTTCCACCTTCTGAAATCCATCTATCTTTATTATGGCTATCTATTAAATTAATTCCAAGTGTTTCTCCACCCACAGAATCATTTGTAATTCCAAGACTTGAAGTATTTGAACTATCAGCATCAAGGGGATAAAACGCAACCAAATCGTTAATGACTTCTTTCATTGAAATACTGCCTATTGTACCCCTAAATCCTGTGCATTGAATTTGAAGATAATCACTATTATTACCAGCACCAGTTGCATCTGATCTTGATACTTTATAAATAGTATGAACTCCAACTGTGTCTGGCAGTGTTCCAAAACTCCAACCAGATGAACCACCACCTTCTGCTAAACCACCCGCAGTTCTTGTAAGTATTTCATATTGAAATTTATAAAGAGTGCTATTTTTAGTTGTTGCATTATCCCACAATGCATATCTGTTTTCAGTAAAAGTTAAAACTTCAGTATCTGTATTCCACCCAACCTCACTTGAACTACTTGTAGGTGGATTTAAAGTATTTGCACCCAATGTCGATTTAACACTTGCGGGTATCTTGGCATAGGAAGTGGATTCCATAACAGATTGGATTTGAGATTGCGTTAGTTCGCCTTGCCAAATTCCTGCACTTGCAATAGAGCCATCAAATGTTCTTGCTAATCCTGTGTTATTACCAATAAATAAATCTCTACTTGAATCATCAACTGCATTACCAGCGGGTGCACTAAATTCTGTTACTGCTACACTTATACCATTAATATAATATGTTGCGTTGTTATCAGTAGAGCTATTATTATAAGTAACAGCTACATGAGTCCATTCATTTAAATTAACTTCTGTATTAGTTGTATCCCAACCACCTATAGTAGTTAAACGACCATGAGCAAATCTTAATTTACAAGAACTGCCACTTTCTGCGCTAGTCAATAAATGCCAACCATCATTTCCACTTGTAGAATCTGACTTATCAAATATTCTACCTAAACTATTTTCACCATCACTTGATGGATTTATCCAAGCAGTTAAAGTAGCACCACCAACAAATACATTATCTAATATACTATTAGAACCAATATCAATTATATCTGTAGTACCATTAAACAAAGCACTACCATCCCCAATCTGCTCTGCTTGTGATTCAGCTATGTCTATTGCACGAGGTAAGATTGGTGCATTGCCACCATATACCGATGTGGTAGTTGTTGCTTCCTGTACTAACTGACCATGATTAGAACCTTTGCTATCATTTGCAGTAATTGGTTTAAGTACTACATTTTTTACTTGAAATTCAGCAGTTGGACTCGCATTATTTTGTACAAAAACAAAATATCTATTAGCACTTGCAGAGTTATCATTATATAATGTTGTAACAAATCTTTTAAATTCTTGATTTGGTGCTTCAGTAGTATCTATTATATCATTAAAAGTTGAGCTAATAGCACCCGCATAATGATGTTGAATTTTAACACTACTACCTCCACCACTTGTTATTTTTATATCAAAAGAAAACTCATACTGATTATACCCCTCAAGGGATGTACTCCCTGTACTTGGAAAACTAAATCTTGCTCCTGTGTTATTACCATTACCTACTACATTTAATAAACCATTAGAATAGGTACTTGTAGTAGGACTTCCCTCTTGCGTAAATACACCAACATCCCAAAAATCAGCACCTCTATCTGATGAATTATCCATCGCCCACCAACTAACTAAACTTGTTTTTTCTACAGAGCCTAACTGACTGTAAGACTTGTTCATAACGGATTGGACTTCTTCGGGGGATAAAACTCTATTCCAAATTGCTACATTAGCCATTTTACCATCAAAAGGATAATTATCTGCACCATCATTACCAATTATTGTTGCATCTGTACTTGCTGAATTAGAAAAAGTATTTGTTTCTGTAGCTTTTAAAACACCATCAAGATAGACTTTTTGAGTTGTTGCAGTTGATGTAAATGCAACATGATGCCACTTACCATCATCGACACTTCCATCTACTGTTGTCCAACTGTGAGCGCTACTACCATTCCAAACAAGTCCACCAATATAACCCGATGAAGCAGTTCCATCGTTTCCATGAATTTGAAGAGTAATATTTGTAGAACCCGCACCTTTTTGATTTTGAATCAAATAACCTCTTTCACTATTATAAGCCACCGATTTAAACCAACATGACAAAGTAACTTCATTGCCAGTTACTATACTATTTGATTGACCTACTGTTATTTTTTCAGTACTTGCATCAAACGAAGTCGAACCCTCTGATGGGAATGCAAGTGCGTCTGACCTATTTGATTTGAAGTCGAGGTATAACTTGAGGTTGTCCTTGACATATGTTAAGAGGGATGCACCCCCTTTTACTAAACTACTAGCTAATCCTAGCATGTTAGCCTAAATATGCTATAACTGATCCACTAGATAAAGTGAAAGCAGTCCAACTACCAAATATGGTAACTCCTTGAGGGAATGTATTGGAAGAACTTACCGCATCTCCATTACCACCAGATGAACCTATATAAGAACTATCTGCGGGCGTTAATAATGAGAATGCTGTATCTTCTAAAAATTGTATAGCAACTATATTTTTACCTGAAATAGCAGACTGGCCACTTTCAAATAAGCAACCATTTTGCCCTAATGATACGTTTTGTGATTCTTGAACTGAATATTTGTGTATATTTGCCATTTTCTCTACCTTTCTAAGCTATGACTAGCGTGAATGAAACATAATTAACGATTAAAATTAAAAACAAGAGTAATATTTTTGAAAGCGTTACTTCTTTTTCTTTTTAGATTGCTTCTTTTTAGGCTCAGAATATACCATATCATCTGTTTCTGACTTTATTCTTGTATAGCCTTTACTCTGCAAAGATTCAAGTTTTTCTGGGTGTTTTTCTAATTCACTATTTTCAACTCTTTGTACTTTACCATTATAAAAATTTTTCCAGTATTGCATTTTCTTTCCTTTTTTAAAGTGGGGCAGAGCGAATCATACCCCACATGTTATGGTTTTTATTAACCGAGATTTAGAAACTTAATTCCTTTTTTATTATCTCCATCGTCAATTACTTTAGCCCCATACAAAATGTCACTAACAACTTTAGTACCTAAAGCGTCAATGCTATATTCAGATTGAACACGAACATCTTGCTGAACTGCTATAGCACAAGCTGATTTATGAAAAACAGCACCTACAACTGTATTATTTGCAATGGCACTGCTAATGGTGTTAGACATGTAGACTTCAATGCCATAAAGCGAACCAACTAAACCAGACCTGAGTCCAGAACCATCTCCACTAGCATCATTTCTGATAAAGTAAGAAGATAAACCAGCAGAAGGATTTAAAATATCTGCATATAAAGTTGGATTAACAACCATTACACAGTCTCCATCCATATAAGGAATATCGTTCTCACCTAAGTTAGTTAATGCTTCTTCAAATTTAGCAGCAGTTAAAGTATTATTTGCGCTTAAATCCATACTAAGGTTTATAGCACTTAACTCTGTCCAAATGTCTGCATCAACTTGTCTAGCAAGAGCTTCACCCATCATTCTTGAGTACTTAGCAACCATGTCTGCGTTTGCCTGAATCTTTAACACGTCTTCAAATAACTTAGCAACATATTTATGCTTGTTAATTGTAAGTTGTGTTTCAGTTGTTACAGTTGCATCATAAGATACATCTGCTCCAACGCCTTTACTTCCAACAGTTCCTATTAAACTGATTTCAGGAATATGAAGTACATCTCCAAACCCAGCTCCCCCAAACATAGCAGAGTAATCTTCTACTAAGTTTCGGAATATTGATTTACGTTCAAAAAACCTATAAATGCCTTCACCCCAAATTTCAGGAACAAAATGTTGATCCGTTGTTGCGGTGCTTGCGCTACCTTGATAATGTTTTGACATTATTTTTTCCTATTCTATTTTTTTCGATATGAGTCCAAAATAGAACTCCAATTAGAACGCCTTTCTTCAGATGACATATCAACCCAATTTTTATTATCAGGATTAGATGTTCTTGCGGGAGTCCCATCGGTTGGTGGAACATTCGAAATATTGTTAATTAATTTACCATGAAGAACACGAATTTGCCCTAAACTTAAGGATTCAAATTCTTTTTTGTCTTCATCTTCAAAATCAGAAAGGAGTTCTTGCTTAAAAGATTCTTCATTTTTTTTCAACCTGTTATAATCTTCTTCAATAGTATCAATATGATTTTGTCTTTTTTCAGCTAACTCTTTCCATTCGTTTTGCTTTGCCATTCTATCTTCTTCTTGTTTTGCTAGTTGCTTTTCAAGTTCCGCTAGTTTAGTCTCAGCATCTTGTGCCCTGCTTCTATACTTTTTGCTTTCTGCAATCAAACCACCAACTTCAGAGCTAGGTTCAGTTGTTTGTGTTTGGCTATCAGTTGCCACCTCTTGCGCAGTTTCTTGCACTTCTTCTTTTGCTACTTCAGACATCCTGTCCTCCATGTTTGTTATTGTTAAATGCTAATATCAAATTCAATTATATCAGCTACAAATTTTTTTATCTTAGTGTTATATTTAGACTCCATAAACTCTTGAATGAACGCAGTATTCTTTTCATTTAAGCCATAAATATTTCTTCTTTTCTTTTTAAGTCTTGCAGGTGGCTTAGCATTTCCCATCACTTTAGCTCCGTCTGCATATAATATCTCAACACTTTCAGTAGTTGGCTTTTGAGCTTTTATCGAATCTAGCATTGTTCCAGTTAGTCTTAAATTGGGCGGACTTATTTGTCTACTAACTGAGAGACCTTTTAAACTTGCTTTTCCAGCTGCTTTCTTAATAGCATAGCTTGATTTATAAGGTTCAAATGGCTTACCCTTACCATCTTGACTAATACCTCTATCTGCGTCTTTAACTATTCTTGTAGCAAGTTTCCCGCCTAGTTCTAGCCAATCACTTTTTTTCATTTCAATTACTTTATGTATTTTCATAAAACCATCCAACTATGTCTACAATTAAAACCACCACGAACGCCAAAAGGAGTATTTGTATCATTATTTACTTGTTCTTCTGTATATCCAATAGCTGGTTCATTATTATGCGTTGATTGACAATCATCTCTTGTTCTATCATCTTGTGGTCCAACATAAGTCCATTTAACATCTTGCCCTCTAAATACTGAGTATCTACTTAAATCACTAAATTGTCTTAACCCAGTATTAACTGCAACATTCATTTGATATGTAGCTAATTCTGTTTCTGCTATAGATGCAACAACACTTCGAATATTCGCTCCGCTATATATGCTTGTAAACATTGACTTTTTCATTTCATTACTCCAGGCACTAGCCCTACCTAATAATGTTTCAGTATCTAAATCTTTTAATGTTTGTAACGCTTCAACTCTTTCCGAGCCTACAGGGATAATACCTCTTTTATTTGCTTCAAGTACTGACTTTGCTAATAATACATCATACTCAATCATTAAATTATTTAATTCTTTTCCATAGCCTTTATCAATTAGCTCTTGTAAGAAATTAAGTTTTTTAGTTGTCGCTAGTATTTCAGTATCAGTCATTTGGCTCATCTTATATGCCAACTTTTCTAAATCTCGCTGTAGTTCATCTTCAATAGCTTTAATATTAGCCATAAACGTATTTACTGCATTGTCAATAGAATCAGGCATTTAATATGCGCTCAAGTTGGCTAACAGGTTGTTGCGCTTCACGTTCTTGTTGAACCTGAGTCGCTTTTTCTTCTTGTAGTTCACTTAACTTTATTTGCAATTCTTCATCGCTCATATCAGGATTAAAATGCAATAATAAATCACGTTGGCTCATAATACCATTAGCCATCTTCCATTCTAGCATTTTTAGTTCTTGATCAATAGACATCGGATAAGATACTTCACCAAAGTCAATAGATAAATCTTCATTTAAATTCATAACCCCATGCTTTTCTAGTATTGTTCTGTCTATCTCATACCTACTATGTTCCCATTCTTTAAAATAAGGGATGTCACTTTCACGAGATTCTAAGTTTTCAATTTCTAAAATACGCAACGCTTCACCTGAGGGTGAATTACCTCCCGATTCACCCCATCTTATTCTTAGGTGATTATTTTCTGCTGTTTGATTTGCAAATGCTTTGACACTTTCAATCATCTCATTAATACCTCCTCCTGGGCTAACATATTGAAATGTCGCTCCCTCTGGTAATATAATTGCAGAATCAATACCTGACTTAATTACACTTTGGCCTTCATCTATTCCTGTGAAAACTGGTTGCCCTAATCTACTTCTAACGCTTAATGCTATTTCAGTCATTGCTATTCCAATTTGTATAGCACTTCTTATTACATCATAACTAGATGAGGGATAAATAACTTTACTGATAGGAGTAATTCCATACGGATTGATCATATCTTCGTTCCCTAAAACAGCATATCTATTTCCTTTTTGATTAAATCTAAAATGCATTCCAGGCATTCCATCTCTATCTTCTGACCAGAATACATACTGTCTATCTTTATTATTACCTTTATCAACTTCATAACTATATCCGTATGGCTCTGAATCACCTTGTAGATAGTATTCTTTTACAAAAGGAAGTATTTCATATTCTAATCTTTGTTTCCGTTCATTAAACTTAGTTTTAAAGTGGCAACTACCTAACAACCAAGCTAACTCACTAAAACATTTTGTTTGACTATCTAGCATATAAGCGATGTTTTTATAATCATCGTTTTCCTCTCCACCTATTATTCTTTTTGGAGCATTCTTATATAGCATCATTCTTGCTCTACTAAAACGTGGAACTACTTTTTGAGGGAATGTTGGAATTTGTTGCAAAGATTCACTTGAGAAGTATTGCTCAATATGTTTATCCATATTAATATTATAGTAAAAATCCATAGCAGTCATTCTTTCAGCCATCTCTTTTTCTTTAAACTCTTGCTCGGCTTTAGCTACTGTTTGAAGTATTATTTGTTCAGATAGTTCAGGGATTACTACTTGATTCACTGTTTTACCAAAATTATACATATTATTTTACCATTTCATTATTGTACTCGCCTTACTTATTACTGGAAACTTGTATGCAATAGCATAGCTACAAGCATCCAATGCGTGAGTGAGTTCTATGTTAGATTTGTCAATGCCTCCCTTTTTATCTCTCTGCACTTGCTCTAAATCTTTTATTAAGAATTTACATTTCGGATCAACAGTCATTGTTACATTACCATCTGCATCTAATAATTTTCTATTTAAAGCATTTAATCTATCTATGTGGCTTGGGTGTGACTTCTTTGCTCTAATTAAAAATCCGTAATCTCTTAAAATAGCGTGGTCTGATTTTCTTGAAGTTGTAGACCTAGCCGAGCCTGCAGGGTCAGGATATACTTCAACGCCTGGCATAATAGATTTCATTTTCCTGGCCATCTCTTCAGTATTACTATTCTTTAATCTTATCTCATCATAATAGTGTATTGTTCCATCAGTGTATTGAGTGCATAATACTGCGCTCATCCAGTCTACGTTAAAATCACAACCCCACCATTTATAATCAGATAAGTTGTCTGCTTGCTTACAATGTACCTGCCTGTCAAAATTCCAGGCTGCTCTATTTCCTGTAGATTCAAAAGATGCTTCAAACTCTTGCCTAAACAAAGTTGAATCCATTGTTCTTTTTGCTCTAGCTATTTCTTCAGCTGGTACAAATCCACCATCTATAGTTTTAAATTGCCAAGACTTCCATCCAGGTTCGCTTTGCCCTCTGCTATATAAATCATACATCACATCATATCCACTCGGTGTACCTATAAACAAAACGCTTCCTTGTGTTGTTGCTAACATAGGGTAAACAATTTCTTCCCATACATGTGGTTTAATATAAGCCATCTCATCCATTACACATTTAGTGAGTTCGACACCACGAAGATTGTGTTCATTATCTGCGCCCTTAACTGCAAGCTCTGCTCCATTATCAAATACAACAGACATTTCGCTTTCATTCAATTTAGCTCCAGTAAACCCTGCAAACATTTGGCGTAGAATAGGAAATACAATCATTTTCCCCTGTCGGTAAGTTGGTGTGATAAACCACCTGCGCTCTCCTGCTTCGAATTGGTCTTTCAGTAAATACATAAGTGACAGTACAGTCTTTCCCCATCTTCGGCCACATACTAAAACTTTGAATCTGCTCGGGTCGTTTAATATATCTTTGCGAGTTTGATTTACTGTCCATTGAATCATTTTTTAATTTTTTTTGTTTTTCCATTCTTAGTTCTAGCAAATTTATGAGTCTTTGTTTCTCTGATGTGTGTTCCAGAATATCTTTTTCCACCCCATGTCCAAGTTACTGTTTTTGCCATTTAGTCCTCTCCTATAACCATTACTTTGATTGGTTCGCTTTTTGTTGTTCGCTCTTGTCGCTCTAACGCTTTACCTTCCATGCGCTCTACTATGAATTGTATTGCTCTAAGGTCTCCACGTTCTGCTAATTGAAATAACTTACCTAATATTATTTCCCTACGCTCTTTGCCATTTACTTCTTGAAAGCTAAATTGTTTTATTAAATCAGTATAAGCATTGCGCCTACCATTAGGATTACCAGACTCTCCTTTTTTCCATCTATTGCCTAGCTTATTGCCTTTAGCAAACTTTCCATTATCTTTATGATCACGTTTGTTCTGCGTTTGTTTAGTCATCTAATTGCACTAATCCCATCGAGATTGGTTTGTTTAACATATCCATTAAGTCTTTGACTTTGTCGTTGTCTATTTCAAATACATCGAATTCAATACGCCAGTTATGAGTCATCTTTAGATTTTTAATACCAACTAGCTCTACATTAAGAGCTGTATTATTTTTTTCTTTTGCCAAATCTAGCTTTTTTAGATTTCATCGGTTTAGATTTTTTTTGTGGTCTACCACGTTTTGAACCATAAGTTCCTTTACCTTTGGGCATAATATTTTCCTTGCTTTTATAGTATCTTAATTTAAAAACACTTTTAAAGTTATTGAAATATATTATTTTAAGCGTGTAACAGGTCTTAAAGTAAGTAAAGAAATTATCTTTGGAGTTATATTTATGTTTTCTTTATTAGGCAAGTATATTGCTTTTACTATTTTAGGGTCACGGTCTTTTACGTAGCTTAATCTATTTTCTATGTCTTTCATTAGCTCTTGTATTGTGTCACCTACGGCGCTTGTATAAGCAAATGCTTTTTCTGTTTCGTATTGTATTTCACAGTGGTAGTTAAAGTTGTGATTTACATTAAGTTTGTCCAAATGAGTTTGTTTGCTCATATATCTCTCCATTAATTCTTGCTATTGCATCTATTAATTCCATCACTATTAATTCATCGTGACCTGCTATATCAACTAATTCATTAAACTCTTCATATGATACTATTGTTACTATGTATTCAAATGGTTCCATCTTGGATATTTCTCACTGCAATCTTGACAACTCCATATATGCCCATTATTATTATCTTGCCTATTAACCATGGTTACTAATTTACGGCAAATACCACATTTAAAACTATCTATGTAATTCTCAATCGGTTCGCTCACTAATTACCCCACTCATAATACAATCTACAATAAATGCTTCTTCATCTAAAGTATTTAAGTTTATCTTGCTACGTTGTTTTACTAAGTCCATATAAATTTTATTAGTTGGTGCTCTTCTGCCGTCAAAGAATCTCATATGAAACACTAATTTATCTGGTGTGTCAATATACAATCTATCATCTATCATTACACTATATTTTCTGCTTACATACTCTTTCCAAAACCCGCTTTTAATCCTAGTCAGCTTATAGTAATTATTTTTAAATTTATCTTTATCTAATGTCACATAATAGCTCATATCTAATTTACTATCATATATCCTTTTATAAAACTTACCCTCTCCTTCTAGTGCATCTATAGCTGTTAGCATCTTATCATCTATTTCATATACCTCTCCATATACTTTCCTGGCAGTTATATCTTCAAACATTAAAGGAAATCCATGAGTAATATCAAACAGCGCATATCCGTGAATTACTTCATACCTTATAAAGTTAGCATTTCTTAAATAAAAATGGTTTTTAGCACCCTTTTTGAGCGTGCCATATACAAATAATTTCATTACTTAACCTTTCTAATTGTTGAACCATCGTTTGCTTTAAACATTTTTAGTTGATCACTATATGAAAATCTAGGAACAAATCTTTCAACTGTCTCTGATTTACTTTCATAAGCCCCAATCTTTTTGTTATAAAAAGCAAATTTCTTTGGCTTTGGTTTTTTTATCGTGATTTCTTTAGTATCTATTTTGAGTGTCTTAGTATTAATCCGAACCATTGTATTTGGCTTTATAGTAATTGCATTTTTATAATCAACTTTAAAACCTGATTTAACAATAGCATCTGTGCTACCATAAGCATATCCATCTATTTCGGGAATATAATACATCTGAATTGGATTATTAGCTTTAACCATATATACATATTCTGGTTTTTCTAAGTCTGCCCATACTATAGCTACACGACCACTTACTTTTGGCAATCTATTATTAACAAATTCACTCATACTGCCTGAAGTTTCATATAGTCTAAATATGGCTTCACTATCAACTTGGGCATATCTTTCCATAGCATACTTATTAAACAGCTCTTTATGGTTATGTATTGAGCCATTATGAGTACCTATAGTTTGACCTGTCCGTATAGGGTGGTTATTTTTATTAATAGTTGGTGAGCCAAGTGTCGCATATCTAGTGTGACCCATTAATGTAGTTACTCCGTTGTAAATTAAATCAATGTTATCTTGGGCATCTGAATCTTCAAAGAATTTATATGCATCTTTTGCTTTTTTACAAATAGTATAATCTCCGAACTTATCTATTAAAGCAAATCCTGTAGCGTGACCACCTCTGATATCTGCTTCGTATAACATTTTTACAAAAGACTTTGAGACCCGATTAAGGGCCTCGTTGTCTCTGTCTTTTTCTTTTAAAATAATTCCTGCTAATCCGCACATAATTATGCTCCTCTCTGTAGTTGCTCTTTAATTGTATTAAAATACTTAGTTCCTCTTCGGCTTGCGTTCATCGCTGAAGTATTTAATTCTGCAAATCTTTTTGTGATCACTTTATTAGCGAATTTTATATCTTCACATCTATCTTTACTACCGATAAAACCGATTGCTTTTCTAAGGTGAAACATACCCGCTTCATTAGTCTGAACATTAGTAAAGTTTACACGACTGTTCTCTTTGCTAACAACTACAAAAGCCTGAGTAAATACTATCCACGCCCAAAGTTTTTCAAAACTTAAAGTTCCCTGGTGGTATCTAAATTCAACAGAACCTCTGGTCCAGATGTTTTTTAGATTTAAACCGCAGTATCTACTTCCTTGAGTTTCTCTTGGGTTGTTACTAGTATTCACTCCTGCACCTGAATTTTCATATTTTCTGTCACAATCAATTTTTAAATTATCATCTATTTTTTTTGTGATTGATTTAACAGATATTTCTTGTCCCCACCATTGTCCGAATACAACTCTTGCAGGCTTAGTCCACCAACCTCGGCCAATTTTCTTTAATCTTGAAGGAGCAATTAAGCGGTAGATAATATGTTCATATTTAACTACTGTTTTGATTAAAGTATTAAGGAAAGATGTTACAACTTCTTTACTTTTTAACATTACGTCAGTAACATCGTGGTGAACGTGAGTACCACATGTCTTATTTACTTTACAATCTAACTCATTTAAAACTCTTAAAACTGTTTTAAGTTGTTCTTTACCATTTTGACCATATAACTTAGGAGATACAAGCTCGTTGTTTCCGTAGTGAGTATATCCAAGACTTAAAGACTTAACCGTGCAATCTGTAGTCATTTTCCAGTGCTCTACTGTTTCGTGACCATAACCTTCTAATTTACAAGTTATATCGTGATTGTTATTTAACGCCTCTACAACAGAACTCTTTGAAACTCCTCTTGGAATTAATAGTTCTAGTTCTACACCAAACGCTAACTCATTATTAAAATGTCCTTTTTTATTCATTTTGACTTCCCTTCGCTTTTTGTTAATTTCGCTTTTTTTATTAAACAGTTAATCATCGTGGTATAATATTACTATGAAAAACAATACGTGTAAAGTCTTTTTTTACACTTTTTTAACTCTTTGTTAAGTGTTTACTATATTTTTTACATAATCTTCTATGTTTTTTACTGGTTTATAGTCTAATAATGTTTCTGCAGCTGTTAAATCAGCTAATGTAATATCATATTCCCCTTTTCTAGTTGGAATATATTGTCTTGGATAGTTTTTACCGAACATATCGGCTATCTCATTAATAGAATAGTTTTTTCCTCTACCTAATTCAAATACGGGAGTTTTAAAAGTGCTTTCTAATTTTATTATTAGTTCTTTCATACTAATTAATCCACTTACAATATCTTCAATATGAGTAAAGTCTCTGCGTTGCTCTCCCGTGCCTACTATTGTTAAAGGTTTATTATCTCTAAATTGCTTTTCAAATATACCAATTACTGTAGACCATTTCCCACTTTCTACTTGATATGGTCCATATACATTATAAAATCTACAAATCATGGTTTTTAATTTCTTATGCTTAGAGTATAATTTGCACATTTGCTCTCCACTATGTTTTGACCAGGCATAAGGGCTTTCATATATTCCGCTATGAAAAGAGCTAGAACCTGAATAAATTACAGGAATGTTATTATCTGCAGCGGTTTCAAGTAAGTTTAATGTGCTTAAAAAATTATTTTTAATTGTTGGTTTCGGGTCTTTAATGGAAGGCTGTATTCTTGAATATGCAGCTAAGTGATAAACTAAATCAATTTTATCTTCAATATACCAATAGCCTTCTGCTAAGTCTTGGTTTAAATAAGTGACTCCAGGCAAATGATTTTCTTCTTTCCCAATATAATAACTATCATAAGAGTAAATATTATGTTTTTTAGAATCTTTTAAAAGCCCTTTAATTAAGTTTGTCCCGACAAAGCCAGTCCCACCAGTGACTAATATATTCATTTATCCTCCAGTTTTATTAGTTTCATTCCATAGTTATTTATTTTATCAGGTATAATTAAACCTTTTTTCTTTTTTAATTTATTATGTTTAAATGGTTTATAATTTACTTGGTGCTGCCATCTTCCCCATTTCCAGCTAACTTTTGTAACATCTGGGTGTTGATCAACTAATGATTGTGCCATTTTTAATCTTCCATCATCTATCTCATATAAATCTTCTGTATTACCACCTGTCATTGTCATTGTAGTTGTCTTATCGCAAAGAAATGCTTGAAATAATATTGTACACCATCCATCTTTTAATGCTCTAAGCGACAAATCAGTGTCTTCATTATATCTACCACGCCATCTATAAGGTATGTCGTTTTGAATTAGTATACAAGAATACACTCTTGTGTTTTGTCTATAAGCTCTGAGCTTTTCTTTACGTGGAATAAACATAAAATACTCAAAACCTGATATTGCAACATTTTCATATCTATCAACAAAGTCTTCAGCGCATCTAAAAATAGTTCCAGATGATACGGGAACTGGCAAATTATTGTTTAATCTATAAAAATGCATTAAATTATCATCCATTATCCAATGTCTTTTTGCTCCTATACTCATAGAGTGATGCCACACCCAATTTCTTGCTGGTATTGATCCGCTTCCTAAATTACTAAATGGTAAGACAAGTATTTTTTGAGAGTTAATTACATTAGCATATTGTTTATATTCTTGAGGCTCTATTACAATGTGATATGGAACATTCATTTTTTCTAAAGCCTTACTTGTTTTTCTTGTCTCCCACCTGCCTTTAGAAATTATATAAATTGGATATTTAGAGTTCATTACTCTTCCTCATCAATATATCTTTTATTCATAAACCTAGTTATTTTTACTTCAGGAAACCAAATACTTTTTGTATTCGGAGTTATATTTTGATTTACAAGCTCTGCGAATTTAGCAACATCTGCTTCGCTTTCAAAGTTTATTTTTAATGAAAACTCAGCTGTAAGATTTTGCATTTTAAATTCAGGCATATCTTGCCATTCTTGCCTCCAGGATTCTAATTGCTCTAAATCCCCAAATAAAGATTCTTGATTATCACTCATTATTATACTCCTTTATTTTTTGATCAAGTTCTTGTCTTGTTATTTTACCATCCCTTAACTCTAATCCCCACTCCCAAAGTTTGTTAATTAATCCACTTGGCGTTTCATCTCTTTTACTCTTAATATGTTTTTCATCAAATTTTTCTATTCTATTTGCCATTAAAATACGTTCTATTATTTGCATTTTTGGTAGCCTTCCAGCTAATTGCCCATTTGGTAAATCACATGAATTAAAAATTTCAGACCAAGATTTTTTTATAGTTTCTAAAGAATACTTCATTAAGATACTACAAAATTGATTAAATAACAACTGATTATTTCCTTTTATTTCTAAAGTGTCAAATAAGTCGTTTATATAGTGACTAGCTTCCTGTGAACTGCATTTCTTCTCGCTCATTCTTTCCCTTCTTGTCGTTTATTTTCCACTCTTTATTATTTTTAACCCAAGTTAATAGCCTTCTTGGTATCTCAAAAGTCTGTTGTAATTCAAACCTCATCTTTGTATTTGAGTTGTTTTTTTCTGTCCAAAACTCTATAAAATTACTTGTTTCATCGTTTGAATACTTTTTTTCTTTTATAACATTATTAACTTTTTCTATAAATTTATCTTTCCTTTTATCTATATCTTTATCTTTAAGAGTTCCTGGAACTGTTTGGATATAGTTATCAAGACCTTTTTCTTTAAGTCTTTTAATAACAGACATATGTGGTTTACTATTTTCTTTTAATAATCCATATTGGTACTCTACAAAACTAGATATAAAGTACTGGTCTTCACTTATCCTATGCATTTTATCTCTTATTAACTTTGGTAAATCTTCATCTGAATCTATTTTTTCACCTATAAAAAACGATGCGGCTTCCCAATCGCCATCTAAAATTCCAGCGTGATCACATTTTGTTATTATATATACCCAAATTAATTTACCTCTTGGTTCCAATTTTCTGAACCAACTTTTGTCCCATATTTTTGTATCAATAAAGCGTTTAGCCATTATTTTCTCCTTCTTTTTTTATTTTATCTGAAATGCCTTTATCTAACCCAATACCTAAACACCACATTAAAGCATCCCGCCAACCATCGTGGTACTTTTCTTGTTCATATATTTCATCTTTTTTACTTCTTGCTTTTATTCTTTTTGTAAATAATAACTCCGCCCTTGAAGTTTGCAAAAAATATTCCATTATTATTTCGTTTTTCTTTTTTCTCACTTTTCCTCCTTACATTTTTTACATTTTAGTTTTTCTTTTCCAATTATTGGTATGTGGTTTTTAGGATAATATTCATAATCCCTATTATACATTTTTCTGTTCTTTTTCCAAGTTAATTTACATTCTGGGCAATATTTTATTTGATCATCTATGCTGATATGTAATCTTTCATATTTATTAGTCTTTTTTAATTTGCTCATTTTATTGTTAACATTACTTTGGTCCGTAACTTCTAAAATGTATTCAATCATTGATTTTTTCATAGCTCCGCATTATTCTCCTCCTCATATTTAGTTAGCTTTTCTTTTAATTCTTTATAGTGCCAATCTGATAATAAATCTTTTTTACTTGCTCTAGTATTAGAACGTAAAGTCAATTTATTGAATTTTGATTTTCCTATCTTTTCTATTTTATGCTTTCTGTGTTCTTGTGGGTGGCTGCCAAGATATTGATGACAGCCATAACACAATGCTTCTGCATTTTCAAAATCGAATCTAGTGGAATATTTTGCTCTGCCGTAAAAATGAGAACAATGCAACCCTTGTCGTTTGCCAGTAGGGTAATATTTACTACATCTTTGGCAAGTCCATTTATCTCTAGTTCTTATTGCATTAGAAAAAACTACATCCCACTTACTTCGTTTCATTAAAATAAGTCCTCTTCAGTTCCAAGCATTTCTTTTTCATTTTTAATTGATTCACATATTTCTTCATGTAAAGCAATAACACCATGAGTATTTACTTTTAAGTCATCTAAGTTTTTTGAAAAAGCAGAGGCAACTTTCATACTAGCAAAAACCTGTATTTTAATTTCTGTCTCGTTTTTAGTCGCAATCATTTGATTGTCTAATGTATCTGTATTACCAACTGCGTGAACTTCCCACTTATGTAAATAAAAAGCCTCTGATTCATCGGTGTCTATAATCTCAACAATTGAGCCACTACTAAACCTATTAAGCTCATCAAATAATATCTTATCTACAAAAGTAGTATAGTCGGCATTATTATAAATAATATTATAGCCGTACCACGGTCGCATGCTTCCGTCGTTTTTTTTCTTATCTGGTGACTCTCCACTAAAGCCATCTTTTAATGTGACTTTATATTTTTTACCTTTTTCAATATCCAGTTTTGGATTCCTTTTCTTTTCCATTATATACTCCTATATATTAGTTTAATTAAAAATTGTATTACTAGAGCTGAGAATGCTGCGGCAATATACAAGAACACCCACATCTCAAAGTTATCAAAAAAATCTTTCATTATTTTCTCCTAATTTTTGGGGCGTGAGGAAAGCGAAATCCAACATGATGTTACGAAGGAAAACCCCACACCCCGATTATATTATCTTATATGCTTTTTTTCATCAAATGCAGGTGGTGTATCTAACCATGATTTAAATTCTTTCGGACTATCTGAAAACATACTGATTTGGTCTTTATTTCCAGGTGCGTTGATCATTTTATATTCTGCAAATCTAATGCTCTGATTATCCATGTTAGTATGAGACTTATCTATTGTTTCAATTTTCATACCATCTTTTTTTAAATCAAATATAATCGCAGATAATCTATAAGCATTGAATAATTCAATAGCATCTTTTTGAGTAATGCCGTTGCCTAATTCCAAATGCTCTTTTATTTTTTGCTTTTTAGTTTTCATTATTTATACTCCTCATTTTATTTACATCATCTTGTAAGTCAGATATAATCTTAGCATTTTCATCTAGTAATCTGAAAATTTCTTTCATTGACTTATCATACTCACTTATTGATTTATCAATTTCATTAAATATTTTATTCATATTATTTATACCCCAATTCGTTTTGTTCAAAAGCGTCCATCTTAGTAGTTATAATATCAAGTCTTTGTCTCAACACCTTTAATTCAGCTTGTATTTTGTTCATATTCGCTGTTTTTTCAAATTCTATATGGTTATAAAGACTTCTGATAAAACCACTTAAATACATATACTCATCTTTAAGTTTTTGCAATTGAAATATATTGGCTGGTGCTATCATATTAAAACCTTGGGTTTATAAAATCCGTCCAGTGATTAACTAATTTTTTCTGTCCGTTCTTATTATGATCACCAACTTGAATATTAGTTGTCCATCTTTTATTAATTCGTTTATTTTTCATATACATTACAATAGGACTTATTAATCCATTAGGGTGTTGAATTTCTGTAACAAAAGCCACCCAGTCTGCTCTTGAACGCTTAACATCAAAACGGATAGAATTACTGCTGTCATATTGTTGAGAGTATTTTATTTGTAATGTTATAAATCTACTTTTATTGCCATCTCGAATCTCTACTATTCTGTCAACACCAGAATCATCAAGCCTAGATTTAGCAGTTGAAAAGCCTCTTTTTAATAAATCTGCATCTGTATACAACTCGCCTACTTCACCACTTACTAAAGAGCTTTGTATAAAGTAATCTGAAGATAATTCTTTATCCCAAAGTTTATTCCAGCCATTGCTCCAACTTCTTAATTCTTTTTGCATCTGAAGTTCTATCTGAGCCCTAACAGTTTTTGCAATATCTTTGTTTTTTGTTTTAAGGCTTTTTGCTTTTCTTTTTCCATCTACATTAACACTAAGATAATAAGTACCATTGTTTTTATATAGTGAGCTCATTTTGCACTCCCTCTTGAATTTTATTTAATGATTTTAGTTCGTGGTTTAAACAAAGTCTGCGGTAACTTAAATCATCTTTAATTTTTTCATATTCACCCCAGTTATTAAACCTACAATCAAGCCAAGCAGCCCTACTATTATTTTTTGCAGCTTGAATTTTAGAGTCTAATTTTTTTAACTCTTTCTCAACTAATTTTATTGTTTGTTTCATCTTACTTACCCCCTAAGTGTACACCAATAATGTATTTGGCTTTGTTTATCCACTGATTTCTAAGAACAGGGTCTGATGTTTCTTGAGCATCTGATAGAATACTTAATGCGAACATACTTCTATCTTCTGGTGACCGACTAAGTATTGATACATCTAGCTCTTTTTGTGTTATTCCAAAACACCTAATTTCATTATTTTGTTCTTTATTCACTTTTAACTCCTTGTTGTTTTGTTTAATCATCTGGTATTATATTAAACACTATATTTGAAAAAGTAAAGTGTTTTTTTAGACTTTTTTTAGTGTTAACTAAGTCTATTGTAAATAAAAAGGTCTGGTCGAGGTCTATCTGTCCAGGCGGAGTTAGGTTTTATTTTCTCTGTTATATAATATAATAAGTATGATTCTACAACGCTTTGTGATTTATATGCATCTGGCATACATTTAGGTCTTTGAGTTAATAAGTCTTGCGAATCATTAAATATAGATAACTCGTGTTTGTTATTATCGCACCACCTAATAACTTGCTCTGTTTTATGAGTCCTGTCACGCCACTCTGTATATATTTTACAAAGTTCTAGTGAGTGTTGTATAAGCCAGTTAAAGTTAGCTGAAGATGTTCTTGTCCATATTGTCATAGGGTGATTTACATACGCTTTTTTATAGGGTATATCTTTTGTATAACCTAGCTCGTGATATGCGGTACAAAGCATTTGGGCTGACTCTAAAATCATCTTGACTACATGTTTATCATGCATCATTTGTGCAGCAACTTTTGGTTTATTATCTAAGAAAAAAATATTCATAAAAACTCCTTGTTTGTAGATTAATCATCTATCTATTATAAAAATAATTTTTTAAATAATCTATAAAAAAATAAGGGGCGGAAGCGATGATTAACAAGAAGTCAGCTACGGGAATGTAGCAATAAACCGCCCCTAAAGACTTACTAACTTAATAAATTAAGAAGTCATAAACTAGCTTAATTGTTCTATAAGTTTAATTGATACTGAATATCTTTCAAAAGCCACTTCGGTAAACGTTAGTGGGCCATTTAATTTTACATAATTAAAATTTGTATCATCGTAATATACAAACTTTTTAAAATCAGTTACGTTTTGTTCCATACTTGCCAAATTATCTCTAAATGTTTTTGAGATATTTTTAAAATTTAATGTCCATGTACTTCTTGGATTGTGTTTTTTATATGAATATTCAATTCCACCTAATGAAACATTTGTAATAGTTCCAAATTGTTCTGATGTATTTATACCTATATCTGGTTCAACTTCAAATTCTAATGGTACCCCCATTATAACTTCTGCAAGGCCAGAAAAGACACCATCTTCACTCCTTATAAACCAATACTGACTAGTATGTTCAGTACCTTGTATTACATCCCACCCTAAAGGAGTATCGCTATCAAACTGCCAAAGACCTCCATCTGTACTTGTATTTGTTGAAGAAGAGCCTCGATACCACCATAAATCATTGCTGTCTGCCTGAGTATTATACTTTAATATACGCGATATTGTTTTTGCAGAGCCAAGATTAATTCTAATCATATCTTCATCACCAAAACCGCTAACTGCTTCCGCAATAGATTGGTCATTTATTTTGTGTTCGTTTGTTACCGCACTAGATGACGGTGTAAATGTTGGGAAAGAAAAAGTCCCCGCTGTAATAATTGCATTTGATATTCCTGCAGAATCATAATAAAATTGTTTTGCCATACTAAACTTCCCTTAATGTTAATTTTAAATTATCTAATGACCTTGCAATATCGGTTACAATCCAAAATTCTTTGTCACCATAACTATATGCAAATGCTTTAATTTCTGAATCTAATATTAAAGTAATTATATCTCCGACATCTATATTAAAAAACTTAGGATTGACTACAGTAAATTTTATTATTATTTTTGGCTCACCTATTATTTTATCATAGTAAGTATAAAAGTCATTATTTCTAGTTCCTGGAGATGTACTTGGAGCAGAAACATTTGCATCAAGTTTCACTCTTTTTACGTTCTCATTATTGCTTGTAATTCTTAATTTTGTTCTTGCGCTACTATTTACAGCGGTTACGGATGAATCATATCTATCTTCGGCTGGATGTTTTTCATATTCAATTTCCATTTTAGTAACCGCAGAATTTAAAGAGGTTAAGGATATTTCTACATCTTGAATATCTTCAAATTGCAACGTGTGGTTTTCATTAACACTATTAGGAATATAAATATATTGACCATCGCCTTGACTATTAAATCGGAATATAAATCCGCCTTCATATTGTAATTTTTCAAGAACCTCTATTAATGGCGTTGGCTCTAAAATCCAACATCTAATTTTCCAATCCCTAGTTCCATCTAAGTTAGTACCGCTTGACCAATTTATTGGCGTATTTGAGCCTATATAGCTCGTGTGTCTATGTAAAATATCTCTATGAGCTTCATGAATTTCTGTTATAGGCGATTCATTAATTGTTGATACCTCTCCATCTGCCCCTGAATATAAAAAATCATATGTTTTATTATCAAGCCTTCTTGTAGCATCGTCAGGGTAACTATAGGTTGTATTAACAACTGGTTCCTCTACCCTAAATTGTTTAGAAGGATTCATCACCCCACTAAATGTTATTTGAAATTTTAAATATTCAGGCATTTTTTTGCCATTACTGTTATACTTACTTAATATATTTATACTGAATATGTGTGTTTCGTTTGTACTATATGTTTCGACACCTATTCTATTTGAACTACCCGATTCATCATTAAAAAATAACTGACAAGTGCACCCACTTGCTCCCCCTATTGTTCCTAAAAATTGAGTTTGCACTGTTAATGTTAGTGAAGTTGCTTCGCCATCAAAATTAGGGCAATTAATATATAAATATTTATTTGCATCCCCTGAACTTTGTGCTGGAGCTGGTAAATAAGCAAACCCAGAGTCTTGAAATAAATTTGCAGTATCTAGCCAACCTGAGTCTGAACCTGGTGATTCTGAAGATGCTCTAACTGAAGTAAGATAAAACTTTGTACTTCTAGTAGAGCCAATAGGAAAGCCTAAGGCTTTTTGACTTAAAACCGCTCCAGAAGTTGAAGATGAATCATCTATTTTAGAATATTGCTGTAAGTATTTATCCCAGTATAGCGCACCTTTTGTCCCGTTACTACCTTGCCCTGTTAAATAAAATTGCTGTCTATTTATTTCTGTACAATATTTTATTGGATGAGTTTTCATTGCTGGATAATCATCTTCATCTGTTCCAGCGTCAGTATAATCACCATAGACTATCGGTCTGTAAATATTATTAGTAGTTTTATAACTTGCGCTAGGTACAACTAAGTCATCCCAAACTCTTTTTGCGGTTATATCTAATGTAACTTGACCAATTGTATGAGATATGTTAATTAATTTGCCTTGATATATTTGAAGGCATGAATCGGTAGTATCAATATCATCAGGCTGAATCCATATTTTTACTTGTCTATTAATATACTCAACAGAGCTATAATCAGAACCACCATAAATTCTTTCAGAAAATAATTTGCCACTATCATCTATAAAGTTTGCTACATTGAAGGATACATTGCTTGTATTTGCAGTTGAATTTTCTAAGTCAATTGATTCACGTATAGATGCTTTGTTTATTATAGCGCCTTTATAGAATTTATCATCAACTGTAGTGTCTGAATATGCTAATCCAAAAAAATCGCCAACACTCTCATCATCGTAAAATAATTGAACCAACCAATTTAATTTTATTGATTTTTTATCAAAAATTGTTGCGTCATCAAAAGTTAAAGCCATTAGAAAATAGAGTGTATTGAGCGTGTAGAAGTAAGCCTAGCTGTATTATTTCCTACTGCTTTATTTATTGCGGGGATTATCGTATCTAATATATGTTCATCTATAAGTGGAGCAGTTATATTTATAGTAACATTTCCCATGCCCCCAGCTAAATTATCTTGCTGAGCTTGATTTAAAATTAGCTCCCCTGGAGTTAACATTGCTGGTACAGTGTCTTGATTCCCAGAGCCTGGTACAATGCCACCTTGAGCAAATTGAGGTACCACCGAATCAAATACAGATGTAACTGCTATTGCCCCTACAGAAGCAGTAAGTGCACCTACTAGCCCCTTTGATTTAACTTCTTTTAATATCATTGCTGCAACACTTTCAGCTAAATATGCTTTAATTGCACTTCTTGCTCCAGATAAAGTAGTAACAATTCTTGCTTCTTCGTTACTTTTTAAATCTTTTACTATATTATTCTGATTACTTAAAATATCTCTAACGGTTTTTACAGGAATTATTTTTTTATTTTCTCCCTCTACAAAAGCCTCTGTTTCTTCTTCTTTTTCTCTAGTTAATAAAGCAAATAAACCCGTATACATTCCTTTTATACTAGCTAAACTAGACTCTGTAATTACCTTTGCTTCTTCATTAGCCTTAGTTATTTCTTCAGACATATCCGTAGCGAATCTACCTAATACTGCAATTTGAATTTCTTGCCCTATCTCTAATGCTACCGACCTTACATTTGCTTTGATCATATTCATTCCATGTTCAAAAGTAAGTCGCATAATTTTCATTATTGTGTCACTATCTTCTTGTATTCTTTTTCCAACAGTGTCCCAACCAACATCACCTATCTTTTCAAATAATTTATTTACTGCTTTTATTTTCGGTCCAATTACTTCAATAATAGCATCGCCAACTAAAATCATTGCACTTTGAGCATTATTTATTAGACTTGCCATTTGATTATTAAAGCCTTCACGCATCTTTTTAAATGCTACTTCAGTTTCACTTATGGCATTTCCAAACTCATCTACATTATTTGCTGCATCTGCAAATTCGCTAACTTTATCCCGTAAAGCATCCATATTATTAGCCATAGTTAAAATACCTAACTGAGCCCTAATATTTGGAACAAACCTTGTTAATGCGTCTGAGTCCATACCTTCAAACTGAGCCATAGTTTCAACTAAATCTACAGAACCATCTGCAAATCTTTTTACTTCAATGCCTGCTTCTTCCATTGCTTTTTTTGCAGCTTTACCTGGAGCTGTTAATCCAGTTATTGTGCCTTTAAGAGCTGTAGTTGCTTCCGCTGTATTAATACCAGCTGCAGTAAGTACAGCCATAGATGCTCCAACTCCATCTATGTCTAGCTTCATAGCTTTAGCAAAAGGTAATACTTGACCCAAACTTTGCGCTAATTGATTTATTGTTGTCTTACCTTGTTGAACTGTAACAAATAAAGAATCACTAATTTTTTGAGAATCTTCTGCTTCAAGCCCATAAGCATTAATTGCTGATGTTAAAAGGTCTGCAGCTTCTGCTGCTGAAGTTACACCTCCTACGGCTAATTGCATTGATGTGTTTAATACTTTAGCAGAATCCGAAACTCCTCCAAATCCTGCAGAAACAATATCATACTTTGCTTTTGATAAAGAGCTTAAAGCAAGACCAGATGCTCCAGCTGCATTGCGCAACTCACTGCTCATCTTTTTTAAATTAAAGGTACTTGCATCCATCAGAGTTGAAATCTCTAATAGATTTTTTTGAAAGTCTCCTGCTAATTTTACAGAAAATGCTGCAAAAGCCCCTGCTGTAATTCCTGCAGCTTTTCCTAATTTAGTTACCGAAGATGAAACCTTATTTAATACCGCCCTTGTTGCTTTTGCGCCTTTAGCCGTAACTTTTAATACTATTTGTTTAACTGCCATTTAATTTTTCTTTATGTGTTTTTATATTAGATAATTCATTTTCTATGATCAAAAAGCAATCAGTAGTAAATACATCTACAGAATTTAACTCCGATGCTAAAGGAACATTATAGTTTTTAACTAAATAAAAATCTTCAATCATGTCCCAACACCACTGTGGAATAATATTAAGAGGCTCACAAAAAAAAGGCATTTGATAAAATAAAGATTGGCCAACTCCAAACTTTTGTGTTGCATCTTCTGATAAAATTCTATCAATTTCATCAAATATATCTCCTTTGTCTTTATATTCGACTGCTCTTTTTAGAGTAGGCGACTGAGCGGTATATGGGAGGAGTAAACCAGTGCTTGGTAATCCTAAAGCAGAAAACCAAAGTGCAGTTCTCAGTCGCCAGTTTCTAAAGGGCTTTCAAAACCCATATAACTGTTTATTATAGTCATCAAAACTTCATCTTCTTGCAATGCGCTTAATCCACTTAGCACTTTTTCGGCTTTCTTTTCATTTTCAAAAGCTATTAGTGCAAATTCATCTGCTAGGTCATGCATTTGTTCCATGTCTTCACTAGCAAATATAGATTTAACTTTTCTATATAAGCCTCTCCTTTGTTTTCTGCTCATATCTTTGCATTCAAACTGTCCGTGTTTAGTATCAACTATCATTATTTCCTCCCGTTTTTATTAAGTTAATTTAACGTTGATTAATTTCTGAGTTCCTGTCGCCGTTCCTTGAAATGGTAGTTCTATAAAAACACCACCTTCACTACCTAAATCTACATTATGACCAGTATATTTAGCTTGAGGTATTTCAAAGAATATATTTGTTGCGCTACTGCCTCCTGCTGATCCTTCATCTCCAACTAAAATTGATTTTGAAGTTCCTGCTAAAAAGAAAGGTAGTTGAGCTACAGAAGTATCATCCATCTTAACATTTATAGAACCAGTAACATCTACTCTGTCCCTTACATAATCTTCGGGCTCACCATCGTTACTATTAATATTTACAAAACCAACTCTTGTAGCAGGGTTTGAAATAGTAACAGAAAAAGCCTTTGAAGTTATTTGAGTTGTCGCTACTTCGACTGCATGGCAATCATGTAAACCAAACGCAAATGCAGTATTAGTTCCAGTTGAACCATCTGCAACTGCATTGGTTCCTATTACTGGCCTAAAGCCTGAGTACATAGTGCCACTTGCTCTTAATCTACCACCATTTGTTCCCATGTCCATTGACAAAGTTAATTCAGATACTACAGCGGAGTGTAGTAATCTAGTTTCACTAGCGTCAGGGCTTACTAAAGTCACCTGCAAAGAAAAGTCTGGAGCAGAAGTTCCATTAACATATTGAGCAGAATGTCCGTGATTACCTGCAATACTTATTAAGCCATCTGTTCCATCTACTTCCATTGCAGACCTGAGTAATAATTGTAAAATTGGCTCTGAATCTACAAGGTAATCAAAACTCCAGGTATAAAACCCGCCATTTTGTGTTGTAAATACATCTGTTTCTCTAAAAACTTTTTGACCAGTTCTTGGTAAAAATTCTTGTGTTACTCCAGATGAAAAATCAATATCATTTATAGTTTCTAAGTTCATTCTAAATAAGGTACCATCACTGTTTTGAGTAGCAGTTCCCTGAGCTGCACCGTGTTGCCCTATATAACATAAAAACTGATTGTTTGAATATGTAGCCATTATTTATCTCCTTTAGCTTTTTCAACCATTTTATTTTTTATTAATTTGGTTGGTTCAAAATCAAGCTCTACTTTTTCACCTCGTGATAGTCTTGCGTGATTATCTTGTCCCAACCCCTCATAGTTATTAAAGGCATCTACATCAAAAGCTGAAGTTGCCTTATATTTTCCTTTTTTATTAGCCATTGATGTTTCTCCTATATTATTTCAATGTTAGTGCAATTAAATGTGGCTACAGCTCTTAATATATCTGCGTTGTCTGTATCTCTTTCATAATCAATGCTTTCAATACCAGCATCAAACCAAGCATCGCCACTAGAATAGCTCATGTTGTTAAATATAACTGTTTTTAGTCTTTCCATAGTGTTAGAAACTTGTTTTATATCGTTTTTATTATAAGTACCACCAATTTTTATTTCATACGCTATTTCTATTGTATAACGCCTTTCAATTCCATCGTGTAAATGCCCTACTAATTCATCCGAAACTGGTAATATTAAAAAGGAGTGATTGCCTCTATGCTGATCATAAAATACAGGGCTATTAAACTCACCATTTATTAAGGTCTCTAAAGACTGTAAAATTTTATCATAAATAATATTTGTAAAATTAGTTGGCATTATTTTCTCGTCATTTGTACTCTTTTAATAGGCGTAAACATCTGATCAGTTACTCCACTAATTTCTAATTCAAACTCATCAGAAGTAGTATATACACCAGCTGAAAATCTAACCCACATACCATGCCCTACTAGTTGCCAATAACAATCAATTAGTTCATTAGTTGCCATTGCTTCTAGTTTTAATCCGTTTTCATTTCCTATAAAAGAATTAAATTTAACTGTTGTATTTGAAGTACCTTCTTGAATTGTCCCACCATTACTAATTATAATTTTTATTTTATCCCAAGAATAACTTGGAGTGCCTTTTACATCTACAATTCCACCTGTTGAATTAGCGTTCTGAGTTATTGTTCTTAATATACCACGTTTTTTATATTCACTTTCACTTGAATAGAGGTGTATTTGACCTGTTCTGAGCATGTCTAGCCAACCATTACCTTGCTCATTAATGACTTGATTTTTAATTTCGTTTGCTTTCTCTACATCATAAGGTCTAATTAAAGACTCAACTGCCATAACAGCGGTACTTCTTACAATTATTTCAGGAAAATCTGAACCAGATACATCTTGAGTACCAACTCCTTTATTTGGGTATATAGGAAAAGGTAAGTATGAGCGAATAAAGTCACTTGCTCTTTTTACTGCGTCAGTTTTTAAAGTTGCCCAATCACTAGAGGATTCAATCACGCTAGAGTTTAATGTATTAGCACTTCCTCCGCTTTGATACAGTTCTAATAAATCTGTTGAAGCAGTATATTTATATTCATTATTTTCGTTTGGAGTATCTGTTACTGCGGTTAATTCTTGCCCGTCTAAGTATAGCTGACCACTAACATCTCCACTATTATATAAATAAAATAGATGCGTTGTTCCGCTTGCTGTCCAATTACTAGGCAGTAATCTTTTTCCGTCATATTGTGATAAATAAGGCTCTATAAATAATAAATCAGTTGTTGTATTACAATAACTTGTTTCGTATGTACTCATTTTTTATATCTCTTCCTTTTAAATTTTAAATAATCTGCAGCTTCATAAGGATTAAAAAATAAAGTAATCAGTCTATTGTCGTCATCATCATATTGAGGGTCAATTATTGTTACTGGAGCATTAAAGATATTTTTATCATCTAACCCTAATTTATTAGCATATTCATCCATATTTTTAAATGATGCTACTTGTATTGCGTGACTTATTAATCCACTAGCGGGGTCCTTTAATACTTGATAACCCGAAACGTGAGTATGTCCAGCAGTTAATATATGATCACGCCATCCTGTTTGTACCGCTCTACTAATTGCGTGAGCCGTGTTCCACATCGAGTTCCCCTTAAACTGATGTCTAGCGTTAATGCGAACACATTTCCCATTAGGGAACCTTAAATTCATTCTTGCGCCATGTTGCTTATATAAAGTGTTTTTATCTCTCATAATAAAATCTAAAGGATCACCATCTCCTGACCAAACATCGTGATTTCCAGCTATTAAATAAAGCCATTGAATACTATTTAAAAAGTGCTCAGATATCATCCAGGATTCTTTTGCAGTAGTTGATTGTTGTCCATGTAGTGCTTTTAGTCTACCAACCCAATTGTTTTGAATATCACCTAAATTTCCTGCAAACAAACCTTCCGTATCTTTAATTAAGTCACATAAAGAATAAATTTCAGCTAAGTCTGTTCCATCATCATCTACATGCGGATCACCAAAATGACAAATTCCTACTGGTCCATGTATATTTACTCTCACGTCAATTAATTTTCTTTGCTTATATGCTTCATATTTTTGAACGTATCTTTTTTTCCTATACTTAATAATATCATCAATGTTCATTTCTTCAAGAGGTAAATCTTGAACATTAAACTCACTTTTTTCTATTATTATAGGATTCAAAGTTTTAGTTCCGCAATCTGTACACATCCAGCGTTGTCTTTTTCTATTATTTTTCCAGTATTGCCAGCCATCTTTTCTAATATTCTCTGTGTTACATTTAGGGCATCCAACATAATTTCCATCGGCATCTTTTGCTCTTTTTTTAGTAATTCCATTAGGTTGTTTACCCATCTATTAACTCAAAATGTAGTAAATCATCAAATCCATTATCAGAGGTCGTTCTAATTTCTTTTCCCATCATTACGTTTTTATCAAGACTAGGAGATGACCAGTCTCCACCCCAACGAACATTTACGCCCATCATTGCCGATATACCTAGAACAAATCCACCTAGATAATGCCAATCATCTCTGTTTTCCCAGTCTATTTTTTTTGTTTTAAAATTATAAGGTGCAATATCAACCGCTAATCCCTGTACGTGTTTACCAAACTTGGTCTTAGATTTTCCTTGCGCCAACAATTCATTTTGTCTAGCCTGACTGCGCAATCCTTCTATAATTGTAATATCATAATACTTTACTACTTTTTGTAGTACAGCTACAAGTCTAGGGTCCACGCCTTTCAGTCTTTTCATACTTCTTCGACCAAGTTTTGGCATATTATTTTCTCCAAACCATTTTAATCGCTTCAGATAATACATCCATACATTCTTTTGCTATTTTTTGCTCTTCTTCTTTTGTAACTTTTCCATCAGCTTTTGCTTCTCTGTATGTTTCTGCTACATCTTGCAAAGATTTCAAAAGCATTCTCCATTTAGTTGCGACCATTGTTGCTAATCCACCTAAAATTATTGCGATTAAATACGCAGCATTTTCCCAATTTAACCAATCCATATTATTTACTCTCCTTTAGTGTTTCTTTAATTTCCGCAATATCTTCTATAATTACATCTAACTTATACTCAATTAATTCCCTATCCGCTATTATTTCACGCTTATCTGCCTTCAAATCAAGTGTTTCTTCAATTATTCGAATGTCGTATCGCATGAAACCAAAAGCAAGTATTACAGAGCATATTATTGTTAAGATAGTTACTACATTCTCTATTGAAATATTTGTATTTAATTTTACCATTTTACTTTATTTGCCCAGTAAGCAGCACTCATTTTTCCTTTAGCAATATTTTTAGCATGCCTTGCTTTAAATGATTTGCGTCTTGCTTTTTGTTTTTTAGTTTTAGGATTTTTTCCAGCTCCACTAACGCCTTGTTGTCCAAAGCGGATAGTTTTTATTTTATTACCTTCTTTAGCTACAACTACATGTGAGCTACTTCGATGATTCGGAGTCCTTTTTGGCTTATTAAAGCCAGATACTCCTGCTCTTTTTAGTCTCGGGTCTTTTTTTGCTGGCATATTATCCCCTAGTGCTTCCCATTTAACCTACTAATCACACCTTTTATTTCCGATACTTGATTATCAAGGTCGTTTATTTCTTTAGTTAAAGAATCAAATTTCCTATCTAATTTATCGTCAGATTGATTCCATCTGCTAATTAATTTTATGATCATCCCTTCAGTATTTTCTAAAGTTTCACTTTGACCCCTGTTTTCTGTTTTTAAGTCTGCTAAATTTTCTGCCTGTTCTAACCCTCTTTTGTTCAAAGAGTAAACCATATACACTAGCAAAGCTCCTACAACACCTATCATCCCTGCTTCGCTGTAAACTTCTAAAAAATTCATTTTTTATTACCTCTATATGCCGTTATTTCTTCTTTTTGACATTCTTTACATAATCCGTTAAATCTTTTTAAGCATTTTTTATTACATATCATACAAATAAAATCAATTAATTTCATTTAACTCTTCGCAACTCTTTGTTAATAAAATAACTATGTTCAATGTCATCTAATTCCACTCTTGTATCTTCTATCCACCAATTATTAGGTGCTATTTTTTTCTTTTTTTCTTCCCCCAAGATAAGGGATTTAAATTTAATTCCTTTGAATACCATTCTATTTCTTTTTCCATTTGAGCAATTTTTGCTTCTTCGTTTTCTATATGCTTATTGACAAGCTCTTCAATTTCGGTATCAGCAAGTTCAACTCTCCGCTCAAGCTCTCCAATTCTGTTTTCAATTTGCAAGTACGAATAAACAAGCCCAGCGACAAATACAAGCACTTGCATAAGCCACTTAATATTAATAGATATAACAGCGTTGTCACTGACCATAGTTCCACGATAGCTCCTTGCCGTTTTAGGTTTGCCATCACTCATACCTCATATCCAGCTACGCTCCAACCACTATCACAGCTTCCAATAAGTATTAAACCGCCAAGCACTATAAATAAAAATGCTATTATAGAGATGTAATCTTTCCAATCTTCACTCACCAGACCACTCATCTTTTTTCATTTCTTCTAAACATTCACTATGCGATAAAGCTGTAACGCCACTAACTCCTTTGACTTGGTCTAAAGTTCCATCTGATATTGCTAATTCATATTTAACAAGAACCTTTGTATTGTCTTTGTTCCATCTTGGACTACCAAGTTTTCCATGTTTAAACGCACATTCCTTCCATGTTGGCGATTGCAATGTCGTAGTATCCACTTCTTGAGTTGTATACTTATACTCTTCTTCAACTTGTGGTACAGAATGAGGCTCTACCATGAGTTTTTCAAGTAGTTCTGCTTTGGTATCGCTTGAAGAATAATCTACCTCACAATCATCCATATACGTTTTTATTTCAGCCTTTGTGTTATCATCTGATGGGTAGTAATCATATTTGTCTACCATTCTTGTAGCAGTTTTCTCTACATCTTTATAAGTGTATTCATTCCAAGACAATCTATCCGCAGTTTTGAGTTTGCTTGGTAGCTTACCCTCATATACTGCTTTGGTTAATATTAAATATGTATTAGTCATTTTTATGCTTTCCTTTGCCATGCTTATAATTTTTTACTAACTCTCCAGATGTAGCAGTTTCGCCTTCTTCTGGAGCAGAACCATCAGCTTCAAATGCGGTTAATGCTTTATTATAAAATCTTACTTCATCAATGCTTCCTATAAAAAATTGGTCTGTTCCTGACCTATTTCCAATTTGAAAAGCAGAGGGGTCATTATCAATAGTAGTTGGAATAGAAGTAGTATTTAATTTTGCAAGAACTGTATCTATATATATTTGTACAGATGTTCCAGTAGTTACCACTACACAAAGATGATGCCAATTATCATCATCATAAGTACCACTTGTTACTGTATTACTATAAGAACCACCTGAAAATAAACCAACTTCTATTGTTCCATTAGTTAACACAATTAACCAGTTTCTATTAGTAACATCATCTCTATTAATTAAATGTTGATACCCAGTTCCCATGTCTGGTTGTTTAAACCAACACTCAACAGTAAAAGCTTCTTGAACATCAAATCCTTTAGTAGTTGGAATACTTAAGTGTTCTGCTAAACCATTTCTACTAAATCTTACTATGTTACTTGTTGAATCTGTTAACGGAAATCCTAATCCATCTTTTCCAGAGTTTAATCCCTCACGAATTGTAATTGAGTCTGGTGTGCCTTGTACAGAACAATCGTTGCCTGTGTTAAGTGAAGCATTTGAAACT
>VMHT01149675.1_pt1 | contig 34170 bp, 50 predicted proteins | sample 4693611 | NCBI WGS metagenome assembly VMHT01 (sample SAMN12280063, study PRJNA550983) | marine metagenome | isolation source: seawater sampled from same location over 5 years 0.02-0.2 micron viral filtrate | place: USA: collected off the coast of southern California halfway between the port... ...
ATTGTCATTAGAGATATCGCCACTTAGATAGTGGATATCACTATCGTGGAGACTCTTGTCTATGGCATCACTAGCTGTCAAAACTTCGTACTTCGCAGGCATAAAATATCTCTTTCTTATTAAGTATACATATATTTATTGGTTGTGTCAAGCATAAAATACCACTAATGATTGCTTGGGTTTTCACCGTACTTTAGAGCAAACATCTGTGCATCTCTCTCGTCCTTGAAAAACCAGCGTTCTTCACGATTGTAAAACTTATCAACACAAGATTCCAGACACCAAACTAGTTTTTCTTCAGAATATTTGGACGATAAAGTTGTCCAATCTTTAACCACTGTATAAATGTCATGACTCATAAAAACATTATAGCATATATTAAAAATAGTGTCAAATAGTTTTATACTCATAAAATGACTAAATACTAATAAGTAGGAGCGAAAATACTATTATGAACTTTTTAACATTTGTAAGCGAAGTTGGTTTTCCAATTGCAGGCGCAATAGCCGCAGGCTTTTTTGTGTTCACTACGCTAAAATTTATTTTGGCTAGTGTTACAGGAAGTGTATGTGGTCTGCAGAATATGATATCAGCATTAGATAATCGGGTACAAACAATGAATAACGATCTTGTTAAGATTGATGCATTAATGAGCTACGCTCTAAATGTAAAACCTAACGTAGATCGTATAGCTGCCAATGAAGGCAAAGAAGACGCAAGAAGAGACTAAAACATTAATAGAAGAAAGGGTAACAACATGCTATGGAAAGATCTACTTATAACAAAATTTGAAAACGGTTTTCGTATACTAAAAAAGAGTGATCCAGATGATAAGTTTTTTGTCATAGACGAAGTGGATATAGAAGTTGGAAGTTATTACAGAGTTGGACCAACAGGATACTTTGAATTGGTCAAGTCTGTAGACGCAGGAGTTGCAGTTGAAAATAACACTTGACGGTATTGAACATGAAGTCGATGCAGGTAGTGTCGGCGAAGGAATAAAAATCATTCGTGAGCAACAAGAAGCAACAACGAAAGGTTTTTTAAGTGTCCAAGAAATGACTTGGGCAAAAGCCAACGGTTTTGCCACAAAGGCAGAATGGTGGGAAGCAGAACAGAAGAAAGGATAGAACTATGATGTGGGTAGACTACACAATTGACCAAGCTGGTCCGCACTTCAAAGTAAATGGAGATTGGCCAGGAGAAGTAATGGGTGTACAGAAAGACGGCACACCTAAAGACCATTGGTTATATAAACCAGGCGATCGTTTCATTGTGAACGAATCAGGTTGGTTATGTAAAGTAGAGGCTAAAGCAGCCGAGGAATCGAGCAAATAACAAGTATGACAGCAGAACTAGCAGCAGCGATAAAAGATTTTGGCTTTCCTATAGTAGCTGCGATGGGTCTTGGTTACTTTGTCTACTATGTATGGAGATGGGTAACAACCGAGATTAAACCTGTGCTGAGTCAAGCTTCAGGTAAATTAGTTGGCTTGATTGATCGAATTCGCATGTTGGACAACGATATGATTAGACTTAATCAAAAGTTAAACATGGTATTAGAATTTAAAGAACAGTACGAAAAAGTTACAGGGAAAAAACTTGATCTTGACGTTGATGAAATTGAAGAAGCTGTAAAGACATCAGCAAAAAAGAAGAAGTAGATTGGAACTAGTTTTACTGTCATTATTGTTAATAAAGCACACTGTAGTTGACCTTGCACTACAGCATTACATAAAAGGTCAGAAAAAACTTCAGTGGTTAAATCCTCTAGCACATTGGCACTATGCACAACACGGCATAGGCACACTAATTGTTACACTTCCTCTTACAGGGGATTTGCTGGTGGCCGCATCAGTTTCGCTTTTAGACTATCTAATTCACTGGCACGTTGACTGGGCGAAACATCACTGGATTGCTCGACACGGTTGGAACTCTGCTGATAGTGGGTTTTGGTGGGCTGCTGCGATTGATCAGGCTTTGCATTATCTAACTTACTGCGCAATTGTATTGCTAGTTGCAAGTCATGTAAGCGTCTTTTAATATTAGTAACTTTATCTTCTATACTTAACTGTTCGAAATTACTTGGTCGTTGCAATGAAAACTCCGTTCCAGTCCTCAGGTAAGTCTTGTGTCATCATATACTCACAACGTTCAATCCACATATTATAGTAGCCTTCCATCTTACCATCGAAGTGCTTTTCTATCTTTCTAGCAATCCATATTGCTTCTTCAAACTTTTGTGCTTGATATGCTCTATGCATATCTTCGTGGTAACGTTTTGTTGTGCGCCATGCTGGCTTAGGATCGTCTAGCACTGTCCAGATACCAATCCCTACTGTTTTACCTTTAACTGCTAAATCATCTATTTTTAAATAAAAGAAATCATCTTTAGTTTGTTGATATGTAGCATCACCTATTAGTAGGAGACATCCGTATTCTTTGCACTTTGATTCGATTCGTGCTGCTGTGCTGACTGAGTCTCCCAAGACATCATAACTGTGTCTAGCTGTTGACCCCATCTCACCCAAGTATCCAAGTCCAGTATTGATCCCAGCCCCCATACCAACGGGAGGTCTTCCTTCAGCAACAATTTTATCATTAAACTTCTCCACTGCTTTTAACATATCTAGTCCACATTGTACAGCCGTTTTAGGGTGTTGTGGATCTTCAATTGGCGCATTGTGTACGTGCATACTTGCATCGCCAATATACTTAATAACCATACCGTCTGCATCAAGTATTGGTTGTGTAATAGCATCCATATAGCCATTCATAATTTTGGTTAGTCCTTTTACATCATCTCCAAAGCTCTCGCCTAGTGGTGTAAATCCACGTAAATCTGAGAAGCAAATACTTACTTCCTTCTTCATACCGTCTTTAATTAATGCAGGATTTTCTTGTAGCATACGCACTACTGTAGGTGACGCATAACCTGCAAATTGCTTCTTAATCTTTTGTTTTTCAAAGAATTCTACTACAAAACGGTTAAATGTAGCATGGAAGCCTACTGCTGTGCCTACTAACAGTATCCAGCTCACATCCCATAGCTGTAAGTGCCCCTTAAACAGCGTATAAGCGCCGTACAAGCACGTTGCGTACATAATAAGTACCAATGCACCCACAACATAATACGGTGCTAAAACCGCCGCAATTATAAGAATAAGCCCAATTACGATACTAGCAGCGTACTCTACAAATGTAGCATAATCAAAACGTACAATAGTATCTCCGTTTATAATAGTTTGTAATGCTGTTGCAGCCATTACGTGACTATACTGTTCTCCGTTTGGAGTAGCAACAATTGGTGCTAGTCCTTCTGCTGTGATTCCAATTATTACAATCTTACCTTCCATTCCCCAAAAGAAGTCATCTTCCGAAGCACTGTAAACATCAAAATCTTTATTCCAACGTAACCAAATTCTACCATTTGGATCTGTTGAAATAGTTTGGTATGCAGGCACACGCATAGCAATGATGCCACCTTCGCCTGCTTTAACTTGATAACTAGGATCGCCAACAGCAACACGTATAACTTCCATAGGTATACTTGGGTATACTTCGTCTCCAACACGCATTAGCAATGGTAAACGTCTTACAACACCGTCTATCTCAGGTGCTGTATTGATTACACCGACTCCTGCTGCGTTGTCGCCTAGTAAAGGTATAGGGCCTAACATTCCTGGCCATTCAAATAACCAAGGCATAGGATCACCTATTTTAGCAACACCTCTTGGTACTGCGTTTTTGTTTGTTTGTGTTGTTCCTGTTTGTGCAATAACAACACCATTATTGGCTAACATCTGTGCTAGTTCTGTATCGCCGCCTAGTCTATCGTTCTCAGAAAACAATATAGGCATAACAATAACACCAGCACCATGAGCTCGTAAATTTTGAATAATATCTGCTAGTACATCACGCTTCCATGGCCATTGTCCGTACTTTTCTATAGATGCTTCATCTATTTCTAGTATAGCAATTTCGTTGGATAGTGGTTCTACTGTGTCATAACTTTGAATAAGATCAAAAGATTTGAGTCTTAAAGTCTCTTTTACATACGGATCGTTGAAGCCTAGTACACTAATAACTACTAGAGTTAGAAGGGCTGTTGACCAGTGTGTTAAAATTTTTGATAGTTTCATACACCTATTTATCTAAGGATCAGTGATCGTAAATATATGGTCCGTCTTTCATTTTCATAGGTTTGCAGTATGCAGTAATTCTATGTTCCTCAGGCACCATCCATTTACTACCATAATTTCCATACTGCATTGGTATACGTCTAGCATAGTATTGACACACATCTATACTCCTAAAATACATAGGTGATGGCTGCTGTACATCTGCTATTAGTACTACTAGCATAAACACATGTATCAACGTACTAATCTCCTGTCGTTATTACGTCCTGGTCTTCTAATTACTGGTTGCTTTTCTTCCTGAATAGGAGTGGGCGGGTCTTTTGGTTTTTTTGATTCTGCTCTAAGTTTAATTACTTCTCTCTGTTCAAGTTGTGCCCTGAACATGTTTACTACTTCCGGTGCTGATTCTGTTGAGCTTAAAAATACCTGTATTGCACTCCAGGAATTGCCCATGAATAATAATTTTCCTGCTTTATAAAGTATACCTTTATTGTTATCATTTACAAAAACATAGTCTTTATAAACATACCTCAACTACATTACACCTCTCGCTTTTGCTGCTAATACTATTATAAAAATTAAAAAGCCACCGACAACTATACATCCGCCAACTATCATAATAGCTTCTAATAATTTGCGTCTACGTTCTTCTTGATCGTAAATTGCTTTTTGCCTTTTCTTTCTAATGTCACCTTCAGTTTTTAAAAGCTCTTCCCATGCACTTGGACCTCTGGTAAATGAAATTATCTGTTTTAATTCATTTCTCATATCTTCTGCTTTTTTCTTAGCCATAAAGATTTGCATAGCTTCTTCTTCAACTGAGCCTGCTTGAAATAGTTTTTTAAATAATGGTGGTTTCTTGTTATACTCTTCTGCTTTTTTAATATCTGAAACAGCACCCATCCAACGACCTAAGTCGCCTGCCATGGATTCTATTTCTCTTCCAGCTGCAAAGCCAGCCTTAATCGTATTGAATGCGCCGGTCGCCATTGCGACGGCTGAGATGGGATCTATCAAAGTTTTCGCTCCTTTGTTATATTCACCAGTATTTATGCGAGATTTTTAGTTTTGGGTTACTGAGGTTGTACCACAACCGTTAGCAGTGTTACAATATTGTTGTATTGAATATACTTGACTTGTTGAACTATCTTGTGTAAGGTTGAGCGTTGCACTATGGCCAGTCATGTTAACACTTGCATTGTGATCACCTGTACCGTCTTGTGTTATAGCAACAGTTTGATCACTACCAACAGCAATTTCTGCATAGTGCGAACCTGCACCTTGTTGATATAAGTCTATATCATTGTCGTCACCTTGTACACTTAGAAATGCTTTCTTATCTCCGTCATTAAGTTGACTTGTTAAAACATTATTATTACTACCATCTATGTCAACACCAACGTAATGCCCGTTTGTACCTACTCCGTCATTATGTTTTTGTGTAGCATTAAATGTATTACTGTTACCAACAATATCAAACTCTAATCTATTATCGTCAGCACCTGTTGAACCACCTTGATCAATTACAGTAGTATTTGAATGTCCTACCATATCAAACAATATAACATTGTTGTCACCTCTTTGAGTCATTGTGTTGTCATTGTTGTTTCCGGTAATATCAGCATTTACTATGTTGGTAGATGTAGAACCTACACCTGCTATAAGATTATCTTCGCCGTCTTGTATGATATCAAGTTCATTGTCGTTACCAACTTGATTGATATAAATTCCACTACCTGTTACTGCTCTTGATGTTGTGACCTGTGTAGTCTGTGCATTGCTTATACTTGAAGTGTATGATGTATTAGATATTACACCTTCTTCTTCTAACATCATTTCTATTACAGAATACAGTTGTGTTGCATATGATGTGTTTTCAAATTGATCTTGATCCAGTGATACAATAATTCGTCCACCATTAGATCCATAGTCCCATACATATGTGCCGTAGTATGAACTGCCTGACCAGTTCTTTGTCATTGCATGTCCGCCTGATGCTGAAAAAAGTGATGCTGTACCGTGCATTGTATTTGTAGGAAAATTACTTATGTATGAAGTGTTTGCTACTTGTGCATAGCAAGGAACATTGTTGTTGCAATTATTTTGATAACGATTCATTACGCTGCCTAAGTTTAAGTTGCTAGAGTTTTCAACAAGTGCTTCGATATTATTATTCCTATTAGAGTTCCAAGCACCTTCACCCGCTATCCATACTGTGCCGCCGGCAGCAATATATGTTTTATAAACACTTCGACAAGTAGATCCACAGTTGGAAGTGCCAGCAATATCAAATACCATGTCTTTGCCAGTCACATCAGATGAACTTACAGTTCCGCTTGAAGACCCACTAACAGTAAACCCCATAGCTTCAAATTTAGTTTTTACATAGTTGTATTGTGTAGTATCATCGTAATAGATGAATAAACTTTCAGCCCATGCTGGCGTTGTGGCTGATATTAAAAATAAGAATAATAAACTATTTCTGAATAATGTCAATATCATTACTACCGTCTCCTAGTTTATAATCTCTAAATTCAAAATCTGATTGTTGTAAATTTATGTTATATCCGTTTTGTTGATCTAGCACTAGTTCTACATTCATACCTGTACCACTATCTCGTCTAAATACCCAATTAGGATTTTGGTTGTACAATTCAATACCTGTTACAGGATCCTTACCATACATAGTTTTTGCTTTTGTTTTAGATAGTTGTCCACTTAGTAAAGTTGATAACATCTGATTAAGTTGATCAAGTACGTTAACAAGGAAGTTTTGATCTAAGTAGTTTGCATCTAACTCTGTCTGCCAAACATCTTTTGATTGCTCATCAAGTTGGTTTACATCTAATCCGTCGTACTCTAGGAAGTCAAACCCTAAAAAGTCTGCTAGGTCTTTAGCACGGTCTTTTTCCATCTGATACTCAACTTCTTTAGGCTTACGAATGATTAACAAGTTATCAATAAGCGATTCGTTAATATCAAGTATAATAGGTTTTAAAGGATCTCTTTCTGGTACGTCTACAACAGTTGCTTGAAATGCTTTGTTTAAGATAACTGATCCGGCATCTGAGCTTACTTCAATTTCTCCTACAACACAGATACGCTTAATACCAACAGCAGAACAACTTGGTAAAAGAATAATAGTTGAACTACCTGTTTCGTCAACAGTCATAGTAAAGTCAGTACCACGAACTCCGATAGTAGCAGTCGGAGTAGTAATCTTTATATCTTGTCTACTGTTCTTTGCTATCTGTCCTGATGCATATCTAATAGTTCCAAAAGATGCTTTGAGAGCAAGTTTACCTTTTGAAGTATTAGGATCATATACAAACTCGTCAATAACTAATTTACTATTTTGAGTTACGTCAACCCTAGTTTCATCTACAAACTCTATAGCAGTTTTACCTTGGCCTGTACGAACAGTATCATAACTTACTATAGCACTTCCTTCTTCTGAATCTAGTTTATCACCTGTTGATCTTTCAATTATAGTATTACCAACCTGCTGGGTAACTGTTCCGATATCTGCTTGTGCAGCCATCACGGAATTGTTAATGGTTAACATAACCATTAGACCTGCTACAAGAGCCAATCTGTCCAGCAAACGGATCATATAAATTAATCCGTCTGTATAATATCTATCTTAGCGTCATTACCTACTGTGGTAAGATTTATTACTTTATCTTCAACACCTGACTGGTTAATGTTCACAATAGAACCACCACCTTTCATATCAACTACCATGCTGTGACCATTAGCATCACCAGCTCCTGATTGTGTAATTGCAACTGTATTAGCAACTCCACTTTCAACTGATGAACTTGATGATGTAGTACCGCCAGCGCCAACACCTGTTAGTGCTGTTGAGCCATCGTTACCCATGTCAAAGTTTAAATCAGCATTTTTAGCATTAAGAGTAAAAGTTAGTGTGTCTTGGTTACCATTGTTATCTAGATCAATTGTACCCACAAAGTTCTGTGCATCTCCTGATCCGCCAATTGTTGCTGTAATATCAAATTGGCTACCAACAGCATCTATACTCAATGATACTGTTTCACAGTTACCAGCACCGGCATTATCACAGTCTAAGTCAACTGTGTTGCTGTTACCAGTTAAGTTGATGTTACCAGTATAAGTGTTACCTTTAATGGTAGTTTCAATGATGTTAGTGTCGCCTGTTTGTACAACAGAAAACGTCATATCATTACCTTGCAATGCTACACCGGTTGTATTATTACCTAATACGTTATTTGTTCCGTCTTGTGTTATGTCCAAGTCTAAGTCATTACCAGATTGCTGTATGTATATGTCATTAGCAAACACTGGAGATATCAACCCCAAACTTAAAACAAAAAGACTACTTGCTACTATTGTCTTTATCTTCATCTTCGCTCCCTTGGTCGTCTATTTCATCAACCAATTTTTTAATTAATGGATCGTTATGCCAACACATATTATCTGCGTCACAATAGTAACTTGTTACCCCAGGATACTCTTTCATAAACTCTTCTTCAGTTAGTTTAACTATAGCATCATGTCTTTCGTGTATTGTCGGACGCGACTCCGGTATCAACATACTCTCTAGTTCTTTCTTCTCGAACTTCCACAGTTTCTCTTTCTCACCTTTCTTTATCAACTCAACTACGGCTGCTTCAATTGCTGTACGAACTGCATAGTTGGTTGGCTCATTTACTGCTGCGCCTACTTCTATTTCAAGTGCCTTTGTGCCTACATCTAGGAAACGAAATACATCGCCTCCGCTACTGTAACTTGCAATTTTCTTTTCAGTTGCTACAGTTAGGAGTACTTCTCCTGTCTGTGTACTAATAAGTCTCATTGCAACAGTAACTTGATCTGTTCTATAAGAAGTTGAACTGCCAATGCCAAAATATCTAGCACCTACACCTCCACTTTCCATATTAGAATCGTAGCCTACTACGCCACCTTCTAATATTAGACCTGCGAAGAGCAGTGGTTTTAAAGATGTAGGATCATTTTCGTAAACATCTCTAGTTGATCTTATCAATTGTCTCTCTTTAACTAGATTGTCTAATCCTACACGTTCAATAACTGTAAACCACGTTCCTCCACCGACTTCTTTTAAGGCATTAATAACCCATACCTCAGCACCTTGAGTAACCGCACTACTGAGCTGACTAAAATTGTCATTAGGCTTTCGCTGCCCTGTTTTGTCTAGAAAACTGTAAATTGCAATTGTTATTTTTGGTCCATCAATAGCTGGCACGGTCTCCAATACACTTTGGTATGGACTTTCCGCCCTAACGGGTGGTGTCCAGTCCTTTTTTGTATAGGTGGCCGCACAACCTGTCATTGCTATAGCCAGGACCACAAATAACAAACTTCTACATAGTCTTTTCAATTCTGTCATTAAAATCCAAAACCTGTCAACGGCACAGTAATCGTGGTAACAGTTCCGTCTTCTTCGGTAATCGTGATGCTAATAGTATCTGTGGTAACATCTTTTACCCAGTATATTATAGCGCCTTCGATTTCAGCTGTTCCGCTATTGGCTCCAGTATCATCAAACATACCGTCAACCAATTGCTTTGATAATTGTGCATAGATTCTACTCTCAACGTTGTTAAGAAACTTCGCTAAGTTTGTAGACTCTGCTTCACGCTTTGCTTTCGCAGCATCAGATTCAGCCTTCTCCTCAATATCTTTTTTACGAGTAAACTGTAATTGTTCAATACTCAAGACATGGCTGGAATACCCTTTACCACTGAAAGATGGATTTTTGAACTGAAAAACTTCATCACCTGCAAGGGCAGGTGCTGTAGCTAATAAGCCCAGAATGATAGCTATAGAAATTACATTTTTCATAGATCGCTCCTAGTAGTTGTCGCGTCAACACTATTTATATTTGATAGCAAAGGCAACATCTACGTACATATTTATCATTCAGGTGTAAAAATTTTTACACTAGCTATATAAAAAAGTCAATATTTCCAATGTTAACGCTGCGTTATAAATACATGTATCATAAGCACTGAAAGGAATATTTATGAGCAAGGAACTTACTGAACAGGATGCGATATGGGACTTACTAGAAACAACATTTCCTAGTAATAAAGACCGTAATTTAGTAGTTAACTTACCTAACGAAATAGCAGAACTTGAAAAAACTAAACTTATACAGGTTTTAGATTTTCACGATTGGAATAAATCAAGAGCAGCCAAAGATTTGGGCATAGGCCGAACAAATCTAATTGCTAAAATAAAAAAATATGAATTGATTCAGGATTAAGCAGCTGAAGATTTAGTAATATGTGTTTGAGGATATAGGTTTCTAAATTCGCCGCTTATTGGATAAGCTGTTGACATATGTAATCTTAGTCCACCAGCATTAAGAGATGCATTGTCTATAAAGTATACAAACTCATATGGATTCTTTGTAAGATCAATCATTAATATACCGTCATCGTCTTTTGCTTCAATGTAATTATTCAATGCCATAACTGCATACACTTGTTTAGCAGGCTTTTCGTTCCCTGCCATTACGTTAGAAACAAACTTGCCTTTTAATTCATCACTTGGTAAATTAGTAAAGATTTGATCTATTAGATTTCTTAGGTTACCTTCAAACTCTTTGTTCTTTTCAGGAGCAATACTTTGAGCAATTCTAATAATACTTGCTAAACTAATGCCTGTTGAATTTTCTAACTTCTGTTCATCAATAATGTCTTGGTATGCTGCTTTGAAACCATTTGCTGCTTGTTGGTATCCTGATCCAGGCTTAACTTGCTGATCCATAAAACGTCCAGCACCGCCTTCTCTAGTTTTAACTTCAACCATCTTACCAGCAACTGACAAGTCACCTTTACCTGCTTTGCTAATGCTCTTACTGAACACACTTAACAAGAACTCACCCTTACCTTGACCTAAGAAAGAAATCATTGACAAGTCGTCTGTCATTTCTTTAATAGCAGGGTTGCTATCGTATCCGTTAATGATGTCTGCAATAGTATGTGCGCCTGGCTCAACTAGTTTACCTATATTAACTAGTTTGTCTGCTTTCCATGCAGTTAGTAATGCTTGTTTATCTGTATTACTTGCTTCTAAACTTAAGAAATACTTTGCTAAGAGCTTTTGTGCTTTGTTTACTTCAGCATCATCTATTTGCTGTAAAGCACCTTTTACTACTTCTACTCTACTACCAGCACCAATGTTTGCTAGTAATTCTTCTATCTCTTGTAGTAATCCCATTGTCTTAGGATCAGTAGGAAGTTCTTTAATCTTGGATGCCAAGATCTTCTTCATACTTTCGATGTCCGGATTTTCAGCCGGTTCTTGATCTTCTAATAAAAATTCAAATGCTCTCATACTAATATTTATCCAAGTTTGGGAAATAACATATCTGTGCAGAACTTGTCTACATCAGCTTCGTTAAGTCCTAGGCTTTTCATAGTACGTGGAGTGTGTGGGTTTTGTTGTTGATTATGACAATAGTAGTCTTGTGAAGCTTGTACTAATGCAGTATCTCCTTCTCCTTTAGTAAGGCCTACTTCAGCAAAGTAAGTGTGTAAATTATCTATTGCAAGATCAATAATAGCAACTGCTTCTTCTTCAGTACTTACGTTGCCGGCAGCAATCATGCTTGGACTGAAAATATTCTGAGCCCATTCAGGTAGTTCACGTTTTTTACTTGGTATAAAGTCTGCTACTGCTTCTGCATAGCCTTCAATCATAGGATGATTAGGATCACTACTAGCACTAACATCGTGGAATGCACCAGTCATCTTTCTTTTACCTGCAATAACATCAAAGCCGTATATAGGCGCTGGATTATCTAATGTTGGAAAAATACATACATGCATCATCCACAGGCCTTTACTATCTCTAGCATCAACTACATCAATATGCGCTCTACGTATTTCATCGTTTTGCCACACACGGTTGATCCAACTACCGTCTGGTTTATTAAAATAGTCAAGTCCTGGTTCTGCAAATTCTGTTGCTTTATCGTTAAAGATATCTATAATTTCATTTTGACAGTCAATTAGTCTATCCCAGATAACACTATTACTCACTATGGTGCTCCATCAACTCTTTAAATAATTCAGTAGCAAAGTCAAAGCAAACTTTTGCTTCGTCTGCCATATGGTCATTGCACTTTGCTCTAATCTTATCTTTATAATCGTTGATGTCAACGTCTCCGAACTTATACATATCTCCGTTACCTGGTACACGTTTTGCAATCATTTGTCCACCGCTTAAATCTCCCATGTGTCTAACATACACGTGAGCCATTAATCTATTAGGATCGTCCATGATATCTTTTAAGTACATTACATACTTGTGGGTAGTTCTTAGTGTGGGTGGTCTATCTTCTCTTTTCCATAGTTCTAAGAAGTCTGACATAATTTTCTTTGAACGTAGTAGTTCAGGTACATCATCAAGTAGACCATGCTGTTGAGCCATTATTTCTAAGAGCTCATAAGCGGGAAATTGGTTCCACAGATACAAGGCGTAAAACTCTGGATCAATTTTGCCAGAGAACATAACCTTTACGAACTGTTGTCGTTCTGCGTTAGTATGGTTTTCTTTTGTTAATTCTTTCAAACTCATGAATGTGTACTCCTAACGTTTTAATTATAGTAGTACTTATCGATTCTGTTCTTCGATGGTGAGTTTAAGTGGCGAGCCGTTCATTCTAGCCATTTTAGTTGCTTCTAATGCTTTCTGCTCTGCAATTTCAAAAACATATTGGCCTACAACTGCTGCCCCGTGATTATGTATCTCAAGAGTTTTCTTGTTAGCAGTTTCATCTTCGTGTTTGAATACTGTTTTTAGAATATCAACAACTAGTTCCATTGGTGTAAAGTCATCGTTCATTACAAGAACGTGCCACATCTTAGGAATCGCAACATCAATATCTATCTTTTCATCAATTACTGCGTCTGTCTTTGTGCTCATTACTTTCAATTTCTCCATAAGTGGGGGAGGTATTTCACTCCCCCTAGATTGTACTACTTGCTTTCGCCCTCGATTGTAAGACCTTCATTGATCTTAATTTTCTTAGGTTGTAGTTCTTCTGGAACATCACGCTTTAGGTGTACATTAAGCATACCTAATTCTAATGAAGCATTCTCTACATTTACATGCTCAGCAAGTGTGAACTCTCTACGGAAGTTACGTCCGCCAATACCTTTGTGTAGGTAATTAACTTCTGAATCTCCTTTAGGAGCCGTTCCTTCAATCTTCAATTGATCACCATCTTTAGTAATCTCAAGATTGTCCATACCAAAGCCAGCAACTGCTAACGAGATCATAAACTCGTTTTCGTTAATCTGTGCAATGTTATATGGGGGATACCCGTTTCCGTTTGGGCTATTCTGAAAACCTCTTTCAAGTTCGTCAAATAGTCTATCAAAGCCAATTGTGGCTCTATGGAAGTTAGGTAGGTCTAGGGTTGTTAGTCTTGTCATATGTTTTCTCCTTTAATAAGCAAGATTTTAATTTTAGCACCCTTTCGGCGTGCCACTGTATGTAAAAAAGAATCAGTCTTTTCTACACATTTATTTATCACTTTAAAGTGACAAATTTCATAAATTGGGCGTAAAAAATTATCCAAATGCATTAAACACTTGATTAACTTGCTGTGTACAACGTACAAATGTAGTACATTTAGGCATATCTTTAATGCGTTTTGCACCAATATATGTGCAAGTGGATCTTAGTCCACCTAGTATTTCTGTTAGTGTGTCTTGTACTTCACCTTTGTAAGGAATAGACACAAGTTTGCCTTCAGCACCTCTGTATCCATCTTTACGTGTACCATGTGTTGCCATTGCCGCATCTGAACTCATACCGTAAAACTCAACAAAGTTTTGTTCTTCAAATCGTGGAACATAAGTTCCGTTGTCTAACTTGTAAGCACCACCATTTGCAGTATGTTTTGTAATAACTTTTCCGCCACCTTCTTTGTGTCCTGCTAACATTCCGCCTAGCATTGTAAAGTGAGCTCCTGCTCCAAAGGCTTTACTTACATCTCCTGGATACACACAGCCGCCATCAGCAATAATGTGTCCACCAATACCGTTGGCCGCATCAGCACATTCGATAATGCCTGATAGTTGCGGAACACCAACACCAGTCATCAGTCTTGTAGTACATACTGATCCTGGACCAATGCCACACTTAACAATGTCAGCACCTTTGATAATAAGTTCTTCTGTCATCTCTGCTGATATAACATTACCAGCTATAATAGTTTTGTTAGGATATTCATCTCTAACCTTTGATATAAAGTCTGCATAGTTTTCATGATATGCATTTGCAACATCAATAGTAATAAACTTAATGTCTGGATACATTGCCAAGACCGCTTTCATAGTAGCATAGTCTTGAGCATCTTTATCCCAAATAACTCCTGTACCTGTACAAACACTTAGGTACTTCATCTTAACACCTTGGCTCTGTTCTTTCCATTCATCTAATGAATAGTGCTTTCGCATTACAGTAATCATTCTGTGTTCTTGTAATATTTTAGCCATTTCAAATGTACCAACACCGTCCATGTTACTTGACATGATTGGTACGCCTGTCCATTCGTTACCGTAATGAAATTTGAATGTACGAGTTAAATCAACATCACGTCTGCTTTCTAATTTAGAACGCTTAGGCTTAAACAGTACATCCTTGTAATCTAGTTTAATATCTTGTTCGATTCGCATATTTGACACTTATCCTCTCATGTTAGCGTATGGCTGAATAAACCTGCCATCAATTGTTGAACTTGATCGTAATGTACGTAAAACATTTTGTACACCGACTGCTTGGTTCCAAGCATCTTCTAATGCATGGTGTGCAAGTACAGGTGGCCTGTGAGGATTGATACCAATGTCAAACAATGTTCTCGTATCTCGCACTTGCCAAAAATTCCAAGGGCATAACTTTTCTAGCTTTTTAAAAATATGTTCACAGATAACTACATCAAAACTAGCACCATGACTCCATACACGTTGAGCTCCCCAACAAAATTTATATAGTTGGTTCATAGCTTCTGAAATAGGTATTCTACCTTCTGTGCTGAATGCTTCTTCTTGTGCAGCCTTACTTTGTTGGCCCCACCATTCTAGTGTTGATTGTGATGTTGTAAGTCCAAGTGCATCGCAACTGTCTACGTCAACTTTTACATAGAACTTTTCTGCGGATTTTTGTACTTGATCTTCTCCGAACGGATCGAACTTAACTGCACCAATTGTTAGTACGGTAGCAGTTGGAAGTACATCAAGTGTTTCCAAGTCGATCATTATATCTGTTCTCATTTATATGCCTTTGTGTGTGTTAATTTACTTTATAATTATAGCAGAGAGTTATGACGTTGTCAACCGGTAAAGGTTGATTAATGTCCTCTTTTTCTTTTTGGAGTACCTTGTTCTAATTCACGCTCTTTTCTACGCCAACGTGCAACTGCTGCCGCTTTGGCTTTCTTGCGTTTTTCACTAGGTTTTGTGTAGTATTCACGATCACGGATTTCTTGCATCAATCCATCACGTTCTATTTTCTTCTTTAATCTACGGAGTGCCTTATTGACATCTTCACCGTCACGAACTGTAACTGCTAACCCTTCCGGATCAGGCGTCCATTGCTTACGAGGTTTATTAAACTTGTCACCTTTATTATTAGACCACTGCTTGTTCGAGTGCTTTCGGTTTCTATCATATGCCATAACTGTTTTTTGCTTTCTCCATTAAATTGTTTATTTGTTGTTGATCCAGAATCTCTCTGCTGTTAGCCACGGATAATCTTGTGCTGCCAAAATAATAACTATTAGGCTGAGCCAAAAAATATCCTGTTGTCTGTTGATCTTCTGAATTTGCATTTAGTATTACTATAACACATTTATGCTTTTTGTCAACCACCCATTGCGGGTCATCGCTTGGTTTGGCAACATAAATTATTGTGTTAGGTAATTCTAGAGTCTGAATAGTATTACTTACTAATTGGCTCTGCTCTGGTGTGAGGTCATACGTTAATATTCTTAATGCGTCTGTTTGAATATCGTCTGGGTATGTTACTATGCTTACTGTGTCATTCATTCGATGTTGCTTTTATGCGTTGCCATACTGAGTTAGGATTTTGTTCTGCATTTTGTATATATCCTAAACTTCCTTCTCTATTGTTTTCTTGACTTGCTCCGCTCCATCTTTCTCGATCCAGCTTAAAGATTCCTTTTTTTTTGAAATCTCTTCTTCTAGCTCTGGAAACACTTTATAATCTGCTTCTGGCTTTAAATATTTTAACCACGGTAGCTCTTTAATTTTACCTTGGTCATGTTGTTGTCTTGTTTCTTTAATTTTGTTGTTTTTTGGATCTTCTGCTTTCCAAAGTTTCATTGCTTCTTTTTCTTCAGTGTCGACACCGTCAAACAAGTCTTCGTCTTCATCAGTAAGATCTATTTTATTTTGAAGTTCTTTTCCAAATTGTGTTGCTGTAGATTTATTAGTGTTGGTGTCATCTTCTTTACCAAACTGTTCTTCTGCTGCCTTGTTTGCTGCATTTACCCAATTGTTCCATTTATCAAGATCTTCATTGTCTTGCTTTTCTTCTTCGAACCCTTCCATAGCCATTTCATGCAAAGTTTGTTCATGCTCAGGTACATCTTGTTGCTCTTCGTCAGCAAATCTAACTGGTGTAGTATCTTCATCTGGTGGAATATTGTCAGCAATTTTTTGAGCTCTAGCAGTTTCATAAGACTTACGGTCAAACTCTTCGTTATCTTTTAACGCTTGTTCGTGATCTCTATCGATATTTTCTTCCCACGCTTCGACATATTCTTTATCCGTAAAGGGTGGCTTAGGTGTTGGATCTAACTTTGGGGAGCCGTCATTGTCTCCTCCTGGACCAGACCTTCTGTTCCATTCAAATGTGTACTGTGATGCAATAAGCAATAGTACTGCAAGTGGATCAAATACAAATATAATAATTATAATAACCCAACGTACTGCTTCTTCTAACATATTTTGCGTAGCATCTTCACCATATACAAATTCAGCAATATATTTGATTGGGCCTACTTCTGCTTCAAGTTTACGATACTCGCTTTGGATAGCATATTTTTCTTCAATAAGTATATCTATTTGATTGTTTGCTTCTTTAATTCTTAAATTCTGTTCGTCTACTTGTGAGTCTATATCTGCAATTTTAGTAGTATCACCTAACTGTTTACGCAATCTATCAATCAAAGTATTTGACTGTTGAATTTGTTTTTCAACTGTATTACGCAGACGTTTAATTTCTTCACGTGCTGCCTGTGCTTGAGGATTGTTTGACGCTTTCTCAATCTTAGATATTAATTCAACACGTTCTGCTTGTTTGGCTTCTTGCCAGTCACCAATTTTGTCAGCAGTCTTTTTACCAAATATACCATCTGCACTAGCACCAATCATTTGTTGTGCTTTTTTAGTATCTCCACTATCGATATAACCTTGTAATACTTTTAGTTCTTCATCTATTTTATTAAGTTCACTTTTATATAAGTCTGCTTGACTGTCAATAATTTTTTGTTGTTCATCGATTGCAGGTTGAATACGTACATATGCTTTGTCAATACGTTCTTGTTCTGCATCAATCTGTGATTGGACGTTGGCATCGCTACCTGTATTACTAGTTTCTAATTTTTGAATTTTGTTTTCTGCACGAATAATAATATCTTCATAACGCACAATTTCACTTGCAATACGTTCTACTTGAGCAACGTTCTCATCACCTGCACTTGTTTGTTCAATATGTGCTTTAGATAAGAAACCAAAGATACCCATGCTTGTAATAAACATAAGAACAATTACAGCAGTGGAGAGATAGGTTCTAAGCCACCAGGTAGCCTTGCTCCAATACCTGTGGAGCCACACTGCGGTAACTAGTTTGCCTATTTCTAATGCAGTACCCATTATAATAATAGGCAATGCAGCCGCGGCAAAAATAGCCACTAGACCTGCTACACTATAGTATATCGCAATAGCACTAATACATAGTGCCGTAAGTAATGTTAAGATTCCGTATATCATGTTTTCCTTATGCACTTATTTACCTGAATACCAGGCCCATGAATTAGTACTATTATAATGACAAGCAGTCACAGTCATGACTTTTTGTTTGTTATATGCAATAGCACTTAAATGTAGCCTCCTACAATAACCTGACCCTGTTGGCCACGTTAACACTGGAGTTGAGACACCACTGGCATTGTCACGATACCAAGTAACTTGTTCTCCATTCTCTGCATAATGCAATGCGTGAATCACACTTGCCATATATGCATTCTTTTGATTGTCGTTTAGTTTCTTATACCAACCAAAGGACCATTCAAGAACTCGACTTGCCGGGTGGTTCGACGAGTACTCAAAAAACTTAGGGTTGGTAAAGTCTTGTGCTTGTACTGGGTGACATGTACTAATACTGATCAGTATGCACAATTTCCCAACTACCATCAGGTTTTTGACAGCTGATACCTTTGCGTTGAACATTATGTCCTCCAATCATCATCCAGTAATTAAATTCTCCACAGTTAGGAGCCATTCCAGATCGTTTAGCAAACAGCCTTTCAATCTGACTATCAGTACATTGCACCCTTGTCTTACTGTCGACAGTGGATCCATTTTGTACTGTAATGTCTTCTGATGTGTGGCAATAATTTGGCTTTTGTGCAGTTACAGGGGGAGTCGATGCACACCCTGTAAACATGATAGCCGATGCCACTATTGCGAGTAGCTTAAACATTATGCCGGGTCTTTCGCTTCAGCGATCAAACGATCAAATGTTTCCAATGGCATCTTAATTCGTACATAAGTGTGTACTCGGCCTGTACTTGCCAATTCGTATGAGTACTTCTTAACTTCAAGATGCTCTCTAATAGTAGTATTCTGAACAAGATGCTCTACAAATGTTCTTGTATTACGATTGTTGTTTTGAATATCTACTGTAGTTGTTGAGTTAACGGTACCATTAATACGTTCTGCAAAACCTTTTACAGCAAATGCATACGCTTGTGATTCTGACGCTTGTTCAAACTTACTTTCACCCATGCCACATGCATAAGCATAGTCGTCTTTCCAAAACAAGAAACCTTCTGAACCAATTTGTTCACAATCCATGTACCATGATGGATTAGCTTTAGTTTCTCTGACGTCGATTGTTTTCATTGAGCTACACGCACCTAATGCGAGTACTAGTGTGCCTACAGTCAATGCCTTCATAGTTGCCTTCATTTTCATAACAGCCTCTCTGTATGTGTTAATGTAGTCTATAGTATACTAGGTTTTGTCCAGTAAGTCAAGTCTTAATTAATCTTTTGGAATTCTTTTTTATCCAAAATAACCACTTCATTTTAGCGCCATCTCTGTCCCAATCAATAAACTTATTGGGTACTAATCTAAGATGGAAAGGATATTTGCGACTTATTGTGTCACTCCAGCATTCTGTTCTTTGTTGTCTCCAAGGAAATATACTTGACCCAATCCGAGCTAATCCCACACAGGCAGGATACTTATGATCCTTAATCAAGTCTCGAATGTATTGGGTCAAAAAATTATCTTTGCACGTAGAATATATGTAAGCCAATCCTACCGATCAGTAACATATCTTTATTCCATTTAGGGTTGACATAAGTTGCATGGTAATGTGTTGCGCCATCAGCAATACCAATTAAGTAATCTGAATTAACCATGCGATACGCAATAGTTTGTGCTTGTCGCCATTCATCGCCAATAGGCGGTTCATCTGACTTGCCGTCACAGAACCAACTAAACTGACACCTATGACGAATAGGAATGTATACACGTTCACTATCATCTAAATCAGGATACTGTTTTGTCTTCCAGCTTTCTTTCCAACGTGCTTGATACACTACTTCACAAATTGTATTAGGATAAGCAGTAGAAGATACTCTGTTCATAACCACATCACTTACTGCCGCTTTGCCTGCTAGATTATCTCCACGGGATTCGTAGTAAATGTTAAGTGCCAAACAGTATTCTTGTGGGTGTGATGTTGCATTATATAGTTCTCCAACTGACACTGATTCTTTATCATTCATCAGTGTTGATGCTTGAAGGTGTTGCCCGCTCTGCGCTGTAGATACTACTACAAATGCAAGTGTTGTAAATATTAATAATGATCGCATAATTCTCTTCATCCTTTATTTAGATTGGTGTTATACATACTAAACATAGTACTTTAGTTGCGCCTCATCTGTGCAATTTCTGTCGCTTGTTTCTTTCCTGTCTTATCGTCATCGTCCGCGAACACAGGAACCATATTGCTTTTGTGCATTGTAGCAATACCTACAAGTCTGCGTTCACCTGTGTATTGCATAGGCTCTTTCTTAGTGCATGGTGCGAATGTGTTCTTAGAAACATAACTAGGTATCCTGTCTGACTCTCTAACAATAGGAGTAGAAGTATTGCGTAATGGTGCGACTACAGGTCTTGTCTTAGATTTGTATTCGCCTCTACAATAAGCAATGTATTCTTCAACAGTATCAAATTGGTGTGAATGTAAGTGTTTTCTACGCATATCTTTATTATGCTTTCTCCACTTTACAGTATACTCTTCAATCTTCTTGTCTGTTAGTTTCTTCTTCTTGCGTTTCTTTGTGTTCAATGTGGTTAAGCCACGAGCTAAATGCATTGTCATATTAGGCTCCTAGTGCAAAGTTAGGATCACAGGCTTGTTGCCAACGTTCGGCAATTGCTCTAGTGTGTTTACATTTACCGTGCATTGTCATACCCATACAATCACAAGTAAAGCCTTTCGATGTCCACTCAACAGTATAGTCATCACCACGACTACCTTTTACTGGCCACTGTGTGCCAACTGCCCAATGGTCTTTCATATCCATAAAGTCAGGCTTGAAGTATCTAGGTCCATATTTGCTTTTCATTATGGTAACTCCTTACTTGCAATAGTGTTTACAATCATTTTACTATACTTCTCATTAGTACTCCAAGGAGAAATATGAAATGCTAATTGATCGTAATCCCATATATCTAATTCAATTTGACGTTTACGTTCAATACGAAAGTTTTCGTATGCATGGTGTGTATTAAGAATGTTAATAGCATCTTGTACACTAGCACATTTTGTAGGATAAGTCTTTACACCAAACTCTGCGTTAGGTAAGTCAAGCGGCTTCATTTGTGGTGTATCAGGATCCCATGTTCGTATACCAAAAAGATTGTTACCGTCTCTAGTAAACCTACTAGTACCCCAACCACTTTCAATACCGGCCATAGCAATAATAATAGAGCTAGGAACACGTTGATCACGTGGAGTTGTAAAGTTTATAAAGTCAACACATTGTCCTACTGCGTCCATGAATGAGCTTGAATCTGTATACACGAAATCAGGTTCATGCATACCGAGGGCGATTGCCTCTTTTAAGAACTTGTTCTCAATTTTCTTCGTGTAGTCGCTTGTTACAAAACCATTTGGATTAAATGTACCAACACCAAATGCGAATGCTACAGCAGCTACCGAGATACCTGTGATAATTGCCTTACGTTTTATGCCTGTCCAATTCATTTTATGCCTCTGCTTCATTAGTTATAGTAATACTATAGCACCTTTTGAAGCAAAGGTCAAGAAAAAAGGTGCCATAATGTTGGAAATGGCACCTTTTGGTTAGATTTTTTAGAAGTTTACGTTAAATGTTAACGCTAATTCTCTATCAACAGAATTTAAACTTGAATCTAGATCTTGCATCAAAGCAACCTGAATAGCTGCATTATCGCTTACTGGAACTGATACACCTACTTCAGCATATGCATCTGCTCTATCAAGATTAAATAAGTCACCTTCTAGTGATGACCAATCATATCCTAGTTCTGCGTATGGAGTTACCAACCCCGCATCAAAAGCAGCACCAATTGCTGGACTAATTCTTAGTTCGTCTTTAGTAAATGAATCACCTACAGTATAATGTAGTTCTGGAGCAGCGTAAAAAGTAAGACGAGGTGTCTCACCAGTTACTGGATCTGTTGCACCAGATGTGAATAGTCTACCAACTGTTAAACGATAGTCATCGTTCGCACTGTCGTCGATAAACTCAACTTGTCCGTATACCATACCAAAGTCATGTTTGATACCATAAACGTTTGCTGAATCAGCAAAGTCGTAGTTAGCACCTGTACCTGCAGAAATAGTAGTATTGTCTGAAGTAAGGTTAATGTTCATACTAATATCATCGAAGTTATCAGCATGAGCTGTTGTTGCTAACGCAATAGCGAAAGCAGTGGTCATTATTATTTTTATCATTTTTATTATTTTCCTATAATTTTGAAGTCGCAGGGTTGCGTCCTTTTTCCAACACTGATTTTATTTAAAGAATATACAATCAAACTTATATACTCATTAAACTGTTTCAGTGCCTTTGATGTCTTTAATAAAAGTAAATTTCTCCGTTTGGCTGCTTAGATATTCGATAACTTTCTCTGGTGCTGTTTCACCATAAGGATCGCTATCGGCGCCATCACAGTTTTTGCCTGGCTCTTCGAACCATGCTTCGATTATACCGTCATTAATGACAGCCGCATAACGCCATGAACGTTGTCCAAATCCCAAATGCCTTTTGTCAACTAGCATTCCCATCATCTGTGTAAACAGTGCATTGCCATCTGGAATGACTTTTACTCTTTCTACACATTGGTCTTTGGCCCACTTGTTCATAACAAATGCGTCATTAACAGAAATGCAGTAAACTTCGTCTACTCCCATTTCCTTAATCTTGTTGTAATTTGTTTCAAATCCTGGTAGCTGGTACGTGCTACATGTCGGAGTGAATGCTCCTGGTAAACTAAAAAGAACTACTCTCTTTCCTGCAAAGTAGTCGCTGCCGTCAACGTCTTGCCAACGGTAAGGGTTTGACCCTTCGATTGATTCATCTCTTACTCTAGTTTTAAAAACTACGTTAGGTATTTTTACACCTTCTCTCATAGTGTGTTAGTTCCTTTATGTTATAAAATTGTATTACAGATATTATTTACTATAAGTTAGTATATGGTGTGCTAGATCTGAGTGCATTTTTAATAATATGGGTTATTAAAGTTGGGGTCATCCATTCCGTCTACTGCTGTTACTTCTGGAATGTAATGTTTAAGCATGTTCTCTACACCCATTTTAAGAGTTACTGTGCTACTTGCACAGCCGGAACATGATCCTTGTAGTAAAACACTTACACGGCCTGTTTCTTGATCGAAGTCTTCAAACTTAATAAAACCTCCATGTTGTTCTACAGCTGGTTGTACCTGCTCGTCGATAAGTTTATTGATTCGGCTAACTGTATCGTCGTATTCTTCTTTGTTCATATGTATATTTATCCTAGTTATTGGCAGACCAGCAAGGAATCGAACCTCAATCTACGGTTTTGGAGACCGCCGTAATACCATTATACCACTGACCTTTACTTCAATAAAGTGCAACTTTTCTGTTGCCAGGTAAGTTGCCAACCCCGTTACCTAGTTAACTAGGCTGCAAGAGCAAAATTATCGTTTGCGTCTATAAAGTTGCTTGATTTACGGTCATCGCCTACCGGTAACTCCACGTTCTCTCATACATCAGTCGATCCTAGTTCGCCCCCATCATAAGCACATTAAATTGTCTGTGTTAATCTTCAATGTGCTTATGGTGGAGGCGCGGGGTACCGCCCCCCGGTCCTGTCTGTCGTTGATTGGCTTCAACGTTACATGTATATTTATACTACCATTGTAACGGTTTGTCAACCTTTTTTTGAAATTAATAAGGATTAATATCTAAGTACTTGCCCCATTCGCTGTAGTAATGGCGCATGCCGACCTCGTCATGGATAGTTCCATTTTCGTGTCGACCATGCAATACGTTACGTGCTTCAGTACCTTCACGCATTGTAGTTCCTTGTCCTGCTACACCAATTAGGTCTTCGTGTAGATTACGTCCAAACGGTCCCCATATGCTGTTGTGATGATTAATGCGTGTGCGTCTTTCTTCTGGTGTGTCTTTGCGTAGTCCATACCCTCTGAACTCTATAAGAACTTTATTACAACCTAATGGAGTAACACTGTCGCTTCTATACGCACTGCCACGCAAGTTAAAATTAAAGCCTGGAAACAAGTCTACCATATACCATTGGTTGGGTGGCAGATTAGGAAAGGACAGTTCGCCTCTATCTTCGAAGCCTTCATACTCTTCGTAGTTGACAGTGAATGAACTTACATTTACATGTCCGTTGTCAAAAGGTATGTTTTTACGTGCAAAGTATTCATCGTTAAATCCACTTACACGATTGAAGTAGTGCATGAAGTCGTGATAGAATTCACTGTTGGTATCGTGCCACAGTTTGTAGTTTGTATCTATAACTGCTTTGTGATAATGAAACACTTCCATTTCTTCTGTGTCAATAGCATCTGCTATACAATCAAATGCACCTGCTGTCCACTCCTCAACACTCTGTGTAGGATTAGGATCAAGTGTTACCCATACCATACCTCCGTGCTTTACTTCACAGTGTAGTTTAGGTTCACTCGTTACAACAGGTGCTTTAAATGTACCGCTTGGTTGACTAACTCCATAGTTTCGCCATGCATGAACACGTTTGCCAGTGTTGTATGCAAGTACGTTTACACCTGCTATCTGTGAAGTTCTAAAGTCTCCTTGTTTATACATTTCACTAATGTGACATATAGGTACCCATACCTTTGAAAAGATACGTTCTTGTTCTTGTGCAAATATTTCTGGGCAGTTGTAGGCTGTGCTACTAATTGATTCTACTACTGGCTTCTTTAACCAGTTGGCGTGATTACGTGGTGGCATCTAGTTCTCCTTACGATGTATTTAAACTAATATAACATGTAAAAAGACTGTTGTCTAATAGACTGTAACTATGAAGTAATAGTCAAAAGAAAAGGCCCCTAAAGGCCTTTCCTTAAATATTCAAAACTTATGAAGGTCGAATATCTGATGCTTGTGGACCTTTAGGTCCTTCCGCCATTTCGTAAGTAACTGCTTGATTCTCGTTAAGAGATTTATAACCGTCACCTGAAATAGCTGAGAAATGAGCGAATACATCTTTTCCGCCGTCGTCTGGAGTAATAAAGCCAAAACCTTTGTCTGCATTAAACCATTTTACTTTTCCTGTTGCCATTTTTATTTCCTTAGTTATTAATTATGCCGCCTGTCTTTCTACTTCTTTGTCTTTCACGACATGGGTAGCCGACTTCTTGCCTGTTTCTGGTCGGATAGGCTCCAACCATGAGTCCGCTATGTATGCTTTAGGTGAATCTCCAAACTGATTTTTCAATCCAGTTGCTTCAATCCACCAGTAATGATCTGTCACAGGACACATGCATGAGACACCTCTAAAATCAAAGGTATCATTCTGCTTGTACTTTCCAATGTATTCTTTAACAAGGACAATCTTGCCGATATTTTCAGGTCTTACTGAATGTATCACTTTTGCTAAATCACCTTGTTCACACTTCATATTACTTTAACCAAGCTACTCGCTTTCCTTCTTTAACACGTCGAGCGTGTTCCTCTGTTGAGCCAGGATATCGCCAAGCCCAAATTGCTACTAGCACCATTGCACCACCACTCCACATAATCGCTTTCAGATTCTCTGTAGCAAACCATGTAAAGATAATAGTTGATGCCATTACCAATACCATTAAGTACTTTCCCTTTGTAGGGAAAACACGTTTTTTATTCCAATTTGTTAAAAACTTACCAAACCACGGATGATTGTATAACCATTTTTCCATTCTTGGTGAGCTTTTAGCAAAGGCCCATGCAGCGATCACTAAAAAGATGCTGAATGGAATACCGGGCGTTACAATTCCAATGTAGGCTAAACCTACACATAGAAAACCTATACCCATGTATATATATTTTTTAATTTGATTCATTTATGTACCGCCTTTGTTATATTATATAGTATGCTGTGCTTTTTGTCAACTATGATCTGACTGGGCGGAAAATGCCAGATATTCTACCATTACTCGATCTCCAGCCACCTCTCCAACTATTTGTAATTGAGCCACCTGAAGGGTTGTTGTTTGTTGCACTTGCTTTATCACTTTGATTGCCGCCGACAAAAGTATATACACCTGGCGACGGAACAGTGTATATAAAGTTAACGTGACTGTAGTTCCAAACCACAATGTCACCTGGTTGACCATCTGATAGTGGCACAGGAACTCCACCGTATACGCTTGTTTTATCTCTAAAGTCATATGCTCTAGCACTTTGCATATATTTGTAACCTGTTCTTTTTAATACCCAATTACAGAATCCTGCACACCAAGGTGTTTGATCTGTTTTCCAATATGATGTATCTGGAAAGCCTAATTCTTTCCATATGCCTATAATATTTCCGTTACTAGGATCAACGGTTTCGTCCCATGCATTGGTTGCTGCTTCGTCTAGTAGCTGAGTTAAGAATCCTGGAATTCCATTTGCTGCTGCTGTTGAATTGGCAGCACTTGCATCAACTAGTGGAGTCGTAGTTCCTAGGTCGTCAACACCTGCTGCTGGAGCACCCTCATACCTTTGTGGTACTTGGTTCTCTGCAATAGTGCCATTACTTTGTGTACCACCAGTTGCTCCTACATCGGGAGGATTTGATATTGCTTCTTGTATAACTGCATTAATTGCTGCCGCTGCCGCAGGTGAAATTATAATCGGAGGTACATATCCTTCGTTTGCCCAAACGTTTGGAGAACCACTTTCTGCTGCATTAGCGACCCAACTTCCGTGTCCGTCTGTTGCATCATTCTTGCGGTGTACTTTTATGTTGTTTGCAAATACTGTAGGTGAACCAGCCGCAGCAGGATCTCCACACGCAGTAGTATCGCCTATACGTACAGTTTGTTCGTTGTTTGTAAACACATTCTCCGAACCAGATGTGTATGCTTCTTGATGAAATGGATTGGGAGTAGGACTTGCATGTCCTTTGTGCTTATCTACATTTGTTCTTACTACTTCTGGCATACTAGTACTTATCTACTTTGATAGTGCAATACCTGTTGTAGTCTGTGTATATTGTTTGCTGATATTATCTTCTGTTTTAGCAACACAACTTACTGCTGTTGCTTTAAGCATAAATTTGCCATCTGGTGATACACTAAACATAAATGGTGCAAGGCCTAATCCTTTTTGCTGTGCAATAAGTACCATTGGCTTGTGCAATGTATAATGTGTATCAGTTTCTTCTTCTAAACGTCCTACGATTTCTTCGCCTGACGCAAGTTTAAAGGAGACATTATCTCCTACTTTGTATGGTGTTTCAATTAACATATTATTATCCTAGTGAGTGTCCAGTACCGTTATAACCTGTGTCTTCAACATACTTGAGTAATTCGTTGTATCCACCGATCTTTTCTTCACGTACTGTAATTTGTGGAAATGTTCGTGCTGTTGGGAACTTTTCAAAAAGTTGTTCGCGAGTAAAGTCTACGTCTAATTGTTTATAGACAAATTCAAACTGATTCGTTTCACAAAACTTCTTAGCCCTGTCACAGAACGGACAAGCTGGTTTTCCGTATATTTCTATCATGTGTTATCCTACGTAAATAGTTTCTTTCTTTTTATTAGTTACCTTAACCATGATAGCACCAGCGTTCTTCTTGGATATCGCCGCATTGATAGCAGTGGCTTCAGTACCGTATGTACCGTACGTTGTCCACGCTTCGAATGGGGAATGTCTTCTAAATTGAACTCTGAACATACTATTACTTATCTAAAGTTGGAAACCTTCGAATGTCTTTTCATCAACATCTTGCTTAACTCCGCCGATAATATAACTTTCGATTTCAGTTTCCTGTGGTGCAACTTGTAGCCCTGAGCTACTTAACCAATGTTGTGTCCACGGTAAAGGATTTGTTGTCAAAGGACGATCATATATTGGATCCATGCCTAATGCTTTAAGTCTTTTGTTAGCAATAAATTCTACGTATGCATGTAGTAAGTTTGCATTAAGTCCTACAATAGAACCTTTTTCAAACAAGTAATCTGCCCAACGCTTTTCTTCCTCAACACAAGTACGCCACATTTCATATGATTCTTCTTTACATTCTTTTGCAATTTTAACAAAGTCTGGATCGTCGTCTCCTTTTGCCCAATGCTTTAGAATGTGTGTAGATAAATTTAAGTGTGTTGCTTCGTCACGAGCAATAAGAGAAATAATCTTTGCAGACCCTTCCATCTTCTTTAATTCGCCAAATGCAAATGTACATGCAAACGAAACATAAAAACGTAAACCTTCTAAGATATTTACTACCATCATTGCTTTATACAATTGCTTTTTAACTTCGTACATGCTACCTTTACCTTTGTACATGTAATCTGTTACAACTTTATGAAACTTATCGTATTCTGCAGATACACTTTCTGCTCTTGCAATAATTTGCTCATCATCTAAAATAGTATCAAACACTTCTGCTGGATCAGCATATACATTTTTTACAATGTGTGTGTAAGAACGACTATGGATAGTTTCTTGGAAGTCCCATGCTACAATACAACTTTCTAATTCTGGATTAGAACAGTAAGGTAAAAAGTTTAAACAAGGTCCACGTCCTTGTACACTATCAAGTAGGGTTTGATATTTTAAGTTTGATGTAAAGATATGTTTCTGTGCATCTGTAAATTCTGCATAGTCACCTCTATCTTTCTGTAAGGAGACTTCTTCAGGTCTCCAAAAATAACCTAACATAGTTTGGTTAAGTTTGTCATACTCCGGATAACGGAATACGTCATAACGTTGAGTGTTTTGATCTTCACCAAAGAACATATACTGCTTTGTGAAGTCTACTTTATTACGATTAAAAACTGTCTTTGTCACTGTGTGTGGTTCCTCTTTTATATATTACACGCTTCGCATTCTTCACCTTCAACTTCTTCTACTGGTTGTAGATCACCGTTCATGTGTGAATGTCCATTCATTTCAACTTCTGGTTCTTGTACTTCGTCATCACCTTTAAAGTCATAAGTGTTTTGATAATAACTTGTCTTCCAACCTAACTTATAAGTTGTCAACATGTCTTTCATCATTACGCTCAACGGAACTTCGTTGTTCTCGAATTGCGTAGGGTTGTATGACCAATTACCACTAATGGATTGATCAAAGAATTTTTGCATCACTGCTACAATGTTGATATACCCATCATTGCTTGGCATATCCCAAAGTAAAGTATAGAAGTTCTTTAGTTGACTATACTGCGGAACAACTTGTTTAAGAGGCCCTTTTTTACTCTTCTTAACGGACAAGTATCCTCTAGGTGGTTCAATTCCGTTTGTTGCGTTCGACACAACGGAACTGCTCTCCGAAGGCATTTGTGCGGACAATGTGCTGTGCCTAAGACCGTGTAATTTGATGTCCTTGCGTAAAGAATCCCAATCATACTGTAATTTTGTTTTTACAACTCCGTCTATATCTTTCTTATATGTGTCAATTGGCAATATGCCGTCTGCATATTTAGTACGATCGAAGTATTCACATGCTCCACGTTCTTCAGCAAGTTCATTACTTGCAACTAACAAGTAGTATTGAAACGCTTCTGTAAGCTCGTGTACTAATGTCCATGCTTTAGGATCATCGTACTTAACTTTGTTCTTTGCAAGATAGTGTGCAAGTCCAATATAGCCTACTCCTAATGAGCGTCTGGCTTTTGTACTAATCTCTGCTGCCTTGACTGGATAACCTTGATAATCAATAATTTCTTCTAATGCTCTAACAGCAAGATCACATAGTGGCTCAAGCTCTTCTAGTTTATTAATTAAACCTACATTGATAGCACTTAAAATACATAATGCAATTTCACCTTCTTCATCATCAATGTGTTGAATTGGTTTAGTTGGTAGTGTAATCTCTTGACACAAGTTACTCATGTATACAGGATCTTTAAAAGAGCTGTGTGAGTTACTATGGTCAACATTCATAATATAGATACGTCCTGTTTCAGCACGTTCTTTTAACATGTTACCAAACAGTTCTTTTGCACTTACTGTTTTCTTCCTAATAGATGTTTTGCGTTCTGCTTTCTCATATACATCTTTGAATAAATCGTTATCGCCTGAGTAGAAAGCATCATATACTTCTGGTACTTCATGTGGCGAGAAAAGAGTTATGTCTTGACCGGTCAACAACCTTTCATAAAACAGTTTGTTAATCTGAATAGAATAATCTAGTCTACGTACACGATTGTCTTCAGTACCTTTATTGTTTTTCAACACAAGGATGTCATCAATCTCGTAATGCCAAATAGGAAAATGGGTTGTTGCTGAACCACCACGTACACCATTTTGTGTACAACTTCTTACTGTGGATTCGTAAACTTTTAGAAACGGGATAACACCAGTGTGTGCTACTTCTCCGCCCCTGATCTTCGAGTTAATCGCTCTCGTACGACCCGAGTTAATGCCGATGCCTGCTCGCTGAGCAATATAATAACCAATAGCGGAGTTGCTGCTAAAAATACTAGACAAAGTATCGTCAACATCAACCAATACACAACTAGCAAACTGACGGATTGGAGTACGAACTCCAGCCATGACTGGGGTTGGGATATTGATTTTAAAAAGGGAGGTCGCGTCATAATATTTCTTTACATAATTTAATCTTGTGTCTTTAGGATAGTTTGCAAACAATGTTGCCGCAATCATCATATACATGAACTGCGGAGTTTCATAGATGTCACCATTACTTCTGTCCTGACACAAATACTTATCCACAACTTGACGAAGACCTGCATAAGTAAATTCTTCATTACGGTCATGCTTTAACCAAGTGTTCATTTTCTTTAGTTCAGTATCAGTATATTGATCTTTAATTGCACTATCATAGACTCCACGCTCTATGTTGCGATCAATTATAGTATTGAGAGAATCATGTTCATACTTTGTATATACTTTTTTATGTAGTCCATACAACAACAATCTTGCTGCTGCATATTGATAATTAGGATTTTCTAACGATATAAGATCGTTCGCGCTCTTAATTAATATTTCTTGGATTTCTTCTGATGTCATGCCGTCATAAAACTGTAAATCAGCGTTCATCTCGATCTGCGAACTACTCACTCCAGCAAGACCAGCACAAGCTTCTTCAACAACAAAGTGCATTTTATCTAAATCTAAAATCTCTTTGCTACCGTTTCTTTTTGTGATGTATATATCTTTGCTCATTTCTCTCTCATTTTAATTTTGTGTACAGAGGTATTTAGTTTTAGTACCTGCGAATGCAGGATCTTAGTGGCTAAAATTTATACCAGTGAACGTTTTATAATACTTGTTTAATTGTACAGTCAGAATGTGTGTTGGACAAGAAGAAAATATATCTTTCTTAGCCATTTCTAACTAGACGCCGTATTGAATGTCGAACGACAGAGACCCTGTAGCACCTGTAGCAATAGGATTCTTGTAAGACAACACTACTGTATCAGTACCACTGTCTGTGTCATTGTCACGTAAAGCGGCTGAAAACTCAAAACCAGTCATTACAACACCACCCACTGACGCAGTAGTAGTGTCGGAATATTCGTAATTATCTGACAAAGATAATTTTGAGATGTCATCACCAATTGTGATTTGAACAAATCCTCTTCGAACATGGTTAGCAAGTCTTAGTGTGTAGTTAATTTTCATAAATGCGTTAAGTGCTGAGAAAACAGCAACAGGTCTAAAACTGTCAGTTGTATAAATCTCTGAATAGTTTTTGTCTGTGAAACTAGCAAAGTCTCCACCTTGCACTTCTGCAATGGCTGCTACAGTCTCTGTGTTCACGACACCTGCGTCTTGTTGTCTATCACTTGTACATTCACGGACTACGTTGTTTCTACTTTCACCAAACTCAACAATAGTTGATGTTGGATTTGCAGATGATCCTGTGTTGTTTCCACAACTTACAAAATCACATCTACTAATTTTTGTACCGTATCCATAGTTTGCATAGAATGCTTGTTTGGCAATTTCAGTAAAGTTACAGTCATTAATAATCCAGTTGTTACCTTGCCCTGTTACTCCTGCAATGTAAATGGCTGTGTCATTAACGTTAAAGTCACTGTTTGTAATTTCAACTTTAGTTGCTGTGTTTACTGTTTGGTTGCACTTTATACTGATGGAGTTATCTTTGAACTTACATTGTTTAATTTTAACTGCGTCTACTTTAAGACCTGCTAAATCGTTGTTCCATATTACAGATGCACTCTCTGTAGCATAGTTTGAAACTGGTGCACCTAAGCTATATTCTCCATCGAATATAATTCCTTCTAGCTCTATATCTTTTGCTCCTGTAAGAACAAGTGAACCTGAAGAACGTTTAATAGTAAGGTTACTAATGTGTATGTTCGTTGGACGGTCGCTACTTGTAAATGATGCTAAAGAAGTTCCTTGTGAACTAATGAGCTGTATGTTTCTTGTGTCTAAGTTTAGTATTGCACCCTCTGCTGTTTCACCTCTAATGATTGCGTTACTAGGAACATCAAGCTCACCAGTAAACAAGTATTCACCATTAGGTATAACTAATACTTTTTTAAAGTCGGGGTCTGCATTTCTAAATAGTTCAGTAAAAGCATTTTCAAATGCAGTTACGTTATCAGTTGAACCGTCACCTACTGCTCCAAAGTCTGCAACACTAACTTCCATCTCATCAATCTTACCTAATAGTGTACGTGATTGACTTTGTGTAATTGAAGGATTATCTGATGCAAATTTATAGCTAGATGCTAGTTCTAAAATATTATCATGTTCGGTTAATACTTTTGTATTACCTACGTAAGGAGCACCTTCTGTAGTTGATCCATTACCAATATACAGTTCTTGTGTGTCTACTGCCCATGCTAATTCTGCTGAACTTAATTGCGGTACACCACTAGAAGAGTTCTTTTTACCTCTTCTGATCTGAATCTTTGATATTTGAACTACAGCCACTTATTTGCTCCTGAAATTGTTATTAGTATTTATGTCAATCAGTTCGCAAGTAGGGATAGCTTGTGTAACCTTGCTACAATTGCTTGTATAGCACTATTATGCTTTTGATGCGTAGTATTCTTCTACTTTAGAAAGCCACTTGTCTTGATATTCGTTCCAAGTATCTGGAGTAACATCGAACTGTTGATACTGTAAGTCTCTGCTACACATAAAAATGTGTCCTTCACGTATATCAGTACCATATACTTCATTATGTGCCATTGCATAGGCTACTAACTGTAGATAGTAATCTTCAACCCATTCTGCTTTCTTAGGTTTGTTAGTTTGCTTATGATCCATAATAGCAGGTTTGCCCTTGAACACACCACATAAGTCTGTTGTGCCTGAATATAAACCTGGAAAGTATAATGCTTGTTCTATTGACCATATTTCATCTACATGTTTTAAACCATTTTCAATGATAACGTCTGCCATCTTGTTTGCTTGTACATGCACAGGATTATTACCCGGTTGTCGTTGTTCGCCTACAACATACCTTTCTAAGTTGTTGTGCATTGCAGTACCAACTCCGGCTGCTTCAGTTGTGATGCGTTTTGCATTTGCTTCACCAACTCGTTTGCGCCATTCAATAAGGTGAGTCATATCTTTAGTCGAACTAAGAATAGTTGTTACACTTGGTAACTTCTCATCGTCTGGAGTTAGGTAAACACGTTTGCGTGTTACAGGATCATTGATCTGTTTTAACGATTTATATTCAAAACGTTCAACGAAAGGTGGCGGTGTCATTTCTATAGTTTCATGAGTCATACTGTATATAGTACTACCTTTTTAGTATTTTGTCAAGTGTGGATTATGTTTCTTGGGATAATTGCTGTGGTGCTGCACTTGCTGCCGTTTGATCTACAGCGTCTTGACTGCTTTGATCACTTTGTGGGGATTGTGGATCTGCGTCCGGTGCACCTGGTACATCCAATTCAATTCCGTCTGCGTTAAAGTTCTTTACAAGACTTTGGATTGCAGGACTGCTGTCGTAAATTGCTTTGAACGTTTCGTAGTCTGCTGCTAATTGGATTTTATTTTTTAATGCTAAGTTTGAAAGTCCTGCCCA
>VMHT01074738.1_pt1 | contig 34148 bp, 43 predicted proteins | sample 4693611 | NCBI WGS metagenome assembly VMHT01 (sample SAMN12280063, study PRJNA550983) | marine metagenome | isolation source: seawater sampled from same location over 5 years 0.02-0.2 micron viral filtrate | place: USA: collected off the coast of southern California halfway between the port... ...
TCTTCTATAGGCGTAACATCAATAGTTCGTTCTGATGCTGGTCTAGAGTCTTGTTGAAACTTCGTAAAACTTTTCGTTGGTGTGCTTGGCTGTGATTTTACAATGGATGATGAGTTGTTTTTCTTTTTTTTATTCTGTTTTCTCTTTCCTCCTGATGATGCAGTTGTTCTAGTAGACCATCCTGCCCTTAATCTTTCCTGAGTTTGTTTATCATCTTCGCTCTGGTTGACATTTGATTTCTTAGGTGTGTTATTCCTTCGGTTCTCTATCTCTTTGTCCTGTTCATCAGAACTTTGCGTATTCCTTACTCTCTGATTAAGCATATCCATGCCTGTTTCAGAGGGTTCCTTATCACCAGTGATTTTTGTTTTTTTAGTTTTAGGTTTCTCTTTACTCTTTCCTCCTGATGATGCACCCTTATACTCTGCTCCTGTGGTAACATTTTTTTCAACCTCTTTCTTTACTTTTTTTTCAGCTTCCTTTTTTGTTTCCCCTGTAGCTTTACTTCTAGACGTACTTATATTTTGCTGCCTTTCCTTTTCAGCTGATTTACCAGTGTCACCCGTTACTTTTCTACCTTGCTCTGTTCTACCTGTTGGCTCTACTCCAATTGATTTTTGGAATCTTTCTTTACCTACGTTTAGAAGTTTTCCACCAAGAGTCTTTCTTGATTTAGGATTAATTCTTTCAGCAGGGGCATTGATTGCACCAGCTACTGCTGCTTGTCCAACACCAGTCATAGCTCTCAAACCAGTTCCCATACCGCCTTGACCAGTATCAGTTCTTTCCTTATCAGGTTTATATTGTAATAGTTCTTTACCAGCGCCCGCTAAAGCCCTACCAGTTTTTCTACCAGCGGAACTACTTGCAAATTTCTTAGCTCTTGTTTTATTTCTAGCTATCGTTCCAGCAACACCACCACCCCTATTTTTGAAGCGGTCATCCACATAGTTCTTATTTCCACTTGCTTTAGCTCTTTTCGCTCTAACATCAGCAGTAGTACCGCCAGCTGGTGGTAAAGAACCAAAGTTTTGATTCAATCCTTTTCCAGATTTGGAACTTGATTTTAAAGAAGAGTCAGCAGCTGCTGTTGGGGAGATCTCATTTCTTTGATCTGATTTATTTTGCCCGCTATTTTTCCTAAGTGATGGGGGTATCGAGGTTTGATAACCACCAACCGCCATCTCACGAAGACTGGATATACCATATCTAAATTTATCAAAGGATTTCATTACTTCTTGATAGCTTTGTGTGCCTTAGAAATTGAACTTGCGTATTTTTCTACTGTCTCTTCTGAGATAGCTTCTTCTGTTTTCTCTTCTGGTTTTGAGAATACAACTGGACTCTTGACGTTGAAACCTTCATTCTTAGGACGGCAATCGTTAACCATCTTACCACCTTTCTTCTTCATTCCAACTTTCTTATGAGTATCCCAGCAGTCAACCTCATCTATTTGTTCTGCTTCCTCTTTCATATCCTTACCTTTCTTCTTACCCATTGCCTTACCTATGGCATCTCTCTTGTTCTTGATGTAAGAATCTGAATCATCTACGTCACCATCATTGTCCACATCCTCATCTTCCTTACCAACTGGATCTAATTTTTTCTCTTTCTTTTTCTCTTCCAATTCAACTACATCAAATGAAGCACCGTACATTTCTCCTAGTGTGTCAAGGTTTGCAGCAACTTGATCCCAAAGTCTACTTGCTAACTTATCGTCTGGATTACCTAATGGTTCTGTTTTTACTACGTCTACTACCTCAGTAGTACTACCATCCAAATGAGTGATTGCAACATCTTCTGTTGTAGTGGTAGTAGTAGTTGTTGGTTTTTTCTTCGGAGCAATTATCTTTCTAACAGTATTCGCAGCGTTTAAGGCAGTAGCAGCGCCTAAAACCGCACCTACAATTTCTTGTACCTGTTCTGGTTTACTCTCCTCTTCCTTTTTGTAAATTGAAGAATATGCTTTAGTTAAATCGTCAGTCATGGTAGTAAATTTTAAACAGAATCCTTTGTCTATCCTTATTTATCCCTTTCCAACTTTGTAAGGTATAGATGTGTCGTTGTACTTTGTTCCAGGCCCACTGGCAGGGTCGTTAGGGTTCTTTACTTTCTTACCATCATAGTAAGATCCAATGGTTATTGGTTTGATATCTGGCTTATTATGAAACTTCTTATCACCTTGGCCTGGAGTCATAGACTGCACATACCTTCTATACTCATCCGTCCCTACATCAAATGCTTCTACCAAATCTCTCAACCATGCCTTAAACATAGTGGACTCTGGGGTCTGTACGATAACATGATTCGCACATCTTCTTGTAATTCTACCTCTGACTCCAGTGTTTACATTCTCTACCAGAGATCCAATCTTGAATATATCCTCTCTTAAGTAAGCAACTCTCAATCCAAAAGGATCTAACTTAGGTGCATACTCCCATGTCTCTGCTGCAACAGACCCTCTAAGTTGTTCATCAGTTGCTCCCATAGATTTCTGAATGAGATTGAAGAGATTCTTCTTCTCCATATTACCTATGTTGGGAATACCTTTTGCGAATGATTTGAAGTCATCCTTTGCTACTGCATCTCTCATCTTGGATGCAGACATACCTTCAATTCCTTCTGAGTCTGGATCTCTTGCACCAGCAGATATGACTTGAAGATCTTCAAAATCATACAAGTCACCGTTATATTTCTGTGCAAGACTCTGAAACTCAGAGAGTCTATCCTGTCCTACAACTATTGTGACTGCCTTATATCCTAGATTGAAACACGCTTCGAGAACATCAAATATAGTTCTTGCATTTGGATCATCTTTGATTCCCTCTTCATAATCAGGGAACATTTTCTTCATATATTCTACTTTAGCACCAGGCTGTAGTGGGTTCTTCTTAGCATCTACAGTACGACTTGGATATATCTTCAAGTCAAATCCCAATCTATCTGCTTCAGATGATGCTTTCTTTAATAATTTTTCGTGTCCTATTGTTGGTGGATTGAATCTACCAAATACTATTACCGCTCCTTCACTCGTGGGAACACCCATAACCTCTGCCGTCTGTTGATCAGCTTCGCCAGGTTCTGGAGCCTTGGTAACACCATCAGTGGGATCTTCCTTTGCTTTTGGTTTTGAAGCAGGGGCAGATTGAACAGGTGCTTTTGGTTTTGCTTTTGGTGCCTCTGGAGTAGCAACCTTAGTTGTTTTAGGATCTTCGGTTGGTGCAGCGCCTTTTCCTCCTGTGTATTGTAATTTACCGTTGACAGTTTTAGCAACAAAATTTCCTTTAGCATCGTACCATCCACCATGACCATCGCCCTTCAAACCTTTGAGCTTGGCCTCTGTGGATGCAGCTGTTTTTACAGCTTCTACAAGAAATTGTCCGAACGACTTCACAGAATTCAGTATACGATTACAGTTTTATTTATTTAAGATAAGAACTTTACTCCAGAGGTGGTAATATATAATGATTTACCAGACCATCCTCCAGCGGCTCTTGTTCTACAAGTTATTGGTATGTTTACAGTCTTAGTCTTATACTTGAATGACATCTTGAAAGACTGAGATGTTCCATCATAGTATCCAGTTACCTTAGAATACTCTGCTGGATTCGCAATCAACATAGATTTCAACATAGTATCGTCAGAAATAGACTTTATACTACTAGATCCAGCAGTTTGTCCTATCAAAAGTTTATATGGACACGGAGTAAATGCTTTACTAGGATCATCATATGTATAAAAGTATATTGTCCTTAACATATATGATAGATTCATTGGGTTTACTAGATAATTTTTAAACCCTTCAATTAAATTATTTCGATATGGATAGTAAAAATCTTTTCCATAAAAATCCAATCCGTCTACAATAAATTGTCTTGCTATTGTAGCGAAAGTATTCCTAGAACCTGACTCACTATATGGTTCATTCTCTATACTTATACTATTCAAAGCACCAGCTGCGTTTTCACTAGTTACATTCCTAGCAGCAGTATTCCAAGCGTTATCAATCATACTTTGAATCGAAGATAGTTGTCCACCATCACCTAACTTACCATAAAAAGCAAAGATGTTTGTGTTGAACTTAGGTGTAGCATCTTTTCCAGATGCTATCTTATTTGAATATCCTTGAAGTGATCCATCACCCAATGTTACAACAACGTCTGATGGATTGTTTGGTGATACATTGCCTGGTTTTGCTTGAGGAGTCCAGTAAACCGCACCCATTCCTTTTCCTTTTATATCTTTTCTTATTGCAATTGCATTGTTTCTTCCAATATTAATATCCCTCTCTGGAGTCTGGTCAGCGTCTATAAGATCAACTACATCTGAAAATGTAACTGGTTTACCAGAACCATAAAAAACACCTGTTGATCCACTCTGACTTGTAATGTATTTTTGGAGAGCCTCTGGTGTCATGTCAGGTTGAACTAGAAAGTAGACACTCATAAATTCATTTACGTTTGAAGATTGAGTTGCTGGTTTCCTAGAAGACATACCTAGATGACCCACTGCACTTGCTTGTGCTCCTTTTATATAATATGGAATAATATTTTCTTTTTTATTCAGTGCGATCTGAAATGTAAATGCAGCTCTACTTGATGTACTGTATATCAAATCTCCACTTCCCACATCAACACACTTAAAGAATAGATCTTTCTGTGTGAATTTTTCATCCTTATATTTTTTTACTAGAGCAGTATGTGCTGACGCTATGACAGCAGACTTCATAGTATAATAAGGATTAAACTGTCCTCTTTGTTGATAGTCTGGAGAAACGGTAGTCATGCTTACTCTCTAGAAATTAATTTGTCCCAAGGGTTGATTATAAATGATACTCTCTTACCCTCAAAGGGTTCTACATAATGTCTCTGTCCAGAAGGCAAAACAATTAACCTGTTTTGTTTTGGAACTATGGTAACATCTGTCTCTAGGTTCTCATCTAGAAGACATAATCTTCCTCCAGTAACATCTTCTACTAGAGGATAATATACTATAGAACAAAGAGGGCAACTAAGAACCCCCTCCTCATTCATTGCTTTCTCATCTTTATCAATATGCCATTCTGTAGGACGAGTGTTATGATGAATCCAAAATTCGTATCCAATAGATGTGGACAGATCATAATACTCACTTACAATTTTCGTAAGAGCCAAACAAGTCTTTTGATACCTGTGTTGGGTATCTAAATCATACCACTTAATCGGAAAATGTGCCTCTGTTTCTTTGGGGATACGAAGTTCCTCATCAAAGATCACATCATCTAACAGGAACATGATTATTTAGAGATCACCTTCTAGTCTGTTCTCTGAATAGTGTGCATCAAAACTTCCGCCTGGGTATCTTTTCTCTAATTTCTTGATATTTGTTTCAACTACATCATCAAATGATACCTCTAATGCCATACAAGCATTTGCAACGTACCACATGATATCACCTAGTTCTGTGATGAGGTGATGTTTATTTGCAGCATTCCATGGCTTACCTTGAAATACCATCTTCTTCACAATCTCAGTGAACTCACCAGCTTCAGCAGACATACCAACTGCGGCAGTAAGAAGTCTTTCTATATTTGCACCCTGTCCATCTAACTCAACCATACGGTCAGCAAGATTAACAAAGTCTTTTGAAGCGTCAGAAGTTACGGCATCTACAAATGTCTCGTACCTTTTAAAATCAATAGTCATCAGAATTTCAAAGTAGCAAACTTGTTTTTAATTTTTTTAGTTTCTTCTTCACTATTATACTCTACTCCTTGGCCGCTGTCAACTATATCACTTTGAGCATTCTGATCTACGTCATATAATCTCATCTTTGCACGGTCAATACCGATCACAAATCTCTTGTTCATGGTTGGGTCGTTGTATCTGTTCTTCAACTGTTTAACCATGATCTGATTTACCTCCTCAAGTTCCTCCGTACTAATAAGAGCGAACATAAGATCAGCAGTGGCAGGGAGACCAAAGGATTCTGACGTATCAGTAAGGTCAACATCACTACTACTAAAACCAGAACGAGTCGTCTGAGTGGCGGAGACGATAGGTACATTAGTTTCCACTGCAAGACCACGGAGCTCTTCAGCAATCGCCTTAATATAGGAATACGAATTAACATTTGATCCAGCCCTGTAACGTGATGAAGCACATATGTTTAGATAGTCAATGAATATAATATCTGGTTTGAATGATTTCTTTAATGCAAGTTCATTCAACAAACCTTTGAAGTGTCCTGAGTGTGCAGAGGCAGTAGGGTATTCTTTAATGATGAGAGCACCCTGTGTTTTCTCAGATAACTTAGTTACCTTGTTCTCGAACATTTGACGAGGAATATCTGTCAACTGTTGGACTCCTATATTTAGAAGATTAGCATCAATTCTTTCAGCAATCTTCTCCTCAGCCATCTCAAGCGTGATGTATAATACATTCTTGCCTTGGAGTAGAACACTACTTGCGACATGACACATAAACAAAGACTTACCAACACCAGTGCCAGCGAGAGCAATATTAAGTGTTTTGTTTGGAAGGCCGCCCTTCGTAATCTTATTGAAAAAATCGAGGTCGAATTGAACTCGATCTTCTTTTCTGTGATAGAAGTCAAATCTTTCACTGTAATCTTCTAGGTAGTCATGGCCAACATGATTATCAAATCCTACTGCTAGTGCATCAGATAAGATGGCAGGGATGGCATCTACACCTTTCTTGATGTCATGTCCATCTGCAATAGAGATACTCTCTACAAGTGCAAGGTAGATTGCTCTTTCTTTACACCACTTCTCTGTAGTATCTATAAGCCAATCATCTACAGTAAATTCTGTTTCACTTGTATCTTTAAGATACGTTAGAATCTCTTTGTAAGTATCATCATTTATATCCTTTCTCTTCTCACATTCAATTGAAAGTATTTCTACTGTAGGGCACTTATCATATTCTATAATAAACTTAGCAGACTCTTCAAATATAATCTTCTCTGTTGTTTTGTCAAAGTAATCAGGTTTTAGGAATGGTAGAACTTTCCTAGTGTAATCCTCATTGCGGATAAGATTCTTGATAATTGTATTTTCAATTGATTCTATCATTGATAGTGGAGATAGGTGCTCATAATATATTTTGGGTTTCCTGATTTGACAGGCATCCCTATGTGAGGATACTGCCATGTCGGTGGGAACACTAATACTTTACCAGTTTCTGGCTTGATTGTCAATTTATTGTAAGGAAATGTAGTCTCCCCTCCCTTAAAATCATCATTGAGATAGATTAAGAAAGCAAGATATCTCTTTGCACTCTGATGATCTTGAACGTCAGTATGCAAAGCAAACTGATCTTTTGTGCCTGGTTCATATTTTTTAATTCTTAGTTCCTCAAAGAATACTCTCTCTGGAAACCACTCAGCATATTCTGGCAAATCTTTCTTATACTCTTTTACTATCTCTAGTATCTTATAACAAAGAAGTTGTGTAAATTTCTGATATCCCTTATCATTTAATTCATTCAAATTTACTTGAGTGAACTGTGGTGTAAGGAAATTTTCTATTCTCTCTTTACTCTTAGAAGAGTTGTAAGTATCGATTAAAGTCTTACATACATCAGGAGTAAACATAGGATACGTTCTAATGAACTTATCCATAACTAAATTCTTCTCTGGCGATCTCTTCCAACCTCGCCATAACCTCGTCTGTAAAATACTCTTGAGGGTTTGCAAGAATTTGTTTTCCGTATACTTTTTTGCCGTTGACTTCGTATCTGCCTGCAACGTTTTTCCAGAGTCCGCCAAGTTCTCCTAGTTCAAGTAGTCCATAGTATCTATCCAATCCACGTTCATCATAGTAGAGTCTGATCTTAACAGTTTTGTTCTCTTTACTCAAACGTGATTTATGAGTCTTTGCCTTGATAATATTTCCAACGACTTCCGTTCCATCTTTCTCTTTAGCTTTAGTGAGATATATGATCGTACTTGCTGCGTACTTGAGGCCGCTACCTCCACCCATCTCTTTTGTAGGGACGTAAGAACCGATGACATCATAAGTATGATTGGTGACTATGAGGGGAATACTTGCTTGTCCAAGTTTAAGAGTTAACATACGAAACGCACCCTTGACAAGTTGAGATTTAGTCATATCTCTTACTTGTTTTTCATCCAATGCGTCTCTGATCTCTTTCTCAGTTGAAAGCATACCAAGAGAATCTAGAACAAACATACATGGTTTGCGACTTGATTCATCTGTTTTAAGGTATATATCAACGGCTTTCAATGCTTTTGATCTAAACTCTTCAATTGTTACCACATTAACAACGACAAGTCTTTCAAGATCGATACCTCTCGATTCCAGTAGTCCACGATTAACGGCGGCTTCTGTATCAAAATATAAGCAATACCCATCAGGATTAGTATCAAGGAAGTTCTTAACCACTGCGAGGGAGAAAAAAGTCTTTCCAGTAGAGCTCTCACCAGCAATTGCAGTAATTTTATTCCTAGATACACCGCCAAATATACTGCCTGATACAAGGCCGTTGAAAATATACGAACCTGTGTCAACAAATCTTTCAATCTGTTCTGTTTCTGAGGCGAGTTGGGTGTACTCATCTCCTATCTCCTTTACTATTTCTTTTAAAAAATCCATAATGATCTAAACTTGTTATAATTCTACCACACTCCACAACAAATTACCACTAATTGATATTCTTGGTTCATCTGTATTGTAGAATGGGTACACTTGATGATGTAGGGTGGAGGGAAATAACATTATAGTTCCTTCCATTTCTGGGCTCATAAAGATTGGATACTCTACTGTGCCACCTAGTATGTTGTTGTATGTGAATTGAAAATCCGATGCAGCATTTGAATGAAAGTCAAGATTATGTTGATCTTTATAATGAGTGGGGATCTTCATCCAGATTACGAATGATGTAATACCTGTGTGAGCATGTTCTGGGTTGAACTCTGTCTGGTATTGATAGTTTACCCACCAATTCATTCTTAGTTCTGGTTTATACTTTAGATCTAATCTAGGATCTAGATCTATTGGGGGAAAAAAGTTCTTGGGATCTGCATCCAAGATCTGTTGAGTTAAGGGACCTACAACTTCATTTCTGAATTTGTGATTGGGGTCTTTCAATCCTAGACTACCAGATATATTACCAGCAAGTCGATAACTGTAATCGTTACTGTTATCAACATTGTCATCTTCAGCTTGCTTTATGCAAGACCAAAGATAGTCCATCATATCATCACTAAGTTTAGTTTTATATAATGGTATATTTGGTACTTGAAATGCTTCCCAAGATACTTCACTCATCTCTCTTTGGATAATAAACTTCTACATAAGATTCACACTTAGGGCAATGGAGATTAGTTACGAAACTATACTCCTCTGCATACTCACATTCATTATCACCTCCCCATATCAGTTCAGTGTTGCAGTGCCAACAATTCATTTCTTGAACACTCCAACCTTTGCCAATAAGTATACTGATAGTATAGTCCAGAATACTACTTCCAATCCAATGTTGTTCATTGATAAACTCCCAAATCTATTTTAACTAGAGTTTCACCTTCATGTTGCACTCTCTGTGGTTGTCCTATCTTTTCTAGGATTTCGGCAGGAATCTTTTTCTTTGTAATGTCATAAGGTATGGGTGCATTTGCTACACATACTCTAATACATTCCCATTGTTCCTCGCTAAAAAAGTTATTGTGATACATTAGATACCTACAATCTTTCTTTGTCTTTCAAAGTAGTTATGTAAAAGCCATGAACTACTATTCTTTTTGTCTGTACCGCCTACACCAAACTCCATTTCTACTCTAGGGTCATCACCAAACTTATCCATCTCTGGTGTATTACCTTTACCACGATCACCTCCATTGGCGAAGACAACAGTTTGTGCGATCTCCAAACATCTTTCAATTGCATGACAGGCAGAACCATGTTCATCATCCTCTACTGTAATCACAGCATCAACCACATCTAAGTGACGAATGATCTCTGCACGTTCTTTCCATGACATAAAGTATTGACCCTTCTTGTTAGTCAACCATTCTTCAGTATTCAATCCAACTACTAAGTAGTTGGTAAGATCTTTTGCTTGCTCGAAGTAAGCAATGTGGCCACTATGAAGAGGATCAAAACCGCCTGTGACTAGAGTAAGTATTCTCTTCTTAGTCATCAAACTCTCCTTTTCTTGCTAAGTATACTTTAACATCATTATACTGCTTTTGTATACTTTGTGCAAACCAATTGGCAGGATCTCTACCATCAAAGACTTTCATTTGTTTATCTGAAAATATGCCGTTATCTGTCCAGCATACAATGTAACGTGTCATGAGAAGAAGGATTCAAGTGTATTCTTGCGTTCGGTCTCCCAACCAATGCAATCGAGGATAACCTTCACAGGTTCTAGAAACGCCTTACTAAACTGTAAGTCGTAGTCCACATGTTTATCTAGGTCAAGTTCTGTAGGAAAGTCTTGAATAAAAGATATTACGTTCTCGTGCATCCAGTTAGGTGTCTTGAGATAACAGAATTTAATCTTCTCACCATTATTGATAGTAGCATACTTGTGGTCTATCTTTTTCTTCGCTGTCCAATGGTTATACAGGATTGCACCACGAACATGAATAGGACAACCTTTGTTATACATGTCGGAAGATGACTTCCACTTCTCTACGTTAGAGACACTTCGAGGAAATGCAACTTCTTCTGGAGGTAATGATTTGAATTCCTTTCTACACTTTTCAATATAATTAATACACTCTTCTTCTGTACCATTCATCAATATTTTAAAAGCATCTTTCAACATTGTTCTACATGGTGCAGGGGTTGAAGTCTTGATGGCTTCAATACCCATGATTTTTAACTTTGCATCTTCATATCTAACTCCCTCACTATCCCATACATTTAGAATATATCTTTTCTTTGCTGTCCATATACCAGTTGAAGCGATATTCTCTCGCTTCATGATCATCTTTTGATCGTAGGCGTTAACGTAGTCTGCCAATTCTTGGTAAGAACTTTCAATATAAGGCTCAAGTTCCATTTCACAGACCTTGTTAAGGAACGTGACAATGCCCTCAGTAGTTTTTTCTCTCCCTTTGTATACAGCTTCGACCAGATCACCCATATGCAAATAGATAGAATCAGTATCACTAGCAATAACATAATCTTTACCCTCCGTTTTTAGAATAGTGTTCATCTTTTGATTGATTTTATTTTCAATCCACCGTATTGATACTTGTCCTGACAGTGTGATTGCTTCTGCGTTCGCTAGTTTATAATAGCGGAAGTATTGATTACCAATCGCACCATAGGCAGAGTTGAGAGCAATCTTCTTAGACATCTGGACATTGTTACATCTTGCAATTTCTTTTTCGAGATCTTTTGTTGGTGTCTTTTCATATGATTTCTTTGCCTTGATCATTCTTTTCTTGAAGATGACACGTTCGTTATACATCTTCTCCATCAACTCAGGTAAGAATCCTTTCTTCTCTTTACTGTACATTGCACCATTAGCACAGACAGCAAAGTCCTTATACAATTCAAATGTGTCTTCTTGAGATAACATTCTTTCCACACTAGTACTAGGATGTTTCTTCTCTTGCAATGTCTCTGGTGAGATATTATATTGCATAATCAAGTGTGGATATAGTGAGTTCAAATCAAAAGATACCACCCACTCATACCTACCAGGCTTAGGATCTTTTACATATGCACCAGCATACTTCTCATCTTTCTTATTACGATCCTTCTGTGGGATAACAATATTCTTTTTCTTTAGATAATTGTATATGATGGCATCCCATGTACGAACTTGAAACGCAACATCAGTGAAGTTTATCTTTGCATCATAGGCACGAGTGCAACATAGATCAATCAGTTTTAACTTATCCTCAAGACGGTCTACCAGTTCAACGTCAACGATGTTATAGTCAACAAACTTTTGCCAGTTCTTTGTATAGAACTCACGGAATGTATCAAACTCACTGTGGTCTAATTTCTTTTGTCCAAGTTCCATCATAGCAATATGATCTAACTTAAAACTCTCTTGGTTTGAAGTTGCAGGGGATTTCTTGTACAGATCCAAGTAATCAATTACAGAAATGCCTGCAAGATCATATACAATGTTAGCTCTACCTTGAATATGAATTTCATTCTTTCTTACAATACCCCAAGGAGACATCCTCTTTGCATACTTCTCTCCCATAATCCTTTCCATCCTACCTAGAAGATATGGTATATCATACAACTCACAGTTCCACCCTGTGATAACTTCAGGCGTATGTTTCTGCCACCAGTCTACGAATGTAGTGATCAATCCTTCTTCATTATGGCAATCAATATAACGATAATCTTTTCTATTTGGGTTTGTAGTATATGGTCTAGACCCAAAAGTAATAATCTTTTTAGTATTATAATCTTGAATTGTAATTAGTAACAATTCCTCTGCAACATTAAAGACATCAGGGAAACCACTCTCTGCAGCAACCTCGATGTCAATCGTGATCAAATTAATTTTGTTCAGATCAAACTTGATCTCATTCTCTGGGTAGTTCTCGGAGATATATTGATGTACATATCTTTCATTGCCATATATGTTGAAGTTTTGAACTTGTGAATACTTATCAATAAACTCTCTACAATCTTTTATGGTGCCTGGTTTTACAGGTTCTACTGGTTGACCATCAAGTGTTTTCCATTTACTTCTTCTCTTTGTTGGCACATAGAATGTTGGATGAAACTCTTGTCTATCCTCAAAATGTCTTCCATTGTCATAACCTCTGACCAACATACTGTTGCCGATCTGGAAAACATTTGTATAAAACTTCATTCTTTAGTAGCTAATTTCAAATATGAATCCACTAGTGATTTATGTGGTTCAACCAATGACAATATCTTATCAGAACATATCATAATGTCAACATCATCAGTTACATTTCCTAACCAAGGTGTCATTTCTTCACCTACGATCTTGTATGGTGATATCATTTTACAATTAGGATCACCGATATCTAAGGCTGCAATTTCTTCTACCGCAGATATTATTAAATCGCCATTTACCAATACAATTATTTTAATTTCCTGTTCCATTCATTTTTGCCTCATAGGATTGTTTTACCATAGGTTTTGGTTCTACTATTGCAACAACCCAACTAGGATCAATTGATATCTTTCTCTCATCAGATAGAGGCATGAAGGGATAATACTGTACACTATACTGTGTTTCTTTCTCTTCTTTACCCTCTGTCAACATGACAGGAGCTTCAACCAACTTACAACAATAAGCATTTTCAAGAACTACAAAGATAGGTTTGTCATTCTCATCTACAAGTTCTTTTACATCTGCTATAACTTCTTCGTTAGATTTTAATAGAACAAGTTTAACGGTCATCTTATATATTTTAGAAAGCGGATGGATGGTATTGCACCACCGTTTACAAGTTGGAAACCTGTCGTAATACTTTTATACGACACCCGCATGAAAAGACCATCTGCCCCACTTATCAGCTGCATCTTAGGTCTAAAAAAGGAGGGAGGTTGGGTTCCTGTGTACCAACAAAGAACGAGCATTACTACAGTGTAAAAACGTCCTTGCCTGAGACCCGATTGGTTGATCGGTTCTGCATCGCTGCAGCAGCACCACCTGTGTCTCATCACCTTAACCAGCGGTTGCCAGTAAGTTTATTCAGTCACTCCCATGTTGCGTCCAACAAATATAGTATGACATAAAAAAGGGGGTCTGTCAACCCCCTGCGTATTAATGAAAGATGATCTTGATGTTACACCACTTGGCGTAATGAATTCCTCGGTAGCAGAGAAGTGCGAACACCTCATCTGGGTCGTGAATTTCTGGATCGAACTCTGGAACTAATGGATGTTCCAATGTAAATTTAATGTTAAACATTTCTCTTAACCTCCTGTAACAATATTTATTGTTTGGAGATCCTGACAAAAATGTATTAAGTTACACCAAGATACAGAACGTTACCAGCAATCATACACCTTCCACCAACTTCTGAGTCGGGAACTTCATGTGATTGATGTCCAGAAAACAATATTAACCTACCTTCTGTCACTTGAATTGGATTGCCTTCTATTACCAATGGTGAACTACCTTCTGGAGTTCTGAGATAATATCCAAAGGAAATGGAATATGGCCAGTGGTTATGTAGTACTGCTCCACCACCCTGATCATAGTTCATTCCCCAGTAGTCAGCAATGTTAAATCTTTTGGAAGACTCTGGACTCTCGTTATATGCAGAGTTAGTCCACCTTGACATTTCTTCTACAGATTCTACAATCACACTGTCTATCCAATCAAGGAGTATATCGTGTTCTGGTAAATCTCTTTGTTTATTTGTATAGAACTTAGTCTTTAATCCACCGCCTTTCACCCTGACATTAGCCTTCTCTTCTATCCACTCTATGAGTGGTTCACCTATCTGTTCTGAAAAAGGACAACTAAGTATTACAGGTTCAAATGAAGATGTTAATCCAGGCAAATTATTATATTTGAGTTTGGTAATATCCATAATAAAAAAAAACCCTCTGTTAAGAGGGTTGATCCATCTCGAACTACTATTATTTATAGGTAGTCTTTACGAGCATGATGTTCTGGTATTACTTTCCCTAGTTTGACAACAAGAAGTCCATCTTTGAATGTAACTTCTCGGACTTCTGTATCTTCTGATAGAGTCCACTGTCTTGTGAAGTTTCTTTGAGCCAATCCCTTATGGACATATTCAGCATTGTCCTTTGTCTCTTTGTTCCCTTCAACTATAAGTCTACCATACTCAGTATAGACATTGATGTCTTTCTTACTGAACCCTGCTAGTGCAATTTCTAGTCTAGACTCAACATTGTTTATGCTGATTAGGTTATATGGTGGATAGTTCTGTGTCGTATCAAAATTAAAGAATGAGTTTAGGTAATCATCCATACCAATTGAATTCTTCGTGATCTTATCCATAAGATCAGGTAAATTCGCAGCGTGATACTGTGCTAATGTGTTCATAGTTCTCCTTATTAAGCGAGTTTAGTTTGTTGTCCCTTGCGGCGACACTACTATTTAACCATAAAACATAAAAAAAGAGGGTCGTATAAACCCTCATATCTCTTTGGTAATAACCGTTACTCTCCTGATTTCACAAATGCACTTGGAGATGTTTGTACCACTTTCTTTTTCTTGCCTATGTTGTACTTGGTTTCAAGTGTCCAGTCTCCTTTATCCTTGTATGATAGAACCTTGATCTGGTTAAGTGGAGCAACATCCTGTATCTGTTCTGGTTTCATTATAGTAATCAATCCCCAATCCGAAAGGAGAGTGATGATTCTATTACGACGTTGAACATCATTGATAGAAAGATTAGCAGACTTTCCATCTAGTGCAAATAGTTCTTTGAAATGTACGATATAATATCTTCCCTGTTTGTGCAGTATATGGCACGATTGGTAAATCTTTTTTTCTTTTCTTGAAGCCACACCGATACGAGTCAGCGTCTCTCTAACTTTCAAGAAATCATCTGGTTCATTTAACTTGACCTCAATCATTTGGTCCTGTGACCAATCAATCTCAGGTTCCGTAAACCCACTCATCCTGTACCTCCAACGTCAATGCGTTTTTTAATAAAGTTCAACTGCTCTTTAGTTAAAACTCTCAACGCTTGGATTGCTTTCTCATTACTATAACCATAGTATGATTTAACAACATCAAGGTTTTTAATTTTATCTTTTCTGAGCCATGGGGAGAATCTTTTACTTCTCCTAAGACTATTTAGATAAAACTGATATTGAAGAACCTTGTCTAGGTGATGGTTTATGTTCATCTCATTAACAAACATAATACAATCATAGTGTGCTGATAAGCACTTGTTAATAATAAATGGAGGATATTTTTTGATCGCTTGGGGATCATCCAGTGTAACATCCACCTTAGTTTGGTTGATGGAGTTCAACCAATCTTTCAATTCAATCATCGTATAATATCAAATGTGGGATCAGTACCTTTCTCAAATATCTCTCTTTCCATTCTTAGTCTCCCATCCTGTCTGAGTGATTCGTATCTACGAGAAGCTTTCTTCCTCCACCAAGAAACAATCTGATCAATAGAGAATCTATCATAGTTCTCAGCCTTAACCAAAGTATCCTGTTCTCCTAAGATGACCTCCCTAGAATTCTTGAAACCATAGGTGGACATATAGAAACGCTTTTGTTGAGTAAGATTCTTTGCAGATATGATAGCATCATTAAACTGTTTTAGTTTCTCTACATCTCCTAAAGATTTTTTGATCAGAGATATCATCTTCGATTGAATCTTTAACTTTCTACTTGAAGCATCCTCTTTAACGATACACTTGTCATTGTTGAGAGCAGTAAATTCCTTATTTAATTTTTGGAATACAGAGTCATGTAATAATGGTGTAAAGTCACTATCGGTCAACCCCTTATACCTCATGTATGGTTTGAGTCCATCATACTGTGATGATGATTTAGTAGATCCATATAGAGATGTGGTTTCAAACAAACAGATATTTGCATTGTACTTCTTGTTCAACTCTTCTCTCGCCTCATGTGAGCAACACAACATCGCTAGAAGTTTACCACCAAGGTAGTTGAAACCAAATGGTTGAGTAGGAACAATAACAAACCCCATGATCGCATGGCGATTGAACCGACCCAAATCTGGTACGGTTCCCAACCAATCATTTCTTGGTTTAGAATTTATGGTAGGAGAACCGAACCTTATGAATCCAATAATAGTATCTGTGTTCTCTTCATAGACCATCCACTTCAAGGACTTGCCTGGAATAGAATCTTCAAACACATGAGACATAGTGATCTGTAACCTACCACTATACTGCTCACTAAGAGCCTTACCCTTTACAGATACAACTTTGATTTTCATATCACTAGGGTGTCTGTCAAAGTCTCCAAACAGATCATCCTCAGGACCAAACCCAGGCAAAGCACTGGGCATCTTTGCAATCCTATCTGACTTTACTCTCAAAAGATATTCATCAATTCTACCTGTGTTAGAAAAATAATCTATGAAAGAGTCAGCGAATCTAGAAGCATCACTTTCACTTAAAATCATTGTAGGATAGGCATATTGTAATCATCAGGTGCAGATGGCAATGTTTCATACCTTGGCCCTGGCATACTTCTAGGTTGAGACATCTTCAACCCTGTCATCATGACTTCTACTAGTAAATTAATATCAGCAGATATGGCATCATTAGTATCCGCCATCCTACGATATCCATTACCGATATAGATTTGTCCAACAACGACAGCAATAGTTGCTACACCCCAGAACAGATAGTATCTAGAGGATTTGATTTGTGCTTTTGTTTTCGCAAAAGTTGATTTAGTCATTTGAATTCACACTCCACCATAATTTCAGTTAAAAATGCCAAGAGGTTTATTTCTTGGTCTGCTACAAACGTTGAGTTGTATTGATACTTGGCAACAATCGGAACTGCAGCCGCTTTAGATAAGTTGTCAAAGTTATCATAAAGAGCATCGTATATACGACGCATCAAAACTTGTGCATCTTGATCTAGATTATTAACAGTCCACTTACGAACATTTTGAAAGTCTTTGACTCTCAAACTCTTAAGAAGATCATCAATGTTTACCTGTGAGAAATTGGCAAGAATTGATGAATCAATCTTACCACCAACAGAATGTCTTTGACACTCATTCAACACTCTCCTCCAATCAGGAAAGTGTTTGTTTATGAGTTCAACAATAACTTTCTTTTCTGCTTCAACTTTTTCCTGTTCGAGAATTGACAATAAACTTTTAAAGAACTGTGCTTGTATTTCTGGTTTATCTGTTTTGTCAATAGTAAAATCAATCACAGAACATCTTGAGTGAAGTGGTTCTATGATTCTGTTTTTATAATTGCATGTAAATATAAACCGACAGTTCTTATAAAATGACTCTATGTTTGCCCTCAAAAGAAGTTGAACATCATGAGTAGTATTATCTGCCTCATCAATTATGATTACCTTATGACTTGAACTATCCATAAGAGAAACAGTAGAAGCAAAGTTCTTAGCCTGATTCCTTACTGTGTCTAGAAATCTACCCTCATCAGATCCATTAATTACATAATAGTCTGCGCCCATCTCTTCACACAATGCTTTAGCAACTGTGGTCTTACCAATGCCAGGTGGCCCTGATAGTAGGAGATTGGGAATAGATCCTTGTTCTAGAAATGCAACGAATGTTTTCTTGATACTCTCTGGGAGAATACAATCATTGATTTTCTTAGGACGATACTTTTCTACCCAAATGAATTCATCCGTCATTATTTTCCCTCAGCATCATGGATGGTTTTATTAACTCTAACAGTTCTTCCGCAGTATGTAAACCCTCCATCTGTGCCACATAGTCTTCCCAAGTTGCCATATCGGTTTCTTGATCTATGTTAGCGAGGAGATTGATAACAGCGATTCTTCGCAGAGTTTCCTCATCCATTTTGCTGACAGTATGTTCACAATACTGGATAGCAAGTTCTTCTTTAGTTTTCATAATTAAAATCCTTTGGACTTTTTCTTAGTCTTTGGTTTGTCAATAACATGTACAAGGGCATCAAATAATGGTTGATGGCAATTATTCCACCACCACTCTTGAACCTCATCCCATGATTCTACCACAATAGAACGGTCTTTGTAAACTATTTTATAGTGATGCCTGTCATATGATTCGTTACTTGTTTGTGAGAAGTAACGTGGGTCATTCTTTTCAATTAACTCAGTCATAACCAATGCGGTTTTCTGGATGGGTCACGAAGATAATTAGATGCAGCCCAAGGTTTGCTCGATATATAACGTTTATAAGCAGTAAAAGTGTCAATGCTTGTGTCATATTTAAACTCATCTGGCCCTGCAAAAGTAAATGATTTTGGTCTATATGGTCTAGGTGCAGGCGGAATAATTTCCGTTGCTTCTACCAATGTTTTCTCACAACTATGGATTTTACCATAGCGCCAAGAATACTCATTACAGAGAGCAAGACCATGTGCAAGTAACCACCATGTATTTTCTAGACATTGATTTGCCCAGATTGTACAGGGATGATTGCGAAATGCACCCTTCTCTGTCTTGTATGGTTCACCATTGATACGGTGTAGTTCACCATATCCATGACCCCACTTCTCAGAACAAACAATAGATAACATTTGACATGTTTCTAATGGCATTTTTACAATGTGTTTGTCTGGTAAAGAACGGGCAGATAAAGTTGGTGATGGATCGGTAACAAAAATGTTCATTCAGATGATCTCCATTGTTTCCTCATTCTAACATAATCGTCAGATTTTGCAACAATGTCTCTAACATGTTTAAATATTCTTGCTGACTCAGCATACTTACTTGTCATGCAATCTTCTTCCTGTGGTAATATTTCTCTCGTTCCTCTCTTGTATTTTCTACCTGAGTTATGATTAGCATATCTTCTTGCTCTGGTAAATCCCATCTCTAGAAATTTACGACACATATCCATACCAATAAAATCCTTACCATCCCTATAATCTAGGTACATGGCAAAGATTTTATTTGCAGATCTTACGGCTTCATCTGGAGTTCTAAATCTCCAATGAGCACAAATAGTGTTAGTATAAGGGCGAACCAGTAGTACTCCCTGTTCTCCCCTTCCAATACGATAAAGGTTGCGATTCTCTTCATCTGAAAAGTCAAGCGCCTTGTAATCGAGGTCATAATCAAATTCTTTCATTCATTAATTAAGTTTCCGTTTGCGTTTAATAGCTACTGTGGATATAACTGCTGCGGTAACAAATATAAATGCGGCTGATGCTAGGAGAAATGTAGGATCGTACAATACTTCTGGCTGTGATTGCCATGTGCCAGGCAAAGTATATACAGATGGATTTGATGCAAAAAACAAAATTAGTCCTCCCATGTGATATCAGGTTCTAGAGCTATATAGTAAGTCAAGTCGTATTCAGATGACTTAAATTGTGACAAAAGTTTACGAGAGATCTTAACTTCATATGTGCCAGGCACAATCTTGATATTCTCTACCTTAAAATTCATAGAGAACTTCCTATCAGTTTCACCAACAACGATAGAGAAATCATTAGAAGTATCATTCTTACGATCTAGTACAACCATCTTAATTTCCTTACCATCACCAACAACAGATAGGTCTGTTAAGTGGTATACACCAGCAGCTTTAAGTAGTCTATCCAATTGAGAACTCTTAAGTGTGAACTCAACATCAACTGTCGGTAGAGTGATCGATTTCTCAGGAGGAGAAACAATAACACTTGGGTCTGCAAAGAAATACTTTGATCTTTGTTTGCCTTCTTTGATATTTACAAAACTCTCTCCAGTAAAATTAAGTTCTGGTTCTTGAAATAATCCAAGTGAGTTTAGGAACTGACTTAGATCATATACTCCAAACTCTTGTGGGAAATCTTCATCGACATTTGCCTCTGCAAGAATGTTTTTCATCACACTAATAGTTCTTAGTGACTTACCCTGCTTGAAAAGAATAGATTGATTTATAGAAGCAAAGTTCTTTAGTAGGTTGATTGTTCTATCTGAAAGTTTCATCGGTATTTTAGTTGCTGTTGTCATTAATAAAAGCGAAATGATGTAGGAGTGTACAATAGTGAATGGCTTTTAGAATGTCTTTCTCATTCTTACCATCTTTCTTGCCGAATCTTGAAAGATATTTGATTGCATTGGATCGGCAAAATGCTTCCGCATCTCCAATACTTTCTATGAGATCTAGGGTTTGTGTTCCCTTATCTCCAGTATAGTGCAATTCGTAAGTTTTGGCAATATAATCCTCAGCTTGTTTAAGAATTGCATCTTCTTCATACTTGAATGTTGATGTTATATACGGCGGAACTGTATTGTAACCAAAATTTATCTCATTCGATATATGATGTGCTATTTGATCATCATTATCTGACAAAGGATCGACAGCAAATGGATTTGGCATATCAGGATCATTGCGAGTATAATCATACCAATACTTTGAGTGTTCTATGTCTTCTGGTTCAGTAGCAGTGTTCCCTGCACTAATAGATACGGTTCCGTCTATCTGTGGGGAATGAAAACCATCATCACCAAAGTAGTCATCACCATTACATGCTTCCTCATCAGGAACCTCTGGTGGCCATGGTGAGCCTGGTGTCCACTCAAATCCTCCACTCTTTTCAATCCAATCAAGATCTGAGTCTCTGTTGTCCTCAACATCACTCCAAGCTATTTCCTTGAAGTAGTCTCCTTGGATTACTTCTCTCTTGCTACTAAAAGGTTCTCTTCGAGTAACAGTTTTGCCACCATCAGGTGACTCATAGATGTACTTCTTTTTTTCCATAAGCGGATAGTCTTCTTCAAATGTTCCATTCATAATTGAACCAGCGAGACTCCATGCGTTAACCATAAGTAAATAAGAAATCGTGAACTAAACTATCTGCTTGTTCTTTACCAAACTTCCCTGCAAGATATCCTCCTACTGGATCTAGTTTGGTCATGTAAGCATCAAAGTCTTTGTATTCGCTGGTATCAGTTCCAGACGGTTTCTCTAATTCTACCATGTCTTTGTACTTTGTCAAGTATTGTTCAAACATATCTAAATGTTCGTCAACATCAGCAAAGGTACAATATCTAACAAAGATATTCTCAGAGAAATGATTACCCATTTCAAAAAATCTATACTCTTGATCTGCCTTTGGTAATCCAGGCACAGAGAATAAAAACTTTTCTTTTGGGTGTTGAAAGTCAAATACAATAATAACTTTCTTTTCAAAAAATCCCATCAAATCCATACCAAAGCAAGGTAGATTACTGCCTGTCTTAGGATAGATTATCGTATTGTAGATACATGATTTATCACTCCATATATCCACCTCTCTAGACTTAATAAAGTATGGGTTGGTATAGGTCTTAGCAGTTAAGTTAGTACCTTTACCTTCCCATGTAGCCCACTCGGACTCAAGCTTTAAGTCTGGAAATGTTTTATACAGAAGGGACTTGTAGTTCTTCCATAGGTTCATCAGGTGTCTCTCCAAAGTTTACGTCAGCATCAACCTTATCATATAGATCAAGGAATGCCTGTTTAGTTTCATCATCAAAGCGATTGACACATACTTCAATTGCTTTCTCTTTGTTCTTCCAGATAGCGTATGCTTTTACAATATGTACAAGACGACGTGTAGAAATAACTTCCTCAACACCACCATCAAAGAATGTCTTACGGATGATGTCTCCCCAATCTACGAGTCTCTTGCAGAAGTCTTTGTCATCACATAAGAGATTTAAGATCTTCTCCTCTGTCTTTATGGAAGGGTAGGACTGCTCGAAGGTGACAGGGAATCTCTCAAGGAAGGCTTCGTTGAGCACGTTAGTTCCAATAAATCGTCCATCGTCTGAACCTTTACCCTTAGTATTTGCGGTGGCGAATACATTGAATCCTCTAGCTGGTTTAACGAATCTTCCAATCTTTTTAAGGAAAACACCATTTCCCTCAAGGATGCTCTGAAGGCAGAGGATCTTGTTAGAGGCAAGGTCGATTTCGTCAAGGAGCAATATTGCACCTCGTTCGAGGGCTTCGATGACTGGGCCGTTGTGCCATACAGTGGAGCCATTAACAAGGCGGAAACCACCAATAAGATCATCTTCATCAGTTTCAATAGTAATGTTTACACGAACAACTTCTCTCTTAAGTTGAGCACAGGCTTGTTCTACACCTAGAGTCTTACCATTACCTGATAGTCCTGTAATAAAACATGGATAGAATTCTTTAGATTGGATAATCTTTTTGACATCAGGGAAGTTTCCAAACTTAACAAAGTTAGGGTCAACATCTGGAACTAGATTCTGTTCGATTGGTGGAACAACAGAAGGAGCAGCAAAGTTTGCTTCGAGGTTTGCTTTCTTCTCTCTTACAGTAAGATTCCACTTACCTTTAGTTGTCTTGAACTTAGCAAGATATTTTGTCACAGTTTGATATGTCACATCATGCTGAGCACAGTATGCTTTGATGTGTGCGGCGGTAATCTTGTTACCATATAGATCTCTTAGAGAAGTGATTAGAGATTCTGGATTCACTTTAGCTTCAAAAGGCATTGTTCATTATGTAGTTATGTATTAATTATACTGTTACATGATAGCACATGCAACCAGTAGTGGACAGTTTGTTTATTGTCTATGCAATAAACTCCATGAACTGTCCTAGAACTTTCTTGTTCATTTTCTTTGCAGATAATGATTTCTTGAAAGCAGTTTTGATCTGTGCTTTGGTCGCATCTTCTTTGACCGTAAACTCAGAATCTTGATTGAGTGCGGATGATGAGAGTCCAAAGTAAGCATGGTATCCACCACCATCTTCAACCATAACAGATTTAGTTTTTTTCCATTGTTGTTGAAGATTAGCCACTTTATCTTGATCCCAATCTGAGTATCTGCGAATGAAACTATTAGACTCACGATTGTCTAGGACTCTGATTCCAATAAAGTTTACGTCAGGGAATCTACCTCTGAGTTGTTGTATCAAAGAAGCAGTCAAGTGATGATAGTTGTCACCACAAAAGTGAGTCTTACCATTGTTGTCTCTGATAAACACACTACCGTGCATAGTAGAACGTGTACCCATGTAATCTCTACCATCTTGCATTACAAAGTGTTTGTGATAAGAGATTGGATGTGCTTCACCATCTGTAAGAGTGATGCACTGAATTTTCTGAACACCAGTTTTCTTTTTGAATTGTGGAATCAACTGGTTCAAAGAAACAAGTGCTTCATTTAAAGGAGTGCCAGATAGACCTAATCCATGAGGAGCTTGATAGTAGTAGTTGTTATCCCAACGGCCTCTACTATCCAAAATTTGTGCTGTTCTCCAAATGTTCAACATGTGATGTTCTAGATCCTTTTTCTTTACATCACTAGAAAGAAACTCCATCATTGCGAATTGATTCTCTACAATGAGTTGGCCATCTTTGATTGCATGATGTTCAAAAGGTAGGTTGTAATGTCCTAATTGGTTTTCGTCATACTGAGCGTAACGATTCCACTCATTACTGAAAGCAAATACTTGGAAAGGAATTTGAACTTTCTTACAGAACCAGATCAAGTTGAATAACTGTTTGATTGTGTCCATAAGAACTGTACTCATAGATCCAGACCAATCTAGAATAAAAATCAATCCATGATTCTTGCCGTCTGGGATAGTTGTAATCTTTTTGAATAGATCTTCATTGTATTTGTATGAATGAAGTTTTGCACAATCAAGAACACCTGTCTTTGATACTGTAGCACGAGAGTATGCGTCTGCTGACTTTCTCATCTCAAACTCTTTTACAAGATAGTTGACTTCTTTCTGTGCAGATCTTCTGAATAACCTGTAATTGTTATCAGCTTCTTGAAAAATGTTTCTTGCTGGTTTGTAAGTATTCTCTTGAACCTCTAAGTCATATCTTTTTTGTTGTGTAATCCAACAATCATCAAGGACACTGTGAATAGTGTCAACTTTGATATGAAGATTATCAAGTTTAAGATCTGGTAGTGTGCAATACTCAGGGTCTCTTGCACTGCTACCATCTTTGTTGTTCAAGTTTTCTAGATTTTCAGATAGTTTCTTATCTGTGATAGTGTCCATACTACCATGCTCTCCACCAGTAATATCACCAGCCGCTTCCATGTCTCCCATATCAGAATCAGAAGATATATCAGAATCAGAAGATATGGTTGGATTGCCATGCCACTCTTCTTTCTCTTCATTGAATGGTAGTTCTTGATCGGACTCAGTTGTCTGAGAAGGAGTTCCTTGAGTAGACTCACCTATAGTGAAGTCATCGCCAAGTTGCCAATCTTTAGAGAAGTCACCACCATTACCTTCCATTGAGTCTTTGATCTGTTCTTTCATGAAATCAAACAACTCAACAGAAAGATCTAGCACTTCTTGGAATGTCTCTGTCTTGGTTGCTTTGTTTACAAAATAATCTTCATTATCTGAAAATGGAACATCAACAAAGTTACCAATCTTAGCGTTGATATTGAGTCTGTCTGGTAGATTCATTTCTTCTACTTCATTTTCAGATAACTCAAAGAAATCTTGTGATGATAATTCTTTGTATCCATTGAAAAATGTCTTGACGATACCAGCATACTTACGCTTCATCAACTTCTCAATTCTTACGTCCTCTAGAATATTGACATAAGACATTGGTAGTTCTGGATAATCTTTTTTCCAGTTGTCTGCTGGTGTGTATAGTGCGTGTCCTACCTCATGTCCTACGAGAAGGTCGTATACGGACGCAGAGGCCTTCTCCCACATTGGAAGGGTCAATACTCTACGTTCTACGTCAAACATCGCTGTGTCAACCTTACGGTTCTCGATGATTAGATCTTCTGTTGCAAGTAGTTTTGCAAGTTGACCTTTAACTTCGTAATTAATCTTGGTGAGCATTTGTTTCCTTGTCTATGTTATTATAATAACCGATTCTATGTTCACTTACAACCAATAGTGGACACTTTTTTAACTGGCACATTGAGACAAGTAAGACTCACACAATTCTAACTAGCTTCCTGACCATTTGATCGCCGTATCTAACGCTTTCTTCGCTGTATTCTGCATTTTTATAACCTTACTCTCGTATGTAATCGTAAATCCAAATAAATCTCCTTCGGGATCATCAGGCATACCTACAGGTTGCACAAAAAATATCCCTGCATTAGCAACTGTTCTCCATTCCATGTCAATGAATCCCAGATCTCTTAAAGCACACTCAAGTTTAAGTGAATGACACCCATCTAATAGTAACATACGGTATACCGAACATTGTACCTTATGTAGAATACTTAACCTTTGTAAATCCGTTCATTTTTTCAAAGGTAATTAAATTATCCAGTCTATCAGTGAGTTCATCAACCTTATGAGATATCATAAACACATAAGCATCCTTAATGACATACTTGATTATCTTTGTAAACTCGTCAGTGCCATTACTATCGAGGGAACTGTCAAATATTTCGTCAAGGATCAGGATGTTTGTACTAGATGAGTTCTTCATCTTAGCAATATCTCGCCATGTAAAGAGTATGGCTAGATCGATTCTCATTTTTTCACCTTCAGAGAAGGATTCGTAACTAAACTTCTCATGTATGGGTGACTTTATACACTCATTAAACTGCTCATCAAGAGTAAAATTGATATAGAAGTCCATCATTTGAAGATACTTATTGATCTTCTGATTCATGATAGGCAGATACCTTCTCATGATCTTTGCTTTAACTCCAGAGTCTTTCATCATGGAGTTTGCAAAGTCAAGATAGTCTATATCTTCGGTGTGTTTGGATTTATCTTTTTCTACGTTTGTTAGATCACTTTTGAGACCTCTAAGAGTGGCTCTTTCAGTATTTCTGTTTGCAATTTGATCGGCAATGTCTTGAATTTCCTGTTCATGATCTCGTATCTGTCGTTGATACTGAGAAATTTTAAAATGGTTTGTTGAAATGTCATTCGTTAGTTGTGTGATCTGCTTAGAAACATCAATAAACTTTGTCTCTTTTGTTTGTTCTTCGTTTATTGACTCTTGAAGTTCTTTGTAAGCGGAGTTAATCTCCTTTACCTTCTCTTCTATGTCTCCAATTTTATTTAAGCGAAACTCTTCCTCTATATGTTGTCCACATGTAGGGCATGATACGTTATCAGTAAAAAACTTATGATCGGATGTTATATTCTGTATCCGTTGTTCCAGTTTGACTTTGATTGTGCTTTTTTTCTTAAGAGAACCTTTGACAAATGCAAGTTTTTTGAGTTCTGGTTCATGATTATTCTTAATATTATTTGATAAAACTTCATTTTCTTCCATCAGAGAAGATGTATCATTTAGTAATGAGTCAATCTTCTTTTTTGTATTGTTGATTCTCTTCTTACCGCTACTATCAAGATCAGAAATAAAGCTTTTTTGCATTTCGATCTTCTCTTCTATCATTTCTTTCTTGATAGTGAGTTCTCTGATCTCTGTATTTGCTTTACTGATCTTATCTCTGAGTATTTTTGCCATTCCAGAGAAGATTTTGATATCTAAAACGTCTTCTACTATGGCTCTACGGTCTGAACCACCCAACTGCATGAAAGGAACGAAGGTTGCAGACCCTAAAATTGTGGTTTGTGTGAAAGATTTATAATTTAATCGTAAAATATTGTCTTCTAAGTATGCTTGTTGATCATTCTGGTTGGCAAATTGATCCTGTTTCTTACCATCTATGTAAATTTCAAATAGAGTTGGCTTCATACCTCTGACTATGGTATAAATTCTACCCTGTATCTCAAATTCTATTTGAACTTCGCACTCTTTTTCATTCACAGTGTTGATCAACTGTGATTTTTTAATTTTTCTGAATGGTTTATTATATAAAACAAACGTAAGAGCATCTAGAATAGTAGATTTACCCGCTCCATTTGCACCTACTATTAAATTTGTCTGAGATTTTTGGAAACTAATAATTATAAACTGATTGCCAGTCGATAAAAAATTACGCCACCGTATCGTCTTGAATACTATCATATTTTGGTGGGATCACTATATCATCTGCTGTGATAATAACATACTTATACTTGTGTCTTTGACAAGTCTCAACGGCCAGTTTATCATCTATTTCTACAACTGTCAAGTGTCCTGTACTTTCTTCTGCTTCTAAAAGGCCTGCGTATCTTGTAGCATCATCTTCTTGCTGAAAGAGATATAAAGCCTTCTGACCATCATCATTAGTGACAGCATAGGCTCCTTCTCCCTCGTGGCCAGCAAGTGATAGAATGTACATTGGTTTACTCCGCTTCACAGGCTTCCAAGTAAACTTCTTTTAGAAGTGTTTTAACTTTTTCTTTTTCCAAGTCAAAGTCAGAATCCTCGATGTACTTATTTAGAAGTGTGAGTGTATCTTCAATTTTTTCACCATCAAGATCCACCTCTGTGTCATTGACCATCGTGTTCTCTACTATCTTCAGATCTATGACACCAGCTTTTAAAAGTTTGTCAAGAAATTTATCATATTGAAGTTGACTCGTCCTAGACTTTATGAATAGTTTTACAATCTTATCTTTATACAGATGTGCTTTGAATAATTCTGCTGGAGTATTATCGTAGTATATCTTTTCAAAAATATGATTTGGATTTTCTATGAACTCAATCTCTCCTGTTTCTGTATCTAATATATTGAATCCTCTCTTATCTCCACAATCATTCCAATACATTTCATATGGATTACCTAAGTAGAAGACCTGTCCATCATTACTTCTAGTATGATAGTGTCCTGAGAATACTGTAGGAAACTTGGCAATAATACCTTTATCAATACCACCTTGCTGGAACATGCCTGGATACAATTCAAATCCATGTAGTTCTAGATGACTAAAAGCCATCTTAGCATCTGACTTTTCTATCGCTGCAAGAGTCTCCTGATAGTTGTCATCACATATCCAAGGCATCATCATTGCTTTGAATCCATCTATGTCATATGTGTCTGGTCTAGAGATGGGTGTGATGTTATCGTAGTGTTCTAGAAGTGAATCTATTGAGTTTATCTTATTTGTATTCTTGTAATAGACATCATGATTACCTACAAGTTGCCAAACTTTCACGCCTAATTTTTCAAACTTGTCATATACATGCTCTTTCGCCCAATCAAGTGACCAATAATCTATGTTCTTTCGGTTATCAAAAGCATCTCCCATATGGATGCAGTGCTTGATACCTCTCTTTTCTAGTTCTGGAAAGAATATATTGTCATAAAATTTTTGAAAGAAGTCATGAAAGACCTTATTACCTCGTCTACCGCCGAAGTGTGTGTCTGTAATGATTGCGATCTTCATTGATTCATCTTTGTTTGAACTGCCTCTTTTATAGAATTGTAGTCACTAGAATTACCGTAAGGATCGTCAACGTGCATAACCTCGTCATACCCCGACTTCTCAATGATCTTTTCACGGATCTCCATTTGTTTTTTCTCTTTCTGTATACGTCTGAGGAAAGCATAGTGTATGATTTGAGTGAAGTACGCAAAAGGATTCGTAGATTTCTCTGGATTGAAGTTATGTATGTACTGGACACAATTCTCTATACCATCAGATATCATGTCCTCACGGAACATATAGTTTACAAAGTTTGGTTTATATGAAAGGTGCGTTGCAATCTTTACAAAGCACTCTCCAAGGTAATTAGTGATGCGTGGTTTCGGATCACCTTTTTCCTCCGCTGCCTTTACATCAGCCTTGTATTGTACGATAGCATAAAGGAATTCTTTATTGTTAACGTAATGTTCAGATCTCTTTCTAGTCTTACCTTTTGCGGGCATTATACTGTCCTTTGTTATGAATATAGTCTAACATAAAGTTGGGGACTTGACAAGTGTTGTAAATTGATGTACAATAACTCTGTCAGAGTTCAAGGGAATGCTATGTAGCTTCGCCTTTCTTATAAAGCTTCTCAAGATTCTCTCTGGCCTCAGCGACTGAAATTACATATCCCATCTTCTTTGTGACCTTTATCTTCTCTGAACATGTATCTTTTAAGTTTGAAAATATAAATTTCTGATAATACTTGACGACCTCAGAATCCTCGCGGGCCTCGACGACAGTTATAACTCTATCCATAGGAATAATTACAATATTCTCACTTGGCATACTTCTCAACCAAGGCATCATGCGGAGACCTTCGTGTCTCCCATCCATACTGACTGTTTCTATTTCTACAGGATCACTCACAATCAGAACCGTGCGACCATTTTCCTCGGAAGGCAAAACTTCACCGAAGATCTCCTCTCCTGAGACTAGTTTTAGGGATGCGTAGAAATCTTCTTCCATCTATTTTCCTATGATTGTGTTGTTCATAACCAGATAGTCTATATTCATATTTAGGAAAGCATCAATAGCTTCTTGTGGGGTTTCTACTATTGGTTCACCACTATCATTGAAAGAGGTATTCAATAATACAGGAACTCCACTGATCTTATAATACTCTTCGAGTAGTAAGGATAAAAATCCATGATCCACTGTCTGTATTCTACATGTATTATCTACATGGGTAATGGCTGGTATCTTATCTCTCTTATCTTTCTTAACCGTCTGAGAATACAACATGTATGGACTATCAATGTTCTCCTCAAAATAATCTTTTAGATGGTCCTTAAGTATGACCCCAGCAAAAGGTCTCCACTCTTCTCTATGTTTAACCTTCTCGTTTAAAATATCCTTGTTCTCTTTATATTTAGGTGACATCAAAATAGATCTATTACCCAATGCACGAGGCCCAAACTCAGACCTACCTCTATACCATGCGACTATTTTTCCATCCTCCAAGTATTGTGCAACCTTCTTTAGATCTAGATTCTCTTCTCTGATTTGTGGTGGTGTAAGATATCTTCTACCTAGAAATGCTAGGTCAGAAGGAACTTGAACATCATTCCATAATGATGAACCAAAAGCAGCCGCTCCGTATGACAAACCACAGTCACTCACAAAAGGTGTGATGTGAAACTTTCTGTGCTTAAATTTCTGTACTATCTTTGTGTTAACATTGATATTAAGAAAAGTACCGCCAGTCAAGCAAACAACAGGTTCCAAATAATCTTCATCAAATCTTTCGATTAGTTCTATTAGGGATTCCTCAAAATTGTATTGCAATAACTGAGCTTTCTCTTCTGGAGTCAGTGGATAAGGATCTGGATCTCTCATACTAAACTCACACTGGGGGAAGTATTGTCCAAATTCATATAGTTTTGTATTATGTTTTTTAGATCCATACGCAGCAAGACCCATGATCTTACCGCTCATGGCACAGTGATGTAGTGGATCATTATACTCTATTTTCTTCTTAGCTTTCTTACAATAGATGTAGTGTGACCATGTTTGGTGTAGTAATCCCCATTGAGCATTGAAAGGAATGTATCTAAACACTCCCTTTCTCTTATTGAAATACACTAGAGAACCTGTCTCTAACCCAAGAGATACTTTATTAGTCCAGTTGTGACACCCTCCTCCATCAATTACAATACAAACACCCTCGTTTGCTGGTTGAGTAAAGATAGAAGAATAGGCATGTGCTTGATGATGAGAGATATATCCTATGTCTGCATTTGGAAAGACCTCTTGTAAAAATTTATGAGGTTTACCCTGTGAAAGATGTTTCTTCACCCAACCTTCTAATCCAATATCTACAAATATAACTAAGTCAATCTCTTCTTTCGACAAGTTATCTAGAACATAGTCGATTGATTTTTCTGGATATCTACCATCATACTTAAGTCTACTGAGTCTTTCTTCTTGTATGCTACATACATGTTCGCCATTTACGAACAGAGTCGCACCAGCATCATGTATATAAGATTCTCTAGCTGATCCATCAAAACCAATAGATCCGTATATACCCAAGACTTTCATTTTAAAAATACCTTCTCAATTTCATAATTAAACTTCTCTTCATTATATATTTTAACACGTTCAACTAAATGATTCAATGTATAATTCTTTTTACTTTTGACAGAAATGTCATCTGCGATATCATATAAGACGGCTTTAGTTTTATTTTTACCTTTACGCAAGACCCTACCAATACTCTGTAAATTGCGTATTCTACTTTTGCTAGGAGATGCAAAGATGACGTTATGTAAGTTCTTAATGTTAATTCCTGTAGAGAATGTACCATAAGAGGCCACAATGATTGCGTCTGATTCTCTATCCACAATAGACCTAACCTCTTCACGTTCTTCACCATCTACACCACCATGTACATAAAAAACTTTTCTCCCACTCTCAACACTATCATTAATTAAATTATATAGTGGTTCACCATGAGCTTCTACCCTACTGTATAGAACTAGAGTATTACCACTTAAACTCAGTGCCAGATTTTTTATGAAAGCATTTCTCTTATCGTGTTCTATGATGTAGTTCATCTCTTCCCTATAGTCATCAAAAGGTATTGCAGGGTGTTTGATAAGAATAATTCTGATATCTAACTTTGCTAGTTGTCCTTTAGTTTGTAGATCCGATGTATCTGTAACCTTGTATGAAGGACCGAATAGTCCTTCTAACACCCACTTGTGAGTCTGTGATCCACTTAGAGTTCCAGTAAATCCATATCTATACTTGGTATCTCTCATCTTAGACATGATAGTGATAAGAGATTTGGACTTGAATTGATGTGCTTCATCTCCTATGATGACATCAAACTGAGCAAAAAATGTCTTGTCCATAGTATAAATGGACTGCCATGTAGATATAGTTACACGTTGTTGTGCATTTTTATTTCTACCAGCATATACCCTATGACAATGCTTTTCTACATCCCAACCATAATCAGTAAAGTCTTTATACATCTGTTCTACAAGAGATGTAGTTGGAACTACTAGTAATATTCTCCTCTTTCTTCCTACATGATATCTCGCAACGGCATATATCATCAGAGATTTGCCTGATCCTGTTGGAGATATAATTAATCTTCTATTGAATCTCAGTGCATCATATACCCCATCTATCTGATAGTCTCTAGGTTTGAAACTAGAAATTGCAGTCATATAATCCTTTACACCTTCTAGTGATATCTCATCATTCTCTTCAAAAGGTGTGCCATATGTTTCATTATTAATAAATTCTACACTATAACTTGCCTTTCTTGCCCATGCAATAACCTTATCCAGTAGTCCTACATACAACTCACCTGTTGCAGTAGAAAACAATCTTATCTTGCCATCCCAATGTCTGTTCCTATACTGAGGCATATACTTAGCGCCTGGAACATCAAAGGTAAAATAGTCTGACAGTTCTTGTTGCACATGAGGTTGTGCATCTACAGTCAGATGTACTTCATTCTTTTTAGCAATGATAAGATCACTCATAGTCCATTGGTAAATCGTTGCCACTCAATGGCATTTTTGATTTGGTATGTTCTATTAGATATAATTTTCAGAATACTTTCTAGATACTCAAGCATGATATCGTAGTATTCTATCTTTGCAGTACACTTGATAAGATCTGGATCTGCATCAAAATACTTATCTAAGTCTGCTTTTAAAACCTTATAGTCAAACGGTTTTTCTGCATACACCTCTGGTGATGCCTTGCCACTATAATAAATCCACTTTTCTTTTCTTACTATCTTATACTGTGTCTCTTGTGATTTTTTTAGAGTCAGTATGTTATTGTAAATTCTGTAGTATTTGGCGTGTAAGGCGGGTATTTTTGTTGATTCGTTGTGTAATAATTCATTATCAATTATGGAATCTTTGTCCCATAAGTCTTGTATAAATTCAAGATTCATCCTTTAATAGACTCTCCACATTAAAAATAGTATATTTGAAAGTAGCAGTCGCTACAATATAATTTATATCAGTTGCATCAGCAGTAAATGGAACTGGTGTCAACGATACAGGAAACATATCCTTGAAGGTAATCCTTGCAATGGGATTGAAACTACTGCTGTAAACTAACAGAGAAGCGTCAGATCTTGCAGCACCTAGAAGGTCAGTATTCTCAGGGTTTAAGTCAACTGCTTCTTCTAGGGACTCTGGATAACCTAATGCTCTCATCCATCTTTCTATCTGCAAGTAGTTCTCTAGATTCTCATCAATAAAGAAGTCGATATCAAGATCACCATACTGCAACTTATCGCCAGGAACTGGGATGTCTCTGAGGTAGTTGGATTGAATTGCTGCACCCAGAGTTAGATTGGGAATAGAAACAGACTTTGAAAAAAAATCAACCTTCGGAGCTTTAGTTAAAACAAACTTGAATCCAGCTGGAGACAGGAAGTTTCTATTACTTATTTGTCTATCAAAGAAGCGATCTGGCCCCTCGACATTAGTGTATGTCATGGTTTTTACTTTTATTTATCAGCAGTCTTTAGACATGTCTTCTGCCATGTTACCACCTATATCAGCGCCTTGATTACCACCAAACATAGCCACCCAACCAGCAGCGACCCAACCAACAAAGGGAATAGTACTAAGAGTAGGAGCAGCAGCTGCACCAACTGAAGTACCAACAAGTCTTCCTGTACCTTCTGCACTTCCGATTGCCTTGATACAGGCCTCACTTTTTCGTGCGGCAGTTATCTTCTCAGCTTGTCCTTGAGTCAATCCAGGCTTCTGATCTAACCATGAACGAGTGTTAGATACTGCAC
>VMHT01151361.1_pt1 | contig 34147 bp, 56 predicted proteins | sample 4693611 | NCBI WGS metagenome assembly VMHT01 (sample SAMN12280063, study PRJNA550983) | marine metagenome | isolation source: seawater sampled from same location over 5 years 0.02-0.2 micron viral filtrate | place: USA: collected off the coast of southern California halfway between the port... ...
ATTGAAATACAGCGTATCTCCATCTTGAAACACCTCAACCAATGACGTAGGGTCATTCGTATACCCAAAGTCAAGCCCGTAGCTTATCAGCTTGGCATGAGGTGGCACTTTCATTATTGTGTCGAATCTGAATATCACAGCTTTGTTCTGCGCTCTCTTACCTTCTCCGTATACACGCCAATACGTCTCATCAATATCCTTGAGTCTCTCGATCTCAGCAACAAGGCTTTTGTCAAGGAACGGATTATCTCTATATGTCGTTATGTGGAAATCACAATCGTCCCTACCGACTACTTGATCATATAGCCAATGGAACTCGTCAGAAGGGTTGTAATCAACTATCACCCTCTCAATGGTACGGATGTTCAACTGAAAGAAATCCTCGTATCTAAGCTCATTACCTTCGTTTATGAATAACAGGTGTCTCTTACGACCTCTAATCTTCTGCGGCTCATCTAAACTCACGAACTCTACGAGATTACCATTCAGCCTGTACTCATTCGTACTCTTGCTGTGGTTTATCTCGCTATACATGTTGTACTTGTTCAGCAACTCAAAGAAATCCCTCATAGCTGATCCTCTTAACGAAGGGCCATGCTTACGACATATGGTAACGATCTTGTTGTTGTTGCTCATGCAATACTTGAAAATGATCCATATCAAGATATTGTACGTCTTACCCGAACGTGTACCTCCTTGCTCCACAATGAACCTCTTATCACTAAGGTCAATATGATCAAAAACTACATTCGTTTGTAAAGCTATCTCAGCCATTATTCTTCTTTACGCAATACCTCTATCTTAACATCAAGTCCCTTACCATCTGCACCTGTAATTTCAGTACGCTCTACATATCCTCTATGCTTACCCTTAGTCTTGAGCAAAAAGATCACTGAAGTCGGATTCTTGTCATCCACTAATTCATACAGCTTACTCTCCGCAAAGTCCAATACAATGTTCTGCACCTCATCCATTGCATCTGAAAATTCGCTGTCCTCTTTAGCCCACCTGTATGGTGTCGTGCGATCTATGCCTATGCTCTTACAGGCTTGGCTCACAATACCCATCTTCTTTTCAAGAGCTTCTAAGAACTGCTCTTTTTTAAGGTGTTGTTTTTGTTGCTTCTTGTCGCTCATCTAAAGGTCGTGTTCTATGTTCTTCCTCTCAATATACCTGCGCCACATATTGGCCGCCCAAGCCTTTCTCTGAATCTTGTTTGGGTACACCTTTCTTAGTCTCGCATTTGCTATGCGTAGGAACTGCTTCATCTTGTCAGTCATTGCAATCGTGTTTATCATTATCATAGTAGGTGTGGCTATTGCAGTATTCACATACCCAATACATGCCCTCTTCGTATCCTACTTCTTGCCTTGTTTGGGACTTCTCCATGCTTTGCTATACTTATGCTCTTTGATATTCAACGCATCGAATACTCCATCCTTGTACAATAGGTCTATCTCATCTTTCGTACAACCTATGCCCTCCATAATCTGCTGTCTGCTGTAATCGTGATCATCAATAAGGCTCTTCACTATGTCATGCATCTTGATTGCCACGTGATTACCCTTAGCTCTATTGATCCTAATTGTCAATAGCATTCGTTCGGGTTCAGTCAGATCCATCATAACTACAGGACATTTACCATCGTACTTCTCCTGTAGCAGTTTGCTGTTCTTGCTCAAAAAACTCCTGTGATACCCATCGATAATCATGAGGTTCTTGTCTACGAGTACAGGTTGTATCCACCCGTTCTTCATAATACTGAACTCAAGAAGTTTTAGTTCTTGGTTCAGCACTACGTTCGGATTGTACTCGTTAGCGTTTAGATCATGAGCGTTTACCCATTGCACTTGGCTGATCGGATCGTCTTTATACATTGTGGTCTTTTCTTAGTATTGCAAAATCGTGTCGATATACAGGAGGCCATTGTCTGCCGTTTTGTACCTGTTGGAAATAGCCTTCTACGGCTTTGGGGTTTCTGCGTTTGCTGTGGTGCATCATGTGGCATCTCCAACACAATGGTTCGAGTACGCTTTTGAGCTTTTCTATTTCATGGGGTTCGATGCTGATCGGGAATCGATTGAACACATCTTCTAACGTGTAAAATGTAACATCGTAGTCTTCATTATGCGTATGGATTATGCCTTCAGTCTGACCACACCTGTTGCATTGCTTTGGGTACTTGATCCAACCCATCTTTTGTGCGCGTTGCGTGTGCTTTAAGGATGCCTTACGGAATTCTGCTGACCACTTTTTGTAACTTTTCATGCTGTTTTACTTTTTGATTATGGATTATACTTAACATATGTGATGCCATTACGATTGACTCCCCTTTCCAAGAAGTTTTCTTTTAGGTATTTCGGTAGCGACATCTCAGTGCAGTAAGCCGATATCGTATGTACATCATATTCCTTAAAGATAAGGTTTATTCTATAGTCCCAAAGTGCTGAATATAAACCTTTTCCACGAAAATTCTCTCTAACGTAGTCGGTCTTGAAACGTATGTGCCCTTCTTTGATCTCTTGCCACCCTACTACTGCAACAGGATGGATTCCATTCATCACACAGGCATAATGTGTCTTTGGATCTTGTTTCTTAATTGCTACTCGCTCCTTGACTAATTCTCTACGGAATCTCCCGTATACCTCATCATGATCTATTCGATATATCTTCATACTCATAGTATTTCTCGTGTCTATCAGGTGTCGGTACAATTGATCTCTTGTAACCACCGCCTATAATCTTGCCAAAAACGTACAATGCAGGGAATCCTGCTAACGGGTCATCGGGTTTTGCATTCTTGGCACGGCTCTTTCTCACCTGTGCTACTTTTTGCATGGCTTGGTTGTACTGATACTCATCCGTTATGTTCTCTTTTATGTACAGGTATATTGCTCCCCACGCATCTCCTGCCTTCTCCTTGTACTCGTATGCAATCTTATCAGTCTTTCCCTTTACCATGTCCTTATAGTATCTCGCCTGTACGTCAACTTCGGGAAATACCTCCATGATCTGATTGTACAACACAGGATCATTGGTCTTGAGCTTATGCAACTGCTTGGCCGCCTCTGCGTGAATAGCTGAAGCTACTCGTAACGGATCTTTATTGAACACTTGGTTGTCATATACCTTGCAATACTCTATATCCTTATCGTAGAAATACTTGAACACGTCCTTCTCACTCCAATCGTACACAGGTTTGAACATAGATACGTTCTTGACAAGTGGACTCTTCGTTAGATATGGTATTGTACTTGCCGTGATTCCTTGAAATCTCAACAGGCTCTCTTGCGCTCGTATTCCAATACACAATGCAATCCTCTTGCGCTTATTCTTAAAGAAGTATTTCTCAAATTCCTCTTGCTTCATCACACCCTTCATAGTCTCAGCTACATCGGGTTTCGGAACGATCCAATTACCCTTGCGTTTCTCGTCCCATTGAACGTACTTACGCTTCTCTCCCAATATGTAGATCTCAGATTGCAATGGCGTGGCCAAGTACACAAAATTGTATCTCGGATCATCATATTGCGATAATACAAAATCACGTATTGCGCCATTTATGACCTCTTCATCTCTGAAGATTACGTTTATCTTGTCTTTGTATCCCTTCATGTCAAGGTACTCTTCCATCAGCTTTAAGCAGACCAGGCTATCCTTTCCTCCACTATAACTAACCCATACCTCATCATGTGAATTGTAAACCCTATCGATGCGATCTAATGCCGCTTCGTAGACGTTCCTATCCTCATATATCAGATCCTCTTTTCGTGCCATTACTCCTCGTCTATGTCGTATTCAATGAACTTGAGTATCAATTCACTCTCCTTCATGTTGTTATCGTTATACACCTCAGCTACATACGCAAGAACACGTTGGCTCACATTGTCATAGTCCTCGAATTTGTTTTTCAACTTACGCAAGAAGGAGTACCATACATCCATCTGCGCTTCATTGGCAAAGTAGATCGTGTAGTCATTAAACTTCGTGGTATCTAATGCCTCATCCATTGTCTCATCATCACCCTCTACGTTGAACATACTCGGATCCATGTCGAGTGCCCATTCATCTAACTGATACGCATCGAACTGATTGGCCAACATCTCCCAATCCCACTTACCATACGCAATGTTGTCTTTGACTATGAACTCTTGCTTCTGCTTCTCCGTGAGATCCAACACACGCATAACAGGTACACGCTCTAACCCTGCTTCGAGACAGGCACGATATCTCATGTTTCCCCCAAGAACAACCATATCTTCATCCACCACAATAGGGCGAATATCAAGCATCTTAGGAAACTTCTTAATGCTTTGTACCAACTTGCGGAACTTAACGTCCTCAATGTATCTTGGATTGACATCATTCAGCTTTATGTCTTTTACCTCCATGTAGATCGGCTCATACCGACCTGTTTCTCTATTCTCCATACGTCTTGTACACTTCGTTTACGTCATCTATCATTTTTTGCCATTTAGCAGGTGTACACTTGCAAGGCGTATACAACTCATGATTGAAAATCCTGCTGTGCATATGCGCCACCTTCTGAGCTTCTGCATTCGTCATAAACTCTACATCACCTGCTTGAAATCCTGTCCACCAAGTGTGCTCTTCCTCAGACATACAATTTGGATCTGATCCTTTGAACGGAATCAAGCGATTCAGAAGCTCTTTACGCTCATCACACCCACAATCTTCTCCTGCTATAAACTTGACAACAGCTTTGATACCTGTGGCCTCAGTAACACGCTCCACCGCATCACCTAACCCTTTCATGGGCTTTTTCTTAGATGTTTTTTTCTTTCCTGTACTCATTATACTCTTTTTTACATTCGTCTTTAATCTGATTACGAGTCTTTGCAAGGGTATGCTGTACACTTCGTGCGCTGATCCTTGTCGCTTTGCTTAGACTCCGTATACTATGATTCTCATCTACATAGGTCTTTAGCAATTTGCTGTTATACCAATGCATATTACCCATCATGGTTTCCACTTTGCTCATTAGCACCTCGAACTTCTCTTCCATTAGTTCTGAATTGGAATCTGCTGTATCGCTCTCCATGTACTCAACCGATCTTGGTTTTCTCCTGTACATTGAGTGCATATTACTCAATACCGCAAAAATATAGCCTTTGTTTAGCTTGTCGTTCTGATACAAACGATCAAGACTGCCTTCTTTCTCTTCGATTATTAGCAGTTTTAGATACATATCCTGTACAAGATCATCTACAAGGTGCGATGGGCATCCAACGTACTTTGCAATCTTAATCCATTCCTTGTGCAGTGCGAATATCTCTTCCATTAGGTTTTTACAATATACAAAAGTTTAGCATACTGCCTACTTTACTGCCAAGTAGTACCTAACACGTTCTTCAAAGTCCTCAAATGATCTTGATACAATGTACTTATACCCTTGATCCACCACATGCTTCTCAAATCTGATCTGATTATCAGTTTGCTTTCCCTTGCCCCACTTCATCTCTATGCACAATCCGTGATAGTCTTTATTCGGAACCAACAGGATGAGATCTGACACTCCTGCAACTACACCTTCTGCTTTTAGCTTTCGTGCTGTTGCAATATGCCTCTTTCCACCATTGGGTACTGAAAACAACAAGTCCCCATATTCGGGGAACTCGTATCTAAACCATCTAACACACGCTACTTGTAGCTGACTCTCAAGGCTTTTCATTTTTAATATGACTTATGTAATTCTCTTGCCATCGTTCTGCGGCTCTTTGCCTCTTGGCGTACTTCTCTCCTCTTAATTCCTCATTGACCTCTTGTAGCTTTCTTCTGATCCGTGTAATCGTATCGGGTGTACTCAATGTACCATCTACATACAAATTCATCAACGTACCTGCTCCAATGCGTGAGTAGTCTAATCCTATCTCCTTCAATTCCTGTGCCCAAACAACACAGGTAAGTCTTGCATCATTATCACGCAAGTGAACTGCTTTTGTCAAGACGTGCTCAACACGATCTCTTAGCTTATTCTTTTTCATATAAACATATGTTCATCTCCCATAGCCGACATGACTAATAGGACATAATTCTCATCCACAAGATCCTCTCTATCCAACAGGATTCTCGTACATGACGAGCATACCTCGCTCTCCATCTTCCACTCAGTTAACGTGAAACTTGTATCACATCTTCTACATTGCTCTCTCATGCTGTTTGTTTTTGCCATTCATTAAACTCAGTTTGGCATCCTTCATAGTAACCTGCCCATTCTCGACACCGACCACATATTCCTATGTTGTCATTCTCATAGTGCAAATCCCATCCACAACATTCACTACCCATATCATATAGATACTCTTGGTACTGATCATGATCCTTAAAGTTTTGGCTTCCATCCATCTTCTATCCGCTTTTCAATTAAAAATGCTGTTACTAATGCACGTTCGTAGTCATAATTACGATCCTTGCCTTGAAATGATCTGAAGGTCTTTGCATGAAAATCACTTCTTGACTTGACCTCCTCGTGTATATGTCTTGTCTTGCGCTCTGCATATCTCTTCAATTTTCCTATGATATAATCACGCTTCTCTTCGGTTATCTCTTGAGGACTAACGTATCCTTTCTCTACAACATAACCCTGTAATGCTTCCAACTGCACAATGGTCATTCTGAATTTCGGATCTTCTCCAATTATATCTCTATAATAATCCTCTGCCGCATATACTAATGCCTTACGATTACCTTCCTCCTGTTTTTGCTTACTTGCCTCTACCTCAGCTACACTGACCACCTTTGCCTCGTAATACCGATTCTTTGATGTCTTCATGTGCGTGTTCAGTATCCTACTTACGTTCATTGCGTTTACCTCACGGCTCTTAAGGTCAAGTGATCCTTCGCAATACCAATCAAAAGCCTCTCTTAACAGGACTGCATAGTAGTTAGCATACTTCTTCTTAATCCAATGTGCTGTAAGTGGCGGATCATCGGGTAATTTCATGCCTGTCAATGAGGCAAGTCGCATCAGCTCTTCGCCTATCTCGGTCTTGGTCATGTCAGATATCTTCATGTTCAGTGCTTTTTGTAAATATACAAATAAAATTTATTCCCACGAAACGTCATCTGAAATATCGCTACCATATGGCAGTTCACCTTCCCATCTACGTTGGTTTAAATACGTTGTTAGGTAGGGCAGGTAGGGCATCTTCTTGTGCTTCTCGTGATGGGCTATATACAATGGTACATTTACCTGCACTAAGCGTTGTTCTCCAATACTGAGCCTCCTGTATGCAGTATATGCTGTTTTCTTGACTCCCTTCTTCCTGTAGCTGATCCATAATTCTTCAAAATCAAGTGAGTATACACTATTATTTTTACTATCTATTTTACTTATATCTTTAGAAGTATCTCCTCCGTGTATTTGGGCGGTAGGGTGTACGTTAGATTGACGTGTACCCTCATCGTATTCTTGACGAGGAGGCTGTCCGTAGAACGGGCTATTCTGCACATAGATCCTGCGCTCTATAACCTGCTTACCTTCGTATATCAATTCTCTTCTGATTACTTCCGCTCTCTCAAGTACAACAAGATCTCTTTCGAGGCTCTTAGCACTGCACCTGTTCATGAGTATCAATGTGCTGTTCTTAGCATAGCAGTAGCCTTTCTTAACGCTTAAACTATTCATGAGGCCTATGAGGGTACATTGCCTGTGGTTGAACCTGTCAAGGTAGGTCAATGGATATAGTACGAAATAATTTGCTTCTTGATTCATTATGTCTATCTTTACGATTCCGATGCTTCCACATCGGTGCTTTTTGATTATACTGAAAGAGGGGCTGTGCGCCCCTCTCTCTTTTTACAATATATTAAAACGGCAAGTCGTTCGCAACCGCAGGTGGCTTTGTTTCTACCACAGGTGGTAAAGCCTTCTCTTCAGTTTCTCGGAGTACCCATTTTTCAAGATCCTCCGCTACTGCTTTCATGTCTCCAATCATAACGTGTCCTGCTACTACAAGATCAGTTGCTCTTTGTAAGACATTCATGCGGACTATGCGCCCTTCAGTCTTAGGATCTTTGCCCTTGTATCCACCTCCACCATTAGATCCGTTAAAAGGCATTGCAGGAGGTTTAACGCTATAGAACGTCTGCCCGTTGTATTCACGGCTTGTTCTTGTATACGATGCCTCTACACCTGTAACGAATTTTGTCTGATCGGGACTTTTACTATTGTAGTCTCCATACTCTCCGTTATCGAAGTGTACCTCGAACTTGTACATTGTCCCATACTTGCTGTCCCACGTTCCGTTAGGAGTTACGCTTTTTACAACTGCTTTACTTTCTTCCATTTTTCTTGTGCTTGAAGTTTATATCCATATAAATTAAGTATTTCTCGTTTTTTCTCAGTGCTCAATCGCCCCAATCCGTACTGATGTCTCCATGAGGCTACCGTATTATAGGTTGGCCCTGCATCAGTTAATGTCTGATTCGTATAACGAAACACGTCCGCTAAACAATCATCAATCGATCCTCTCATTTGTCCTTGCTTTTATTAAGTCATTTAACAATTCTGCATTCTCTTCTTTTGCCTCTTGTAGTGCAGTCTCAAGAGCTTTTATTCTTGCCTTCATGTATGTCATATCCTTTTCCATATTACATACATAAATATCCATACACATGATAAGGGTCTAAGTAAGACACTTCAAACGTATCCATGTTTTGACACACACATAATGGTGCGCCTTCTTTAAATCGTATTCCCATAAAAATGTACCGATTGTCATCATGCGTAAACTGCTCTTGCAAATGCGTGAGCAATGTCGTTACAGCATCTTCTTCCAATAGTTCGTCTAACCAAGTCATAATTTTTGCTTTTTGATATACTAAAGGTAATGGTTCTTTGTGATATTACAAAATACAATGGCATAAAAAAGGGCTGACCTCAGCCAACCCTCTCAAAGTAACGTAACACAATAATTACTCCGATAGCTTGTTTATACGTCCAATTCCTTGCGCCTGTAATGATCCATCACAACATTTTCTGCTGTACTTACCATTGCTACATAGACAACCACGCTCGTCATCTTTTCTTGTACTCTCTCCGTGCGTTTTGTTTCCTATCTCGTCCATATCGTTGGTAAAATCACTAATCTACATTTGCCTTGCTCTTCCGTATACACTAAATCTGCTACTACACAGCCTATCGGTTTAGGTGGTGCGCCTCTCTCAACGTGCCATCCCATATAACCATCCCTAAATTCATCTTTATAACACCCTGTTCTGAAGTGATGCACTTCTCTATGCTTAGGTATCATCGTATTCTTACACAGGTATTTCTTACTCCACACCATCGTGTATAACTCATGAACGTGTCCCATCATAACAAGATCCGCACCTTCAATATCAGCCATTTGCCGTTGGTGCTGTATCACACCTCTTGTAACAGGGCCACCTCCACCACTTCCGTGATAGTAGTACATATTACATTTTACGGTCTTTTGGCTGTTATCGTAAGGCTTAATCTGCCATGACAACCAACCACCATATCCACCAATCGAAAGCTCTCCATTTGCTACGTGATTAAACAGGTCTACAAATCTCTGCAATGGATCAGTTTCAATGTTCTTCACGATAGCTGTCTCATGATTACCATACCCTACCAAGATTAAGATACTTGCATACGGCTTAAACCACTCTACAGCATCCTCAATCACAGCATCAATATAGTTCGGCTTGTTGTGTTCGGGTAGTATGTCCTTCTTGCTTCTTCTTGGATCATACTTACCCTGCATCAAACAAAACAAATCTCCATTTATGATCACCTTACGATCCTCTGATAGACATCGGTCTAAATGCTTCTTCAACAAATCACGATCACACTTCGGGTTGTCCCAATGTATGTCGCTCATAAATGCTAACTTTTGCTCCTTTACCCCGCTCGTCTTACCAACATGGCTGTTACGATGTTTTGCTACTAATTTCATTTGACCTTTCCTCTTTTGTCTATGGTACGCACGGCAAAATAGCCTCCTATTACCGATACGCTCACCATCTGCCATAATGATATCCACGCATCATCTACCTCAAGCCAATCCGCACCATCAAAAAAGGTCAGCAAGATCAGTGTACTTATTACTACTATTAGGGTTAGCGGTCTAACGTTCTTAGATAGCCAAGAGTCTGACTCCATGTCAGCTTTCCATCGTTCTGATATAGTACGCTCAATAGCCGCTTCAAACTCCTTTTTCTCTTCAGGTGTTTGGATAAACTTATCTGCCACATCAGATACTTCTTTAATGACCGATACAGCACCGCCTCCCAATAATTTCTTAAGTACACCACTCATAATCTTTAACTTCCACACCCCTCACAATCGGGGTTATCAATACTACACGCATTCTCATTCTTCGGATCAACTTCTAACTCGTTAACCCAATCACTAAAATCATTACTCAATGATCCATCCATATTCCGCTTGTACATCAAAGCAAGGACACGCCTTACTACTAAATTCATTATGACCATGCAGGGTTGATCCTTCATATTGATGGGTTAGCAACTTCAACAGGTACGTCAGAGCAATATCTTGCTCATGCGTTCTTGTATCTTTAGGCTCTCCATCCTTATCAAGTCCTCCTACATAACATACACCCACACTGCCTGTGTTCTCTCCTTTTACATGAGCACCAACACGACTTACATCACGACCTGCGTGTACTTGACCATTAAGGTCTATCACATAATGATATCCTATATCTGACCAACCACGCATTTTATGCCATTTTCTGATAGTTTCGACACTAATGGGCTGTCCTTCTCTCGTTGCACTACAATGCACGATTACCTTACTGATTTCCCTACTTGTTCTCTCTAACATCTTCGGCATAATATATTCCCTTATCTAAATCCAGGGTTCCTTCTCCATATTGCTCTTCAAACGTGTTTAACTCCGCCTGTAAGGATGACGTTGCATCAAGAACCTCTTGTCTACTCGCCTGTAACACTTGCTCTAATTGCTCTTTGCTCCATGAAATCTCATAGAACTTAGCCTTAGCACCTGCAAGTACGTTGTTCATTTCGCGCAATTCCTCTAAATGCGTCTCGTTAATTTGCCTGTGAATAGGCGCGTGATCTTTCTTCTTACCCATGTTAAATGTTTTTTGATTTTACAATGTACAAAAAATATCAACGTCTATGGCGCATTTTTTGAACCGAGTCTAATTGGTCACGCAAATGGACTCTCCCAAATATGTCATACCAATCGCGTATAATTTGTATCCAATTCATCGTATCTGATAGTTTATACCTGCTCGTAGGTTAAAGATATTTCTGTCCCAATACTGCATATATTCAGCCTCAGTGAAAATGCCCCATCTCTGACCTAATTTCCAACCTAAAACCATTCCTGCATTATAGTCTATCCATTGGCCATCTACCCAATGATTCGTGTTGTCAAGTTCGTCAGCGAAATTCTCATACGAAAACATATGATCCCCGTAGATGTGTCTATGCCAAGGCAATACACTTGCCCAAGCGTGAATCCAAAACTTTTCTTCGTAGTGGTAGTAGTCTAATCCTACAATTGCACTTGCACTATACAAAGGCCCGACAAGAGCGTACATAGTGCGATTATAGTCATTCACTATGTTGCCGTATATGTAGGTTCTAAAGTCAGCATCAGTGGCCGCTACTTGCACATCATTTGCATCACACCATAGCCAATCTGAATTGTCAATCACATCATCATTGTCAAAGTCAATACCATACGGGACATCCTTGTATCCATACTCATATGCTAAATCCCACCATGCCTTGTCCTGTAGGTATATTGCAACAGGATTATACCCATATGCTCTATGTTGTCTTGCCGCTATACCAAAGCTGAGGTCTATTTCACCTACATGAAGTCTTGCTCTGCTCTCTACTTGTGTATAATTGAGATCCACAAGACCTTGCCTGTAAAACTCTCCTTTCAACATGAAATACTTACTCAAGTACCTCATGAAATACCTCTGATTCACATAATCACGCCCTTGTTGTCTACCTCTATCGTATTGAGCAAGGTATTCTATACCTGTTACTGATCCTATTGTAGCACTGAGGGCTGTGGTGCTTTCCGTTTGACCATCGTAGAAGCGATTTTGCTTATTCTCATAGTCATATCGTGCCACTCTTCTAATACCAATCGTTGCTTTGTAGTCAATAGGGTTCTGACGAGTAATATCCATCAACGAGCCATCTTGCGATACAAAGTATTCCGTTGGGGCATCCATAGGAGTAGAAGCAAAAAGGCTTGAGTACATGGTTGCGTACTTAAACAGCCCACCCACTTTTTGCGCCTGTACCATAGTGGTACACATCATAAAAAAGGTTACTAAAAATGCTCTCATATCAAAATTTGTTAGCTCCTGTGATCCTATCTACCTCTCGCTGTACATTCATATAGTCCACTCTGAGCTGTAGGCTTATACCTGCTTCCCAACGTGCTATCTCTTTACCATTATTGTACAATATCAATGAAGGGACACTCATTATGTGCATTTGCTCCTGTATCATTGCGTTATCATCTATCCATATCGTGTACTTGTCAACGTCAATTACCTTTCTCTTGTCATTGAAGGTGTTATTTTCGTTAAATCGAGCGTTAAACTCTACAAGTGCAAGTCCTCTTTGCCATGCCTCTTTCTTCGCAGGTGTAAATGCACACATAATACATGCTAATATGGTCAGTAATGATCGTTTCATCGTATCTCAAATAATCTCTCTTCCATTCTTTCGAGCTGTTTCTTTATATCAGCTACGTCATCCTGTGTATTCATGATTGTCTCACGAACGAGTTTGTCTTTTAAGTCAAATTCAACTCTACCAATTACAGGTTGCGGTAACGTCTTAGCCTCTTGAACCTCAGCTTTAAGGTCAAAGTACCCCATTGTAGCCATCACACAAGCCCCTATAATGACTCCTAACGACTTTAAACTTAATCCTAATACCGTGTTCTCGCTGACCTCGTTAATTGCCATTACGTCTTAGCTTTTGTGGTACATTACGAAGATCTTGTAATCTCCTGCATCCAATGTTTGTATTTTTGCTTCAGCATTAGCTATATCTGCGTAGCTCGTTACGTCAGTATCCCCAACGTATTGCCTCCATTCCGTTCCGTGTAGCACTTGTGCGTTTGCTGTATCCTCGATGTAGTACTTCTTGTCCATTACGATAGTCTTATAATTTGAATAGCACCTACATCACCTCCTGTACTCGTTACCTTGTGGTTCGCTACTCCCGAATGCAGGAATGTCTCTACCTCAATGTAATTACCATTTGATGCAGAAACTACAAACGATGCGCTCGTAGTAGATTTGTGCCCGTAAGTGCTATGTCTAAAGTATTGTAGGTTACATGATCCCGCTATTGTAGTCCCGTTCTTCTGCACTACCGCTCCAAACGTAGATCGGTTAGCGTACAATGACTGCCAATTTATGTTGTACATAATCATGTAAGTCCCTGTAGCGTTAAACGTGATCCTGCTACTCGATATCGTTGTGCCTGTCGTGCCATCTAACTCTTGTGTTCCAATACTGATCTTAGCACCACTTGAGGTGTACGTTTGACTTGAAGTGAATAGATACTTGTCAGCCGTGTACATAGCTCCGTTTGAACCATTCGAGCCGTTTGTCCCGTTCGTCCCGTTTGAACCTGCTGGGCCTTGAGGCCCTTCTACACCTTGATCACCTTGAGGCCCTTGAATTCCTTGTGGCCCCGTAGCACCATTTGAACCATCAGCACCATCACTTCCATCACTTCCTGCAATCCCCTGTGGCCCTTGAGGGCCTGTAGCTCCCGCCGCTCCCGCAGGGCCTTGAGGGCCCGTTGCTCCCGCTGAACCTGCCGCACCCGCAGAGCCTCTTACATTTCCTACATTAACCTCACCGAGATTATCAATCTCTAAGACTAACTCATAGTTTTGCAAAGAAGCACCTGTTACTGAATTACCATCAGCACCTGCCGATCCATTAGAACCATTCGAACCCGCGGGGCCTTGTGGGCCTTGTGGGCCTGTAGGGCCTGTACTTGTAGGCAGGGTTACTGATCCACCACTATTGGATAACGTAAGCGTAGTACCACTAACGCTCAATGCTTGAGTATACGTTCCGCTTAGATCGGGTATACGAGCGGAACTAAATGTCCCACTCGTAATTTTTGCGGCTGACAGGTTCGGTACATCACTTGAAGCAATGTTCATCGAACCCGTTACATCTAATGCGCCTAAAACCTTTACAGCCATATCCCTATCTCTTTTTTACGTTACGCTCTAACGCCTGTTATTGCAATATAGTAATTCCCCGAAGGTAGCCCCGAGATTGTCACACTTGCATCACCTGTATCTTGAACGATCTCTGCCAATACTTGATTCCCGTTTGCATCATACAAATTGATGTTTGCAGGGAACTCTGCTCTATGCGCTGTCTGAGCTACTGATATCGAAGTAACGCCTGTAAACGATTGGTTATACGATACATACGAGTTGACAAGATCAACACCATTACCCGAGTCATCGTCAGTTGCACTAATACCCGTGTGAGATGCACTACCTACCATTACGTCAGCAACGTAGTCTTTTACTTGTTCTGCACTCAATTGAGTATTCGCAGTACCCGAAAGCACACCACTTGAAATGGTGAGGTTCGATCCAACCTTAATACCACCAAGCGTATTTGATGCGGCCGTTGGTAACGAATAGGCATTTGCACCATCCGCTATACCATCTAACTTATCCTTTAAGGTTGTCGTGAAGTCATTTTCAGTCTGCGCATCAGCAGATATAACACCACTTGCGATGCTAATACCACTACCAATCTTTACACCACCAAGAGCCGAAGCAGTTGCTACGTTCAGTGCGATGTCATTTGCGTTAGCTGTAATACCTGTACCACCAACTACATTTAACGTTTTGCTATATGCTCCACTCGTTACTGATCCACCACCTGTAAGACCATTTCCCGCAGTTACGGTAACACCTGTGATGTCTCCACTATTATTGCTGTACTCCGAGCTGATCGGTATGTTATAGAACGTTGATCCGTTATTCGTAAACTGCCAACGATCTGAACTCTCATCCCATTGGAATTTCACATTGGTAGCTGTTCCACGTTCTACTTCAAGACCTGCATCTTGAGTAGGTGTTCCTGTAACATCGTTATTCAACAAGATGCTATTGTCACCTGTGCTTAACGTGTTTGAATTGATCGTGGTCGTAGTACCTTGTACGGTTAAATCACCACGAATGACAATCGTATCACTTGCCGCATCTGATCCAATCGTAGTCGTACCACCTAATTCCCCTAAACGTGATGCAAGATTCGTTGTGTTTACGTTAACATCCGTGTTCGTTACCTTCGCGGAGTTAGCAGTAATTGCATTTGCTTGAGCAGTCGTGATTCCTACTTTCGCGCTGTTAGCCGTGATAGCTGTAGCCTGTGAAGATGAAATCGTAGTCGTGTCTCCCGCTAATGCTGTACTTGACGTAGTTCCAAGAGCAAGATTCGAAGATCCATTACCCGTACCTGCACCGATCAATGTACGTACTTCTGCCGCTGATATTCCCGAAGCAAGACTTGGTGTCGAGCCGTTTGAGGTAATAGCAGGGTGTGAGGTAGCAGTTGCATTGGCATCAATGTTGTTCAACTTGTCGAGCAATGCTGACGTGAAGTCTTCAGTCGATTGCACATCTGCCGAGATAACTCCACTCGTAATGGTTATGCGAGAACCGATTTTCACACCACCTAATGCACTTGCAGTTGCAGTATCTAACGCTACATCATTAGCATTGGCTGTGATACCCGTTCCGCCTACAACATTAAGAGTTACTGAGCCACTCGCTCCGCCCCCTGTTAAACCATTACCTGCGCTTACGCCTGTAATATCTCCTGTACTACTTGACAGGTTTACCCAACTTGATCCATTGTAAAATCTAAGCTCGTTATCACTTGTATTATAGTACACTTGTCCTGCCGCTGGCCCACTCGGGTTCGCTGACGCATTTTGAAATCTTGCGTTCTTGAGTGAATTACCATTCAGTTCTAACGCCCCCGATACGTCTATATCGGATAGAAACTTTAAAGCCATGTTTTTCTTGTTTTAGTTTAAATATGCTTTACCACTTTCAGCCCCATTGAATAAAACCGTGAGCTGATTGGCTGAATCGTATCGCACCTCGGTTATAAGTACATTGCCTCCATCGTCTACTATCGAAACGGATGGATGCTTTCCTAAATTATGTGTTATAATCCACTGATCCGTAGCATTGGATTGCGTGTGGGCATAATGAGCATCTCCCGAACCTACGGCAAAACCACTCACCGATACACTCGTAGGTGCAGGTGTGCTTAAGCTGACCGCAGTGCTGTCATTTTGCTGTACGCTAACGGATGTTCCGCTATTTTGGTTAATGCTTACCCCCATTATTCAGTAACATCGTCGTTAACAATAAACAAGCCCTTTAGCCATGTGGCTATATTGCCTGTTCCTGTATGCGTAGCCTGTAGATCGTATACATAATTACCACCTTTTAGGCTCATGTCCGCACCTGCTTTATTCATGACTAAATCTCCTGTCGCATTCGTAGTGAAATCTCCTGTATTGAATGTCAGAACCACTGAAGCACTTGTGCTACGCTTACGCACCTGTGCCTTGAACGTGTATGAAGTCAGATCAATTACTGCATCTGAACTATCAGTCCAATCCATGTCTAACTTGAACGTATCGTATCTTCTACATGTAATGTCGAGCGTACTCGCTATGTCTAAGTTAATTTTTGCCATTTCTCTTTGCTTTATTCGTTGCTTTTGACAAGTAAACCTCAAGTTTCTTGACGTTCACAACCTTTGGCTTATAGGTTCTTATAATACCCATCCTGTAAATCCATTTAAACTGCCCGAAGGATACATCCCTTCAGCTTGATAGTCGCTATACTCTGCATATAGGTCATTATTGAGGCTCAAATGCTTGACCAAAAAGTCTCTATAATGATCTCCTATGTCTCTTTGTTTCTGCACTAAGCGATCCACCTCGCCTTTGCTTACAACCTCACCGCTATCACTTGTATGCTTGTAGATTCCGCCATTCTCTACGCTGTATGCGTGAAATGCTAAGAAATCTGCTACACAATAATGAATCAATACAGGTTTCACATACTCCATGACAAGGTTCTCATAGGTCGCTGACAAATCATCTTCATCAATGTCCAACAGGATCTTGTCATATAGCTTCGTGCCGAGTAGACTCTGAATATGGATGTCTTGCGCTGTCTTAATGAAGGGCGTAATCTTGTCCATATCAATGTTCCCGCTCAATGAAGTGCGAGTCATTATATCCTCTCTCGTACACAATAATACTTCTGCCATCTTAGTTCAATTTTGCTTGATCGGGCATATCAGTAGGACGTTGTTGAGCCTCTTTCCACTTTTTAGGTTCAAATTTCGTATTAGGCACTCCTGCTCTTCTTGCACCGCTTTCAGCTATTCTCTTATCGTTTTCTAAATCCTTAGTAGACGATGCAGGTTTGATCCTACCCTTACCATCTCTTGCACGAACAAATACTTGTCTCACCCAATAGTGTTTGCAGTAAGCACCACCTTTAAATCGCCATATACTATATGTGCTTGTGCCTTTTGGACTCCATTCAGTGTTCACTTTACCTGCCATATTCTCAATATCCTCTCTGCGGTACACTACCCCTCTTTCTCCGTTCTGAACCATGTTCTTGCAGAACGTTCTGCTGTTATCAGAAGCCTTGAGTGGTGCATAACGATAACGGATCTTGTATATTCCTGCATCATCGTCAGACTTAGCTTGAGGATTTGCAAATCGCTTGAAGAAGTTATACTTCTCGTCCTCCGTGTCGGGGTCAACTTCCTCTTCATCCATCAATTCCCATTCTTCGAGATCCATTTGTTCGCCAATTTCACTCAAATGTTCAAGCCAATGAGATTCGTCCTCATCAGTCATATCCTGTAATGCCTTATTCTTAGCATCACCTTGCTCACTTAGCTCTACACCTGTTTCTTTCTCTCTTGTCTCATCGTCAAGCATCTTACCACTAAGATCCACGAATTCAAGGGGCTGTAATGTCTTGAAATACAAGTCTAACGAGTACCCATTGTAGTGCAATACATCCTTAACAGCCTCTATAATAGCGTTTTGCATAGGTCTGATCACCGTATTGTCGAATAACACACTCGCTGTTCTTAGCTCATCTGCATTATTACCTAATCCTGTCTGATCCTTTATACCTAATAGCATAGGACTCGTTACCCTATGGCTCACCATGATCTTAGACATACACTCATTGCTCAAAAAGCTGTACTGATTGTGCGCATCACTTAGCTGAATAGGCTCGATGGATGCTTGGCTGTCCTTATCATCATTAAAGGCTAAAATGAAGCGACCTGCATTGCTTGATCCACTAAATTTCTGCTTCAGTTTACTCTCTATCTGCTGTTGCTTACGCTCATCGGGAATCCCATTATTGAAATTCACCATCATCGTAGGCAAAAGCGAATTTTTAATGTTGTTCAAGTGATAGTTCGCTATCTCACTCTCCATCTCAGCATACTGCAAACCACCTTGATAGTCCACAGGATTAAAGTAATCGTTACCTGTGCTGTACGGCTTTATAACGTACATAGCAACCATTGCATTGCCCTCATATCCGAAAGCAGGTATCCTTGTAGGCGTATCACTTGGCGTTGCCTCTGCCCAATTGTGGTGGTAGTAGTAAGCCTCTACCTCTCCCTTGTCGTTGGCCTTTTCGGGACGTAATGTGTAGATCGGGAAATGCTCTGCCTGTACAAAACGCTTTCCATCCTTACTCTTTATGACTTGAAACGATGCCTGTCCAAGCATCTTGAAGTCCATACACAATTTGCGTACACAATCATCTCTAAACAGCTTCTTGAAGCTCAAGTAACCATCCAATTGACGATCCGCTTTGACTACCTCTAACCCTCCACCAAAGATCAAGTCAGAAATACCCTTAACTGCCGCATTGTTCGTAGGACTGCTGTGGTACAATGAGATCAGATACTCATAAAACGAGTTATCGTCTCCGTATTCGATCCAATCCTTGTTCTTGCTCTCTACTATAGCAGGGCTATTGTAGTCATGCAGTTGCACAAACCTTACACTCATAATGTCATAAATTTATTTTCGTATCCCATGTTCTCGGTGTACTTGTCTTTGATCACGCTGAAGCTCTTAGCCTCTTGTGCTGTACAAAATACCTTACCTCTATACACAGGTATACCATCACTATCCTTTAGCACGATCCGATACCACTGCTCTTCTTGAAAGTTAAACGCAAACCCTACTTGTCGATAGCTATTACTAATCGTAATGCTACACGCAGGTTTGTATGTCTCTTTGCTGTAATCATCCCGTACCTGTAAGGTCAAATCACCCGTATAACTACGAGTGGCTACCTTAATTACGTGATCGGTTGTATTCGGACTAACTATTGTCATACCTATATAATGCAAAACCTCTATTTCAATACATAAAAAAAGGGCAGACCTTTCGATCCACCCTCTTCCGCTACAATAAATCGTTATACCCTATCGCGTATAAAAATCGCTTACCTTGACATACTGCAAATCAATCTCAATGTCGTTTGCTTTAGCGTATACGTCAACATATTCCTCTCCTTGTGTACTTATGAGCAATCCATTACCAAAGAACGGCACTCCGTTTACCTTGAAGCCAAATCCGTAGTTCTTAAACAAGCCTTCTTCATCTACAATGAGGTCTATATCATCTCTGAATCGTACAGGTTGAAAATACTCAGCCTTTTGGTGCAAGGCTTTCGATATGTCTTGCCATTCATCACCTATCTCGATGTCGTACATACCCTTGTTCTCAGCATCTATCTTAATTACTCTCATTTTGTTACTGATTTGCGGTTAAACGGATCGAGATTCTTATCGAATAAGACGTCTGCGAGGGCCTTAGTGTTCATGAAATACTGATCGTATCCATATGTGTCATTGAATAGGCGATAGTACACTACATGCTTCTTATCGTCCATTGGGTTGCCGAGCGAATACTGCTGTAGGCTGTAATGATTGCTGTTATCACGTTGGTCGCTTTCTAAGTCCCAACACGTCCAAGCGTTTACGAGTTTCCTGTTCTCCATTTGATATTGCTTTTTGATTCTTTGTAAATATACAAAAGATATAGTGCCCCACCAAACGGCAGGGCATCTATTCTTACTCTTCCCAAAAGTGCTCCATTAGCTCTAAAGCATTCTTGAGCGTACTATGGGACAACTGATTCATGTCCATCCAATCAGCAGGTACACCGCCATTCTTACGAGCGTGTTGCAGGTCATCTAAGACCATTTTGATTCTCTTAACAACATACGCCTTGTGCTCGTTAGGGCGTTGAATGAAATGCTCTTGAGGCAAGAAATCCTCTGCTGTGTACATAGTTCCGTACACCTCGTTCTGCTTCTTACAAAACCATATGATTTTGCTCTTTGCGTGTGCCTCATCTTCGGGAGTCTTGGCCTTGCAAAATTGAGACTGCCAAAAGTCGATCTTCGGCATGTACCCATCGGGGTATTTGGTTTTTTCCATGATTGTAGCTTTTTGATTACATGGTAAAGATAAGTAATCTTTTTAAATCTACAAAATAAACAGGTAAAAAAAAGGGCTTACTCCGCGTAAACCCCTTTCTCTACTTAACACAAGTATGTATTACGAGCCCGCAGTTACGGTCATAATACTGGATAATTCTGCTACGTCTACAAAGTTAGCAGGAACTTGCTCTTGAGCTGTCAATGACAAGGTGTATCCGTATAGATCACCCATAGCTGATCCTGTTACGATTGTTCCACCTGTTACATCTGCTTTGTGCTTTGCTCCCATCAAGAAGAACTTGCCGTTGTTGTCCTCTACGAGTACGTGAGGGCGGCCATAGGCCATTAGCTTTAGTTCTTTATGCGATGCTTTGCTTAAACCTTTAAGCTGTAGGTTCAAGACTTGCTCATAAAATACAGTCCCATTCTCACGAGATGCGTTTACGTTCTGCTCGAAACTATTTGCTCCTTTAAGGTCATATTTGAATGCGGTAACATCTGAAGTACCATCTGCCGCATGGATATCATCCACTACATCAGTATCAGTGCTGTCATATGTTAAAGACAAAGGCGCGTAATTAACGAAATATACTGCTCTTAGTCCACCGACTTTATCTTTACAAGGCTCTAAACGCCCTAAACTTAAGTTACAACTCATTGTATGTTGTTTTTAGTCGGTAAAGGGGCAAGGCTTTCAACTCTCACCCCCTCCCAAGTTAGTATTAACGATTAAGAACGATCTCAGATCCGATACCGAACTGAACACCACGAGTGAAACGCATTACGAAACGTACGTTTTTCGAGCCGTCGATGTCAGCCATGTCGATAATTTTCACTTCGTTCATGTCATTCATCAAACCTGTACCGAAGAACAAGTTAGACTTCTGAGCCGCTACGATTTCATCTGCACCAAGACCAGGACATACGATCATGTCTTTGCCTTCAAAGTTCAATGGCTTTTCGCCTACTGAATACACGTCATTGTATCCTGCGGTACCTAAGTTACGCATGTACAATTTAGCAATCTTTGGAGATACATATAGAACTAAGTCCTCTGCATCATAGATTGTATTCGGGATAGCATCGATTACTGCCGCTAATTCATCATCTACGTTAGCCGCTGTCAATACTGCTGTCGATCCGTTGTTAACTACACCTGATCCTGATACAGCGAATAACGCTTGAAGATCAGTCCAAATTGAAGTCTCAGTGTCTTGAGCTACTTGAGCCGCGATTTCAGCGATCAAGAAGTCTTGGAAATTCTTTGGCATAACGTCATGTGCGCTATAGCCCATTGAGATTGCATCCCAATCTGATTGAAAGTCATCCTTACAAAGCTGTAAGTTCACTTGCTTCTCAGTCGGTTGCATGATACGCTCAGTAAGTACAACTGCACCTGCATCGCTAAAATCACATGATGCGTTCTGAACTAATCCGCTTACTGCACCTTTACGGATAACTTGCTTGTACTTGACATTTGGCATGATGCTGATAGCCTGTGAGTCAAGAGTTTTTGCACTTAAAAGAGCCGCCGCGATGTATTTTGCCGCTGCTTCTCCTGCATATGTGCTTGTAATTGATAAAGACATAATTTTTAATCTTTAGGTTCTACTTAATTTACTTATATAAACGAGACAATACTGAGTCTTTTGTATTGGTGCGATGCTTACTCTTGTGTTTGTACAAGCGTACATCCTCACCTTTACCTTCAACGCTATGGCTCAATGGCTCTGCACTCGGTTCAGTAGCAAGTCTTTCTTTCAACTCATCAATCTCAGCACTAAGCTCAGTTTTGATTGTCTCTAATTCTGCTCTTTCCGTTGCCCATTGCTCCTTAGCTGAGGCAAATTCTACCTTCAACTTTTCTTGCTCTGCGAAATACGTTTCTTTTGACGTGGTAGTGCTTTCAACGACCTTCTTAGGGTCTTTAGCTTCTGCTGTAGCTTCTGCTACTTCTGATACTACTTCGTCGCTCATTTCCACTTCCTTTTCCTTCTCAGCATCGATAGGTACACAATTCGGTACTTCTTTGCCATCTACCATTTTCGTTCCGTATTGCTCGTAGCCTTCCCAACATGGTTCTTTGAGATCTACATCACCTTCGCAATCCTTACATTCTTCTGAGGCTTCTACTTCTTCTGCCTCTTCTTCTGCTTTAGGCTCTTCGCCTTCTGCTTCCTCTTCTTCTACAGGGGCATCATCGTATGCTGAGATGACACCTTGATCATCTACCATCATTACTTTCCCATCCTCCATAGCGTAATGACCTTCGGGTGCAGGTATCTTCTCTCCATCCTCATTCATAATGAATACAGCCTCTCCTGCTTCGAATGATTCTGCCTCAAAGACTACATCGCCTTCAGCCATTTTGCGTTCTTCCAAATTGATCTTTACTTCCTCAGCCATGCCAAGTGCAATCAAGATCTTATTCAATGTCGTTTGTGAATCCATACCTATATAACTCTTTTACTTTGTTTTGTTACAAATTGCCTAAGCTCTTGACCTGTTTAAGGGCTTTTGCTAAAATATCAGCATTGGGGAAATTGAACTCTCTATCCTCCCAATCATTCAAGACCTCATCTAAATCAGCGATGTAATCTACCTCATCACTCTCAATGTCTAACTCAGCTAATGATTTCTCAGCTTTTGCAAGTAGTTTTTGTGCGTTAGCACCCATCTTGTCAAAGCCCTTATCCCATGCAACCATATCTTCTCCTAATGCAACAAACTCCTTACGAGCCGCATTGAGCTTCCGCATGATTGCTACTCCATCTTTATCTGCTTTGATCAAGGCCTTTGTAGCAGACTTGATGTCAGTTTTCAAACCAAGCTCTACCTTGACCAATCGCTCTGATTGCTCTCGTTTCTTGTTTTCCTGCTTTGCTTCCGTGTCAGCCATGAATTTCCACACGGCTTTTGTTTTGTCATTTTTCATCTAATTGTCCTAATTCTCTAAGTTTATTTCTACTCCATCCCAATGCGCTCTTGCCACCCCATAACAGGTAACTTATAGTACCACAGCTCGATGTATCTCCTGCATCGTAGTATACCTCAGCTCTACTAAGGTACGAATACATTCTCTTTATCGTGCTTACTGATATGCTCTTGCCCTGTGCTAACTGCTGTGCGCGTACCTTGCCTGTTTGCGTAGCACACTTATTGCCGTTCTTCTCATTAAGGCTAATACCTCGTTTAGCGTTATTGCGTACACTCTTAGGGTAGTCAGTGTACATCTCAATCTTATTGGATGAGACACCTTTCTTAGATACAATGCTCTTTAGCATCTCTAATTGCTCTGAAGCATCTGCCTCATTGATCTCTTTGATCATTGTCTCAAGATCCATTTGAGCTGATTGCTCTACTGCTTGATCCTTATGCATCTTATCTACGAAGTATCCCTCTATAGAAAATCCTGCCACTTCGCCCGATTTCACATACTGATTCCACACGTCATCGTTATCGATCTTCATAGCTATCATCCATGTACCTAAAGGCACGTCATATCCATATAGCTTACTCTTATCTTGATCCTTGTCCTCAGTGATCCATGATTCTACTACGGTTGTTCCCTGTAATTGCACTTCATGCTCAAGCGTTGCGCTTTGTTGCTTACCTCTCTTGTGGTACAGCTCGTTTGCTTGACGTATGGTTTTGCGACTGAAGTACACATAGAACTCACCTGTCTCATTTACCCTGTATATGGGCTTATTTGGTATGAGCGCAGGGCCTAATAACAGGCGCTTCTCCTCATTTATAGTCGCAAACTTGTACTCCGTTTGAGATTTGAGCGCAATAAAGTTCTCCTCTATAGCAGGTTGACCGACAATGCTTATTGCATCAATGCCGTTAGCCATACTCGCCTCGTCTAATACTAATTCAATTATTCTCATATCTATATAACGCCTTATTCTTAAATCGTTGCATTTTCCTCTACCCTGCGATCCAACGCTTGTTGACTTGTAACTTCAGTACCTACAACATACGCCTTAGATGGTTTACTCGTGTTCTTCTCAACTGCACTTAGTAATTGTGATTGAGCATCCACTCCACCTCCTGCTATATTCACGCTTGGCCCAACCATAGCAGGTGCTCCACCCGATCCACCCGAAGGAGCTGAATCCATACCTGTTTCATCTACAGCTAATATGCTTCTTACACTTGCAAAACCTGCCGCTAACGTACCTGCTAAGGCTACTATATTAAAGGGGAACGGATTCTTAAGTGCCGCTGTTGCACCTACATAGGTATTGATCACTGCCTCTGCTACACCAAGTGCCTTACCTGCCTTAGTATTCTCACCAAGTGCAGTTTTTAAGGATGCCATAGTCTCTAATGCAAGACCTAATTTCTGCTGTTGCACCTGCCTTGCAAGTGTCAGCTCTGCCTGTGATGCTGTCTTGTTTACTATATCAATCTGACCTTGCATCTCAGTGTATGCCATGCTGTTCTCAGCATACATCTTCTGCTTGTCGCGTAGTAGCTGTACCTCAGCCATCCTTTCACTATCAATGCGATCCAATGACATTTGCAGTGCTAATAACTCACTACCACTACGTTCCGCTATAGCCTCTTGCTCAATCCGTGATACGTCAAGAGCTGTTTGTGCTTTTGCCGATTTGATGTCAGATATCTCACGCTCAAGTGCTACCTCAGCCATCAATTGCTCAGTCTTGAAACCTGTAGAAGCCGCTGTTACTGCCGCCAACTCATTCTCTGCCATGATCTGAGCCTCAAGAAGCTCTATGTTTTGTGGCTGTAGTGCAAGGTTTGCATTTGCCGCCTTCAGTCTCATACCTGCTAAACGCAATTGCTCTGCCTCCATTTCTTCGAGCTTTGCAAATAGCTCCTCATTAGCCTTCTGCCGATCTTCTATGCTTAGACGTTCATCATCTCTTGTTTGCCTTAGCAACTCAACTTGATTATTGTACGATTCTAACACACCTTGTGCCCTTGCTTCAGCTAAACGTGCATCCTTCTCAAGCTGAGTCATTCCTTTGGCTGTTTCAAGAGCCGATTTTACACTAATCTTGCCTACTTCCTCTACGATTTGTGTACCTATAGCACCTACTTCTCCTATGGCTTCTCCAAAATCTTCTACGATACCTGCTCCTGCTTTTATAGCATCAGATCCTATATCGACCATCTTTTCTCCAACCTCTGCTAATTGAGTCTTGAGATCCTCTATTGTCTCGGGATCTTTTCCTCCAAAGAACGATTGCTCCCAAGCTAATTGTGCCCCTAACAAAGCTCCTTTTATGGCTTGGAACGCAAGTAACATTGGCGTAATGGAAATCGTCATCACGTTTTTTATCACTCTACCCATTGCATCGAAGTTCTCAGTGCTCTGCGATACATTCTCGTATACACTTTTGATAGCATCTGACACTTCAGCAAATATGACTGATAGGAAATTGAACGCTGTGCTAAACGCATCTACAACGGTCTGATTCTGCATCAACAAGTCCTTCAAAAAGGTCAATCCTTGTAGCAAAATACCTATTCCTGCGGCCTTTATGGCTAACCCAATACCCGATATGCCCTTACCGAGCTTCTTAATACCGCTTACTGACTCTTCACCGCTTTTACCTACTTTGCCTAACTGATCCTTTATCTCTTTAATCTGAGCATTTGTATCCTCTAAGTCTTTCTGAGCTTTTTTCGTCTCAGTGATCAGCTCAACTATTAGCTTTTCTGACATTTCTCATCCTTTTTAATGTTGTCCAAAATCCTTTCCATGTCGTTACTCGCTCGTGCTTTCCTTTAGCAATTTCGACGTTCTCACTTACTCCGTGCCACTCATCCGAGTGCAGTAATTCAATCACTTTTCCTATCATGGTGTTGCTGTATTATCTGATCCTACATCTAACACAGGTGACACGTTCGGTAGGTCGGTACTCGTACTACCACTGATCGGTGTTACATTTCCTAACGTGTTACTCTGCGATCCTTGACCTATATAGCTTGACGTGGCCGCTACAGGTGTTACATTCCATGAATTCCCTGTACTTACTGCCGACCATACCGTAACATCGGGGTAACTGAACAAAGACAACTTAGCTACGTTGGTCGTTAGATCATACGTCAGCTTCTCTATCTTGAAATACCTTCCATGAAACAGGATTGTCTGATTCATCTTTAAATCAATCCACTCACCTACAGGTAAAGTGGCCTTTATCTCAATAACCCTGCTTTGAGGGCTGTATATTCTTGACAAGTAGCTTAACCAAAACGTTTGTAGTAGCGTATTCGATGGCGAATTGCCCTGTAAGCTACTCTCTAAACTGAATGCTACGCTCTTGCTTGATCCATTGGTAGGATGTTGGCTGTATGGAGCAATCACAGGGAACTTAGTCTGAGAAGTTGACTCAAACTTCCATAAATCCGATGTGGTTTTCTCTCCTACATAATAGAACAACAAGAAGTCTGCTTTTATAGGCGTGTTCTCGCTATCAATCATTTGCACAAGCTGTATCGATGAAGGGCCTGTAACTACACCACTTGAATTCTGCTTGTTTAGTATGGCAGGTGGCACTATCGTAAACGGACTTTCTACTTTAAGCTCCCCTGTTCCGAAGTCCACCGCCAACTCACTAAATACACTACCAAAATCTCTATCTGCGTTGTTCCTGTATGCTACATTCACGAAATCTTCTGAAGCCTTGTGGCTATACGAGACACTGCTTGGCACTTTTTGCTTCTTATGCACGATGCTTCCAATGTCCACATACTCAGTGTAATCCACTATGCTTCCACTCGCTAACCATGTCTGATATGGCTCTATATCTATTCGTGTATCATCGTATCGTACAAAGACCAGGTTAAACGTCTTAGCCACTTGACTCAAAAAGTCTACCACCTTCATCTGAGGTAGCAATTCACTCATGTTTATACTGATATTATTCGTAGTGCTTGGTGCTGAAGAACACTCAAACTCCATACCTGTAAGAGTCATACTCGAACTCGATGCTATGAACTTTATTTGTATGTTGTCTCCTGCATTAAGCGCATACGTCCTCACGAAATTCGTATATCCTGCCGCAGAAGGCGCATAAAACTCTTGGTAATCTTGTGTCCCGTTTTTGAACACCCTTAGCTTAAGCGAAGAGTTATTCGTAAACGCTCCTATCGTAAACCTTAAGTTAAACGTATACGATCCACTGACAGGTGCAGTATACCTACCATCGAACTGATTAAAGCTATTTGAATCATCACTCGTTTCAGTCAATGTACCTAAAACCGTATCATAGGTAAATGCAATCAATTGACTCTTAGTAGCGAAAAACGTAGATGCCGTTGTCGTGTCATTCAACGTACCTGCATAGGCACTTGGTGCTACATACAGGTCATCAAAATATGTATTCGTATAAAAAGTACCTTGACTCGTGTATCCGTAGTTCTCAAAGCACCTGTTCACTAACTCCTTGAGCAATATAGATGGCCTTAGATGCTCTATCTCTACTCCTGTGCCGTTGTCTATCCTAATGTTGTCTGCGTGGCTGTAGCCGTAGCTAAATGGCTTTCCCCATGCTATCACAGGGTACAAGATTTTACCGCTAAACAAATTACCCGACCAACTATTGTCTATGTTCGTTACGTTTCTCGTGTGATTCAAGTAGTTCATGTTCAGATCCTGCAAAGTATCTATACCCATTGCTGAGGTTACCTTCTTCACATCACCATAGAACGTAACGCTATAGTTCATAGGCGCACCATTCGTGAAAGACACATCAATTACTTCAATTATACCCGTGAACACCTGTAGACTATCAATTTCTATGTGAGCATCCACCTTCTTGTTAGCATCAAAGCCATCAATAATGTCGATATTCCACCAATGACTGAGCACCCCGTTGTTACGATCCGAAGCAGGTATCTTAAACGTCTGCGTGTAGTCAGTAGTCATCTTGCTCACATCCTTAAAGTCTTTAAGCTGTCTTACAAGATTGAGGCTCTCATCAGCGTACATATCAACTGACTTGCCATCTATGAATAACTGATATCTCATTATTGGAACTGATTTACGTCACTAAATCCTTGCGTAAAGGTCAAGGTATGCTGTATCAAACGATCATTCAGTGAGGTCTTTTCCTTGAATTGCGTGTTGTCTACTGCCACCTGTCTCCACTTACCATCGACATTTATGCATATGTAGGTGCTCAATAGCAGATCCTCGTACATAGCATTCTCTGCCTCGTCTAAATAATCGCTGTTCAAGGTGTACTTCGTTTCTGACTCTGAAGCAGTAACAAACATTTTACGACTCAGATCTATATCATAGCTGTCCGTAAACGCTGTACGCTTATAGTTCACCCTGTTGTACGACACGTTTCGTGTTTTCTTTTTACTCATGAATAACGTCTCGAATACTCCAAATCGATTCAAGTACATCACAGGTACTACATAAAACTTGCTCTCACATACCATGTTTAGCGTTACGTCATCAGCCGCGTCAGTCGTTGTCCTGTATCTCAGTGTTGATCCATTACCACCTAACTCATCTATGAAGATTGCCATGATGTCTACATATTGCACTCTCGTTGCGCTGTTCGTTGTACTTGCTGTCAATGTCTCCGTGTAATCGTTACCCAACTCGTCAGTAATCGTTACGCTCGGTGCTCCTTGTCTGATCACAGGCACATAAAATGGATGCTCTAAATAAGCATCGGTATGATTTGGGCGCATAGCTACACGTCCTCCCGATACAAATCCCGCTGATCCGTTCATCTCTTCTCTTGAGGCAGGGTTGTATCCTCTCGTTACATAAAACTCATTGCCATTTGTAGTCGTAGTAGACGAGCCTACACCTAATACCTCTACATATACCCAACATGCACCTGTACCTATGTCCTCTATCGTTTGAGTCATAGACTTAGGGGTGATCTCAGTTAGCTCAGATTGTATCAATCCGCTGATATTAAACACCACCCTGTTGCTAATAGCCGCATTTGGTGATTTCTCTAAGGTGTAATTCGCTGTACTTGGCTTGTTGGACGTTCTATCTCCATGCCATATGTACACCTTGCACTGATACTTAAAATTAGTTTGGTTCGATGCAGTGTCCGTAGCCACTATCAATATAGGGCTATTGCACAATTGCAATGAATTTGCTGTCGGCTGTTCGTTAATTGTCAAGGCCATCCGCTACGTCTTTTTTAAATGCTTCATATATGTTATCAAGCTCCTTATCGTAGCTCTCCTCTATTGCTTTATCCATGAATGGGTACGCAGGTACTCCGTAATACGCCATACTCCTGTTTACCATGAAGTTCATACTGCTCATTGATCCTTTAGTCTTAGCTATGAACTTACCTGTAGCCATGTCTCTTGGCTTCAATCGTTTCATCTTAGACCATTTTGTTATTGCCCCAACAGGTGCTCCCTTGCTCTTGCCTTTGCGACCACTTTGCACATAGTCCCCATATTTCTCGTAGTACAGCTTCAATCCTAATGTAGGTGTCAGCTCATACCTAATGCTCTTTTGCAGTTTACCACTTGCTACGCTGTTACGCTTAGACGTTACTTTCTTGGTGCTTGTCGGTGTCCATTTGTTACCCGACTTCTTCCATGTGCTACGATACCCTGTTCTCTTACGAACCACACCAAGGTTTAATCGTGCTCTACGGACTATCTCTGATCCTAAGAACCTTACCGCTTTCTCTACATTAGCATAACCCATCGTTGACTGCCGCGTTTGTCGTTGTTACACTCATTTGAATCTGCCATCCTGCAAGGTTGTTCTCACCTTCACTAATAAAGCTCGTGCCGTTGATCGTATCATCTATACGATATAGCTCGGAGTACATATCTCCTCTACGCAGGTCATCTAATGCCATCTCAATCGTTAGGCTTATGTCATGCAGTATGTCTTGCACATTATCGTTGCCGTAAAATGGCTCACCATCATCGTCCTCATGCTCTTTGCTGAAGTCAATGATGTCAAACACACTAAGACTAAAGCTGTATGTCGTAGTGTTTGAATCAAAAACAGCACCCTGTGGACTGATATGGGCTAAAGGATATATGCTTTGTCTCCCAAGATCCACTATGTTCAGATCCCCGTGAGTAATAGTGCTTATTCTCCCTGCCTTATTAAATGCTTTTCTTATCGCATCCGTTATACCGTAATATCCTGTCATCTCTTCTTTATTTGCTGTTCCTGTAACTTACTCTTATCTGCATCGTAGGCTAACCACATTAAACACTTATGAAGTGGCTCTCTCGTAATGCTATCAATGCCTCTAATGTCATGTTTAGCGAGGCTAACAATACAGCCGTACCAACCCCACTTTGCCGCAAAGTTTGCTCCTGCGCTGTAGTCATCCCCTTCTCCTCTCGCAAAGACTTCATCATATGTTTCAACAAGTCGTTCCCTAAATCGCAAAAAAAAAGCAACGCTCCTAATACGCAATCCATTGTCATCTCCTCATAATCAAGCGTTTGCTCAAGGCTGTGCTTATAGTCCATGATCTCATATCTATCATTACGCTCTTTGACTATAGGTCTATACAGGACTTTCATCAATGACTCGTAATTCTTGTACTCGTACTTCGTGCTGTCAAGATCCACAAACTCTCCAAAGCTCATCTTGTCAAGGTTCGGTACGAATCCGAGCTTAACACCCTGTAGCGTTGTAGTCATAACCAACTCCTCTTCTCTTGTGTTTATACACTTCTGAAGCATCAAGACCACACGTGATCTACTCTTCATTGTCATCTTGCGTATCAAGCCTCTACTCATCCCTGTGAATATGTGTATCATTTCATACACCCTATCCTCCTCATTGAGGTCTTCGGGCAAACTCATGAAACGCTTGTACTGCTTTAACGTGATGTCAGCCAAGCTCGTTGGCACTATCAATGTCTTACTATCCATACTTAAATAACTCATTTCATTAAAATCGTAGCACAAAGAAAGGGGCTAATGCCCCCCTCTATGTCTACTAAGCCGTTTAAAACCAATAAACCAAACCAATATGCTCAGTAGAAACCTAAGCTAATTCATTCTTCCACGCAATCCTGTCAACCGCCTTCTGAACTATGTCATGCTCATATGCGTGATCCTTTAGTGAGGCATACGCTAATTTCGTGATATCAGTTATGCCTCCTTCCCAATGACTCATATCATCCCAATGCGTAACCCATAACCCTACCACAATAGCAAAGCAATCCTTGTAATATATACAGGTGTTGTCTATATCGTGTAGCAATAACTCGTGTACTTTATCTTCTACATCCTCAATGCAGTCAAATTCAATAGTACGTTTGCTTAACTCTGACTCAATCATGTCGAGGAAATCTTCTTCCCAATCTCTATACTCGAACCTCATCATAACATTTCATAGATTACATTATCACCATCAGTCAAACAAACTGCGTATTCAATCCAATCATCGTGGTCTACAATTACTACTGAATCAGCCGTTGTATACCCATATAGGCTAAACTTGTCATTAAGCAGGATTTCCTCACCCTTGCTTATCTCTTTTACCATCTTAGCGGTAACGAAGCTCGATGCGGCTTCAAATAAATACTCATGTACCATGCTGTTGTGCGTTTTTGATTATACTTAAAGATAGTGTTTCTTTGTGAATCCACAAAATGTACATCTAAATTTCTCGTGTTATTGCGTATCCATCTACACCTGTATTCTCACATGATCTCTCGTATCTAAGAGCGTATCGTTGAGCAGGGGTCTTGGCTGTGAACTCTGCTAAGTCCACAACCTCATACTTCCCGTTCTTGTACTCGTAGCAGAATGCCCTGTGAGTCAGCTTACGTGATCTCTTCCTTACTCTACCCACGTTCCTGTATCTTTTGATCCACCAAGTCTTTAACCCAATGCGATACAACAGGTACATGACCTCCTATATTCCATGTTGTCAATTTCGTAGTCGTGTATGCTCTATCATAGGTCTTCCAATCGTAGATAGTAGCGTACTCATTCACACTGCCGTTGTCAAACTTGATCACCCATTCTACCTGCACCTTGTCATCACCGCTTGGTTCAAGGTAGGTAGGTCTACCGAACGCCTTGACCAAATCCTTAAAGGTGTACCCGTTCAGATACCCTTTAAGATTTGTTCCGTTTATTTTCGAGCCTACTTGCCCTTCCTTCAGTACCTGTGTCTTCATCTTACAAGTAGTTTAAGTGTGCCTTGAACTCTGCTTCTTCCATAGCCCATATGCGCTTGGTGCTGTTCACTTGTGCGTGAATGTACATTACCTCTTGGTACGACAGGTAGCCGTGCTCCATTTGGTAGTTCTGCAATAACTGCTCTGCTGATTTTGCGTTGTTGTGGCACATTTCAAGTGCGATACTAACTAACTGCGCTTCGTTTCTCATGATGTTTGCTTTTTGATTCATACTTAAAGATAAGGTATTTTTGTAAACACACAAAATTATACTGAAAAAAAAGAGGGCTATTTGCCCCCCTTTACTAAATAAACTCTCCTGTGTTGATCCTAAAGAACACAAAGTCCCATTGCATAGGTTTCTCTTTCCACATAATATCAAAGTGCAGTAGCTTGATCTCTATGCCGTACATATCAACGTACAATAAACTACCCCATGCTCTATCACTTGCCTTAAAATAATCGAATACTCTAATCATAACCCTACCTTTTACTTATATAATTATTGACTTCCACGTTATGCTTCCATCTGCTGTTTACTCTATGTTGCATAATGATCTCACGATACCAATGCAATGGTATGCTAATATCAGATATGTCTACACCACGTTCGTAGGTCGTATGTCCTCCATATGATCCATCGCTCATGGTGTCAATGGTCATTGTGGTCATACCGCTGTCCTCAAACTTGTCGTGTATACCGCAATCGTCTAATGAGATCTCTTCATGCCATACCTTTTGGTCATGAGTCATTCCTTCTCTCCACAAAAACAGGCTATCGCATACCCTGTCGTACTCCATATTGTACTGCTTGTTGTTTATGACCACCTGTAAAGTGAGGTCGTTATCCGTGAACACTTTCATATCGTTGCTTTTTGTAAAGATACAATAACTTTTTGAATACACAAAATCACCTAAGAGCGTATCTACCCCTGTTTGGATTCTTCATGGCCATCCATACACCATATCTCAATGCATCAATGGCGTGATTGAACAGGTCAACAGGTTTGTTCAGTAGCTTACCATCCTTATCCTCTGCCCACTTGTAGTTACGCATTTCCTTTATACCATTGGTGCTGTTATCAGTCCATACAAGCCTATGCCTTCTTAGCATATCAATACCCATCATGACACTATCCTTACCCTTGCTCGTTGGTCTGACGTTGAATCCCCATCGGTGTATCTCATCAATAGCCTTTGGTTCTGCACTATCAGCCCATACAGGTATCTCTCTATCAATGTCAAACATCCTCATCTTTTCCGCTATACCCGCATTGGTCAATCCTGTCTCATATATCAGCTCATTGAAATACAGCGTATCTCCATCTTGAAACACCTCAACCAATGACGTAGGGTCATTCGTATACCCAAAGTCAAGCCCGTAGCTTATCAGCTTGGCATGAGGTGGCACTTTCATTATTGTGTC
>VMHT01093360.1_pt1 | contig 34129 bp, 39 predicted proteins | sample 4693611 | NCBI WGS metagenome assembly VMHT01 (sample SAMN12280063, study PRJNA550983) | marine metagenome | isolation source: seawater sampled from same location over 5 years 0.02-0.2 micron viral filtrate | place: USA: collected off the coast of southern California halfway between the port... ...
AAGGAAAAGAAAATGCGTTTTTTTAGGACAGAAAACGGGTTAAAAGGGTCGTAGACGTGTCTAGGGCCTACACACTGAACAGGTTTAGAAGAGGTCGCGTTAGATACGCTTCTCTCTTCGGTTTCTTTCTCGAAGGATGGCGGTAAAAATGACGAAGGCGCGGAAAGTCCGCCGTAATGCGGAGGCGGTCTTACAGTCTCGTTCGGTAGCTAAAGCGACCTCGGGCGTATGGGGCTCCGTCCGGGGCTATCATGGCAAGCGGGTACAGAAGCTTGTAGACGGGTACGTAGAATCGGGCGCGTCGTTTAGCCTTCGGGACCTAATGCTTATAGAGCTAGCCGCCCACGAAGAGCTTAGGGACATAATGCACGCGGAGCCCGAAGAGGCTAAGGCTATGGCCTCTCTTATGCTGCAAAGTAGAAAGCAGCTAAGGCAGATACTAACGGACATAGGAGACGGCGGGAGCGTATCTACCCGCCCGGTTAGAGTGCCCGAGGGCTTACGTATTATGCTTTCTTCGGACGAAGGCGACGACCTTTTCTAAGCGTACGGCGGCTACGTATAGCCGAGCCTATACCGCTATCGGCTTCGACGTGGTACCCCCGGGCGGTAGGCGGCGCCTTCTCCTTAAAGCGTAGCGATAGCTCCGAGACAACGTAGCGCGCGTCGAGGTAGGGGAAAGCGTTAAGGATGGCGTTAAGCTTTAGGATAGGTATAGACCTTTGTCCCGTTAACCAAGCCCTTACGGAGCGCTCCGTAAACCCTAGCGTTTGGGCTATGTCTTTTACGCTAGGGAGCATAGGCGCTCTCTCTTTTAGCTTCCTTCTAGGCATACCCCTCCCCCCTATTTGTTAAGCTTTCTAGACTGTCTTCTAATCCAGTCGTCGGGGCGAGAGCCGCCGCCGTGCGTTCTACCAACAACGTAGGCTGACCTCTCATCAAAGAGGAAAGCGACCGCCGCGTATCTTAGACAGTCTAGAGAATGGTCAAATACGTTATCCTTATGGGGCCTATCACTAATCGCTCCGTTAGCTAGCCTCGCCCACCTATACCCCTCGAAGCATTTAACGATACCTCTACGCGCGGGGTTCTTCGCTAGGTGCTCCGCTATATATAGCTTAGGGGGAGAGTCGACCGGCTCTAGCGCGGCTTCGATTACCTGTAGGCCGGTCCTAATGTCTTGGTCTTTCTTCGTTCTCATAGTGTGAACGCGGGTAGACGGTAAGGCCCCCTTTAACCATGCGTTCTCGCTCTTAACGGCTCGGTCGGCGGCTATGTCCGTAGGGGGCCTACCGTAGCGTCTCGTAGCGCTAAGGATATAGTCTCTAAGGTGGTCTCGGGGTATGCCGTCCTCGCAGTATTCATCGAAGACAATAACGGAGCCGTCGGGGGCCTTTTGAAAGAAGAGCACGCTAGGGTGCGAGTGTCCCCAGTCGACCGCCATAGAGTACGCCGATATATTAGGGTCATAGCGCCACGGTCTAAGGTGGGTACCCCTATCGAACATAGGAAACACTTGGCCCTCTGGTCTAAGGATACGCGCTTCTACTTCCTGCTCCCACTGTCGCTTAGAATAACCCGCTTGCAAGCTTTCCAGATACCCCGGGGGGAGGTGGGTATTAGCTCGGGTAGGCGCTCTCCCTACCCACCATTTACGGCGGACCTCCGCGGCTTCTAGCGCGGGTAGAGCTTCGGCTAGACTTCGGCGCTCGATAAACTTACCGACGACGCCCCCTAACCCTCTCGGCGTCGTCGTTACGTGTACTTGTAGGTACGGCGCCGAGGTATCGCGGATACGGCCTAGAAGCGTATCGAAGACGTAGCCGGGCCTACGCATAGCCTCGCTCTCGTCTATGTGTACGAAACTAAAGGAGAAACCGCGTAGCGAGTCGATACGGTCGGCGCTCCTTACGAAGAGCCTGCCCCCGCTAACTCCCTCGAAGGTAGCGGTAGAGTGTTTCCATTTTGAGAAAATAGGGTAGCCGTTTTTAGCCATCGTATCCGAGAAGGTACGTATAGTCGGTACTACACAGTGTAGGCATTGGTCGAAAGTCGGGGCGACGACCGCCGCGGACGCCCCGTTACCTACCTCCGATACGATAAAAAGCATCATAGTCTCGGCGGCTGCGAAATAGGTCTTACCCGCCCCGATACCCCCGAGGAGCATTTTAGCAGTAATTTCGCCACGTTGTGAGGTACCGGCTAGGTGCGCGCGTATTTGATGGGGGAGCGGGTTATACCCCGAGACAGCGCAAAAGAAGCGGAGAAGGGCGGCTCTATCTCCGCTCTCGCCTAGCTCTCTCCGTAGGTCCTCCCATCCTTTAAGCGTCGTTTCTTCCTTCATAGAGGGGAGCATATGTTATAACCGCCTTAGGTGGTAAACCTAGACTTAGGAGCGTTACGCGTATGGCGGACAATATACCCTCGGGCCTACAGTTACCTAGCACGGGTACAGACGACGAGAATGAGCCGGGCGGCTCTACTTGGCGCGATAACTCGCGTATTCTCTTTAAAATGTATTCGCGTTCTACCGAGGATGCACAAGAGCAACAAGAGAAGCTATACCCTACGAACTACGCTAGTCACGTACCCCGCACGGTCCCTTGGGTATGGAAAGTAGCGAGAGAGCTAGGCGGCTCTCTATATCTTAAGGACCCCTCTAGGGACTTCTTCTACAAGCGAGACGAAGACGGGGCTAAGGCGGGAGAGCAGTTACCCGACGCTACGCTTTCCCTTATCGACCGTATCTACCGCGGAGCCGACGTTAATAGTTGGCTTAAGTATAGCCACGAACTAACGATAGCCACAGGTAACGCGGCTCTATTCGTTATGCCTCTACCCTCTATTCTTGGCGTCCGCTTGGTATGTCCTCCTATCCACGAAGTAGAGGTAACGCTAGACGACCCCTTTTCTACGAGCGAGTTAGACGTTGCTAAGGCGTGGTTTAGAGTCCCTCTCGGTCGAGACCCTCAGGGTAATATCACCGTCTACGGCGTAGCGGAGATAACCCGCGAGTCGGCTACGTGGGTAGACGGGCCTCTAGAGGGTAAGGGTCTCTTTGCCGAAGACGGCTCTAACCCTATTGGAGAAGTTCCCCTTATCCAGCTACGAAGAAGCCCCGCCCCTCCGGGGAGGTGGTTTAGCGCGGAGCCTCAAGACTTGCTAGACGCTCAACGCGCATTAAACCATGATTACACGGACTTAGGTACCATTAGCCGTCTACAGGGTTTCGCCCAAGGGTATATCAAGGGTATGTCCTCGGAGCAGGTAGGAGACCTAAAGGGACTCGGTCCTAACACCTTCGTCGGTCTATGGGAAGATAGCGAGCTAGGTTTCGCTTCTCCGTCTCCCGACCTTAAGGGGTACCTAGAGCAGGTAGAGAGCTACGTTAAAACGGTTACCTCTGTTAACTCTCTTAACCCCGCTTCTCTAATGAATAAGTCGGCGGGGGCGACCGCTCTAGCTAAGCTAGTAGAGCTTCAAGATAGAGAGGTAGAGCGCTCCCGCCACGAAGAACAGTTCAGAAGAGCCGAGGCTAGGCTCTACCGTTTAATCTCTAAGTGGGTAAACCACCTTAGAGGACAGCCTAATCTTCTTCCTCCCGCCGACCTTAATATTACCTTCAGGTCCGCCGAGCCTCCTACCGACCCTCTACACTCTGCGCAGAGTAGTTCGCTCCGTATTCAATTAGGACTTTCTAGCGCCGTCTCTGAGCTTATGAAACAAGAAGGCCTAACCCGCGAAGAGGCTACCCGTAGGGTAGAGGATAACTTAGAGGCTACCTCTAAGATTAGCGGCGGCGGTAGGAGCCTCCTTAACGGAGCGCAAGTAACCGCGGCATTAGCCGTAGGGGAGAGAGTAGGGCAAGGGGCCTTAGACGTATCGGGAGGCGTGGCCCTTCTAATGGAATCGCTAGGAATGACCGAAGAAACGGCCCTTAAGTTTCTTTCGGGAGCTAAGCCGGTAGAGGTGGTCTAGCGTGTTAATGCCTAGTATTAAGTTAGAATGGTCCGCTAACTCTAATATACGTAACGAAGCGGTTAGGTTAGCCGAGCCTATTTTAAAGGCTACCGCCTACCTAGCCCATGCTACGAGAGAGCGGATTACGAATACGGGTAGGGCGGGAGATAATCGTAACTTTCGTAGATACGACAAACGTACCGCCGCTATTAGACGTAAAGCAGGGTATCAAACGCGGTTTAAAGACTTTAAGCGGACGGGTACTTTTTGGGGCTCTCTTAATGTTCGTCTACAAAGCCCTACGCGCGCCTCTACTAGATTCTCAGGTAAGGCGGGCATGGGCGGTAAATGGGGTAAGCGTAAATACCGTAGCCGCGAAAAGGTCCATGCGCGCGCTAAGAAATTGGTAGGTCAAGGTAGGTTCGGGGAAGCCGCCGAGGTAATGCGTACCGGGCAGGCGAAGACCTATAGACGTATCGGTAACGCCGACTTAGCGCGTATTCTTAACGCTGATGAGCGCCTCTCTATAATGCAGCCGACCGCTAACGAGATAGGGGTAGCCATCGAAGACATGGCGGCTATGTTGACAAGCGAGATATTGACGGCGCAAAGTATCGAACAAAGCGCGTTTACCGTCGCTAGACGAACGCGAAGCGCAGTACGCCGAGCTAATAAGGCTCTAGCGGCTCTAGGCTCTAATAGGCGGGTATGATGGTAGAAAAGAAGAAACGCCCTAAGAAGGTTACGCCTCCGCGTATTTTTGGTGTCGTAGTAATGACTAAACGCGTTACGAAAGAAGAAGACGCCGCGGCCCTAAAGGCTTTGGGCGCACGTATGTTTAAAGAGGACGAGGCGGGCTATCATTTCGAGTTAGACGAGCTAGCCGCTAAGTCTTACCGGGGGGAGTAATGCTTAAGAAGAAAACAGCGCCGAAGCCGAAGCCGAAGAAAGCCCCTGCCAAGCCGAAAGCCCCCGCGGCGTTTCCGCCTAACCCTAGCCGTAACTACGGCGCTCCGGTCTTCTCCGTCCGTACGGATGATAAAGAGAAGGCGGCGGAGTATGTCTTTAAACACGGCTTTAGGGTTACCTCTAAGGGCGCGTCTAATTACGAGCTTGTCGCGGACGCCCTAGCCTATGCTTCGTACAAGGGGGAGTAATGACAGAAGAGCTTAAGATAGCGGGCGCGCCCGCCGATAAACGCGCGGAGCTAGAAGCCGCGGCTACCGCCGATAACGCGGCTAGAGAGGCTAGCGCTAAGGCAGAAGCACAAGCTATCCGCGTAGCCGAAGAGCAAGCCCGGCAAGCCCGAGAGCGAGCGGCTATGGATAGGGCCTCCGCTCCCGCTCCGGTACCTTCTCCCGCTCCCGCTCCGGTACCTTCTCCCGCTTACGCTAAAGAAGCTCTTAACGAATCTAGAGAGCTTCGTATTCAAGCCGAAGCCGAGCGCGATAGGCTTAGGCAACTAGGAGACGAGTACGACGCTAGGCTTAGGCGGGAGCGAGAGCGGGACCGTATTACGGCTCTACGCGCTATGGGGGCTACGGGCTCTCTTTCAGACGAGCAGCTATTAACGCTCGCTCCCGACGTAGACCCCCACGCGCCCGAGGGTAAGACCTCTCTTAACGAATGGCGGGAGCGTAACGCGGGACTCTTCGCGGCTCCGTCCGCCCCCGCTATCCCTTCTCCCGAAGAAATGATAGCTAAGATACCGGCGGGGCGTCGTCGCTCGGCTTCGGGTCTATACGACGAGAAGTACCTAGCCGAGCTTCTACACCTTAACTTGGGGCGTAAGTAATGCCGCGAAAGAAGACAGAACAAAGCGCCGCTAATAGCGGTCTAGCTACCGTAACCGGGGACACGTTTAACTATGACGAAGCGGCGGCTAAAGCGGTCGTAGCGTCTAAGCGCATGATAGACGTTCTAGATAACGCGGAGCGTATGTCCATTGGTACGTGGTACTACCCGAGCGGTTGGCCTGATGAGCGCATGCGGTCTTGGTCCTTTATCCGTTGCGGTATGAAAAATAGCCCCGCGGCTTTGCAACTAGCCGCCCGCCTCCGCTCTTTCGGATATAGAGAAGCCCCCCGCGGTATTACGTGCGTAGGTTTTGAGGGGGACGGAGAGAATATGCTCGTTATGTGCGCTCCTATGGAGTGCCATAAAACTATGCGCTCTTATAACGCTCAACAAAAGCGGAGGGTCGCGTACGCGGTAGCAGATTCCTTCTCGGACGTAAGTATAGGGGGCGCTAAGGTCTCCGTTACAGGTAACGAGGGTAGGGGTAACGATTCGGACTTTACGTCCGCTCTAAGGGGCTCTAAGACGCGCTAGGGCGTTTCTGTGATCACTCGTCCGCGTATACCTCTCGGGTAGGCCCTAAGATAAAGTCGATACAGGCTACCGCCTTTTCTTTCCCTTTATTAGGAGTCCGCCAACATGGCCGATATGACTACGAGCAACGTTAAGGCGACGGCTGTTAAAGCCTTTTTCGAGGGCCTTATTACGCCGAATGATAGCGTAATCACTGAGGTTTTGACCTACGAGGACGTGGATGCGCCCGCCCTTCGTAAAGCCTCTCTTACGGGTATCCCCGACCCCGGTACTTGGACCGCGGGAGACGACCTCCCGAGCGCCGCCATTACCTCCGAGGGCGCCGTTACGATGGACTACCAAGCGTACGGGGTTAGCGTTGATATCAATCCTTACGACGTTATGGATGTGCCCGGAATTGTTGAGAAATCAGCTAACAAGCTCGGTCGCTCGGTCGCTAATAAGCGCGCTAAGCTCGCGTTTACTTTGCTCCAAAATATGTTTACGGACGACTCCGCGGACGGTGTCGATATTGTTTCCGACCAGCATACGACCGCCGCGGGCGGTTCTAACTACCGGAACAATAAACTTACGTCGGCTTTGGACATTAGCTCCTTTAACGCCGCTATCCGTAAGTGCCGAGAATGGTTGAACTTTCAGGGTCAATCGATGGATTGGGCCGACGTGCGTAAATTTTTAATCGTCCCCCCGGCTCTCGAAATGACCGCCCGGCAGGTCCTCGGGTCTCCGTATCAGCTTACGACTATCGCTACTACCGAAGTAGGGTCAGGCGGGCACGGCGTAGCGGCGGCGGCTCCGTCGCAAGGTCTTATGAATCCTTCCGGCTTGTACAATACCGTATTGATTGTAGACCCTTACGCGACAGACGATAACAATTGGTCGCTAGTCGCGGAGCCCTCTTACGGTAATCCCTTTACGTTTTGGGATAGGCAAAAGCCGCAATTTTTCGCGGCGGTCGAGGACCAGGATTCGCTTAAGGTCAAGCTCCGATGTCACTGGGCTTCTATTGCTAAGTCGGGCCCGGAGCCCGATGGCGTTATTGGTAGTCTCGTTAGCTAAAGCTCGGGGGCTATGTGCCAGCATTAGAGCTAATAGAAGATAAGGCGACGACGGTAAGCTATACGCCGTCGTCGCTTTCTTCTCGTCCTACTTCGGCTACGTGCGTTTTTAAGACGCCGAGCGGGTCTACAAAAGAGACCCCCTCCGTTACCGTAGCCGCGGTAGGTTCGGGCGGGTACGCGTCGGTCTCTACGGTTACCTCTCAAGTTGTAATAGTTGTAGACGACGCTACCGGCCTAACCCCGGGCGCTCCTATATGGATAGAGACCGCGGACGGATGGAAAGGCCCCGCCCTCGTAGACGAGGTAGAAGGGACGACTATTACGTTAGAGTCCGCCCCGCCCGGTACGCTTACTACCGCCGCTAAGCTCTACGGGCTTCTCCTTACGGCTAGTATATCCGCGGCGTCTACCGCCGAGCGAGACAAGTTTTACCGGCTAGAATGGACGATTACGAGCGAAGACTCTAGCGTCTCCCTCTTTCGAGAGGTGGCCCACGTCGTACGAACGCAATTCGCCGACCCTATCGACCCCTCGGGCTCCGAGGTTAAAAGGTACGTAGCGGCTAATTGGCCCGGTATGGCGGCTAGTAAGACCGCCGGATGGTTTCGCACTATCGCCCGTAGAGCTAATAATAGGGTCCGTACGCTTATCCAAGCTAACGGGGACTTCCCCTACCTCGTCGGCTCTCCCGACGTCTTCGTAGATAGCGGAGCGGGGCTAGCCGCGGTACGTATCGAACTAGCCCATCAAAACTTAGTACCCGGTGACTACGAGATTACAAGCTACGTAGACCTTACTACCTCCGAGCTACTCCGAGCTATTCGCGAGTCTATGGCTAATACCTACGTCGATAGAGGTGATACCGATTCGGTACTATCGGGAGACGTTAGGCAGCTAGCTATTATTCCTTCGGGTAGAAGGTGAGAGCGAGCGCCGTTAAAGCGGCTATTATCTCCGCTATCGAATCGATTACCCCCGACTCTAACGTAGGCGGGGAATCCTTCGTAGCGGTAGAAATGGGAGGACGAGACCCCGGGGTTATTAGCGAAAGAGCGTTCGAGGTAGAGCTTACCGGCGTAACACCTTCGATACTGATCACAGAGTCCGCGCAGGTCGTAACCTTTACCCTTACGATTTACTACGCGAGCTACCCCGACGTAGAAGACCGAATAGCGGACGACGCGGAGCGGGTAGTAAAAAAGTTAACCCGGCTCTACGAGCAAGGGGACGGCGATATATACCGGGCGGACTTCGCTGAAGTTATGGTATCCCCCTCGGGTATTATCGACGGAATGTTAGAAGCGTCCGCGGGCGTCTCAGTTACCTACAGAAGAACCGGAGTATAGAGCATGGGAATCCCTACTAGTATTGGTCGTTTCGCCGTGAAAGAGCAAAGCGCGTGGGGTACGCCCGCTAGCGGTTTTGCTAACGCTAACTTCGTAGAGGCTCAAATCGTAGTACCTACGCCTACACAGGCTTCGGTACAAGCCGAGGTTATGCGGGCTAGCTTCTTTGCTACTACTCGCGTAGCAGGCGGTAAGGGCCCTACCGAGATTTCTCTTACGATGCCTTTACACGGTTTCTCTACGGCGGCTCCTACCGGAGAAGCTACCGAGCACCCTGACGCAATGCTATTGCGCTCCGTTCTAGGTACCGCGGGGCAAAACGGATATGCGACCGACCTTAACGGGGGCTCGGCTATTACGGCTACGGTCGACTCGGGTACGGCTGATATTGCGGGGTATGCTCTTCTAGCCCCTATGAATGGTACGAGCCCGCTTGAGTACTCCGCCGGGTGGGTAAAAGAGAAGTCGTCCGGTACCTATACTCTACAGCGTAATTGGGCTCTCGACTCGGCGGGCTCTACTCAACAGCCCGCCGCTAGCGGTACGCTCTACGGCTCTAACGTCGTAGCCCTTACGAATACGCAGCCTACCGCGTTTACTCTAGAGTGGCTCGGGGCTTCGGCTAACGTTAACTATACCTTCTCCGATTGTGTAGTTACGAGCGCTACGATTACCCTTAACGCTCGGGAGCAACCTACCCTAGCCGTTACGATTCGCTCGGCTAATTGGACTAATAGCGCGTCGGGGGGAGCGCCGAGCGCCGCTGCTCTATCTAACCGGCCACAAATGCCCGTGGTCCTTAGCGATAACGGGGCGCGCGTTGTAGATGCAAACGGAGAGCAAAAGGCGGGGTCGGCTACTATTAGCCTTACTTGTGACGTAGCCGACGAGATTAACTACGACGCCTCCCAAGGTATCGCGCGTTTCGTAGTTACAAAGCGTACGGTAGAAATGAATATTGTTAGCCCCGCTAGTAACGGCTCTCCTACGCCTTCTAGCCTCGATAACCCGGCTAGCCTTCTCGCCCCCGGTACCGCCGCGGGCGCTTTGCAGTTAGACGCGGGCACTACCCCCGGGCGCTCCTTCTCCGCTCTTATCCCTTCGGGACAACTAAAAGAGCTTCAAGCGCTTGGAGATGCTAACTCGCTTGTTAGCGTTACTACCGTCGTAGAGTGTGCTATCTATAGCGGCGATACGACGGACGGCTCCTTACCTGCTATTGCTAATACGCCTTTCCGTCTAGCTTTCCTTTAGGCTTACGGATGGGGATTCATGGCATTAGGACTTATTAAGACGACGGAACGGGTAACGCTTGTATGCACTAGCGACCCCGCCTTAGGCGGAGATAGCGACGAATGGAAGAGGCTAGAGACGGTAAAGAGCGCGAAGAAGAAAGGCGCTACGCTCGTTACCGTCCGCGCGCTAAACGACCGAGAGGTTATGAGGTGCGCGGCTTCTTTTCGCTCTATCGACTTCGAGAAGGTAGACGAAGAGTCTACCCTACAGTTAGCCGAAGCTATGGCACGTATCGTAGAGCTAGCCTTCATCAGCGCCGAAGAAGGCGGGGAAACTTGTACGAACGTCGATACCGTTCTACAGGCTATCCGTACGGGCCCTCTCGTCTCTCTAGGCTCTTGGATTCTAAACGAGTCGGGGACGGGCGCGGACCCTACCTAAGCGAGCGCGTCCGCGTAGCGGCTTGGTTAGACGTGCTCGCAGAAGCCCACGGTCTTAAATGTGCTAGCGGAGATACTAGCGGGTGTCGCGGTACGTGCGAGGACCGGGCGGGCTTCTATCTTGGTACCCCTTGGGAGAGGTGCCCGGTAGCCGAGTTAAACAGAGACGAGCGGATTAGATACGTTCTTACTCTAGAGCACCATAGCAAAATGTCCCCCCTTTCCGACTGGCCCGACGGCTTCGCCGCTTGGGTACCTTCTATATGGTCCGAGCTTGTCCAAGCCCGCGCCCGCCGACAATCGCATAGGCTAAAGGGGTAGGTAATGGCCGTTTCGGGTAGCGTAAAGCTAGAGGTAATCGCCCAAGCCGAAGAGAATATTAGAGCCGTCCTTAAGGCTTCTAATCAAGCGATTAAGTCTACCTCTAGAGAGCTAGAAAACGCGTCCGATTCTCAGGCTAAAATGGGCTCGGTAGTCGATTCCGTTAAGGCTAAGGTAACGTCCTTTAAGGGCGCTATCGTAGCCATGGGCGCCGCCGCCGCGGTAGCGGGCGGTAAGCAACTATTAGAGCTAGCTAAAAACGGCGCCGCGGTAGCCGACCAGCTAGACGCGGTTAAGTCTCGCGTAGCTAACGCCGAAGAGATTATAGCCGCTACTAGAGAGGCTACGTCCGGGGTCGTAGATGATGCCGCTATTCAAAAGGGTATAGCGCTCTTCGACGCTTTCGGCCTAGAGCTTGCGGCCTTGCCTGGCCTAATGGAGCAAGCTAGTAAAACCTCTATTCGTACGGGTGATAGTGTAAACTTCCTAATTCAGTCAGCAATAACAGGGGTTTCCAAGCTTGAGCCTGCCATCTTGGATAACCTCGGACTACAAGTCCGCCTATCCGAAGCTACTCAAGTAGCCGCGGATAAGTTCGGTAAAGAAGCTAAGGCGGTTACCGATACAGAGACGAAAGCGGGTATGCTCGCTCTCGTCCTTAAAAAGCTCGGTACGCTTAATAAAGATATCGACCTTAATAACTCCCGCGTTGCGTCTATCCAGCGTCTAGAAGTCGAGTATAAGAACCTATCGGATACTATCTCTAGCCGCTTCGTTAACGTCCTTCTAGGAGCTAACGACGCTGTATCTAATATCTCCGAGGTGATGAATACGGAGTTAGTTAACGCGGCTCGTAGGGCGGGAGACGCGATTAACGCTACGGTTAACGAAATGTCCGCGGCGGCTAAGGCGGCTATTAAAGTCGATAGGGCCTTAGAGCGTATTGGCTTAACCGCCCGTGCGAGAGCCGAAGAAGAGCGCGCTATAGTCGAAGAGACGCGGCGTATCGAAGCTACGGTTAATAGAGAGAAAGCCGCTTCTATGAAGCAGCTAAAGAAAGACTTAGCGGACGAGCTAGACGCTATAGACGCTAAGATACGTAACGAGAAACGCTTTAACGCTATCCGTAATAAAGCCTCCGCGGCTATGGATAGGGCGCGCGATAAAGCGAAAGAAGTAGCGGCGTCTAGACTAGCCGAAGAGAAGGAGACCTTAGAAGGTATCCACGCGCGGAGAGACGCTACCCTAGCCGAGCTAGACGCTATTACGGGAACGGCTAAAAACTCCCGAGAGATTCGAGAAATACAAAGCGAGATAACGGCTTTACGTAAGCAGTCCGAGACCGCCGCTAAAGGCGAAAAAGCGGGTATCGAAGATACGATTAATCAGCGCCTAGAGCTTATTAACACGCTTACCGAAGAGGATAAGAAGAGCACTAAGAGACGCGGTACGCGTAAGAAGGTAGAGAAAGACATTACCTCCGAGATAGCCGAGCGTATTAAGGCGCAAGTCTTCGCTAATAAGCTAGCTACTACGCAGTCCGAGAGAGATAAGGTTAGGCTACGCTTCGAGGAGAGAAGCCGCAAGATTAACGTAGAGATAGCGGCGCTAGGTAAGGCTACTAATAAAGACGACCTTAAAGCCGCTATGATTAAGGGCGCCGAGCTAGATAGAGACCAAGCGTTAGCCGACCTTAGAGTAGAGGGAGAGACCGCCGCCGCCGCCTCTCTCCGTAGGGCAAAAGAGCAGTTAGAGTTAACTAAAGCCTCTACCGATATAGAAGAGATACAGATAGCTCTTAAGCACGAACTAGGGGAGATTAACCGAGACGCCCTTAGCCTAGAAGAAGCGAAGCTTAACGCTAAAGTTGCCCAAGCTAACGCCGAAGAGCGGATTAAAGAAATACAGGACGACCGCCGAGAGCAACTAGCCTCCGATATAGCTAACGTAGTAGGCGGGGGCTTCGGTGAAATGTCCGAAATGTTTAGCGAGCTAGACGCTAATCTAGACGCTCTTAACCGCCCTAAGCGTTACGAGTCTATCGCTAAGGGCTTTGCAGGCATTGCGGCTCAATCTCAAGAAATAGCCTCTAGCGTAGGTAAGTTCGTAAGCACGGTAGGAAAAGGTAACGCCGAAGTAGCTTCGGGCGTAGCGGCTAGCCTCGGCTCTTTAGGCCCCGCCGTAACGGGCTTCGTTAACGGGGTTACCGAAAAAGCGGTAATCATGGCAGCGTTTGAAACGGCTATGGGAATCGCTACCTTGTTTAGCCCTACGGGGGAGTCGGCTAGCCATTTCGTAGCGGCGGGTATGTTCGCGGCTATGGCGGGTATATCTGCATCTCAGCCTACAGGGGCTTTACCCGAGTCGACCGCCGCCGCCGCCGCCTCGGCTATTACCCCCGCGGCGGACCCCCAAGAAATGGAAGCCCAAAGAATCACGGTAAATCTAGGCCCGGGGATGATTATGGGACTACCCCAGCAACTAGGGCGGGCTATCTCCGAGCAAATAAATAGCATGTCTAATACGGGCATGAATAACACGGCGTTTTAATGGCTAGCGGTTTCGATTATCTCGGGGTTCTTTGTAAGGTCGTTAGCGGGTGGTCCGGTACGCTTACCCTTACTAACACCTCTACGAGCGTTTCTAGCTCCGTTACCCCCCGCCCTAGGTCTAGCGCTTTAGAGGTTATGCTAGACTTCGTTAGGGAGGCTAGGCGGGTACACGGCGTAGAGGTCTTCTTCTACGTTAACTCGTTCGTTAAGGTCGTCTTCGTTATCCCGGGCGTTACCTTTAACCTTTCCGCTACAGGTACGACGGGTACTAAGCTCGGCTTAACCTCGTCCGCTACGGGCGTTACTAGCTCGCATATCTTCCCCGACGTTATACCTAACTCCGCCGTCCCCCCTTATGGCGCTAGGGTCCGCCTCCCCTTGGTATCAAAAAAGAAAGGAGATAGCCTCTTAGCGGGTGGACTAGGGGTAAAGGCGGGTAACGCCCGTAGCGGGGGCTCTCTTATTCTCTACGGCGATTTATCTACGGACTTTACCTTAGCCGGTACGCTAGCCGCGGGGGGCGTTTACGACTTCGCTATACCTAGAACGAACGACGCGACGAACATAACTACGCTATCTCGCTTTATGTTAAGCTCGGTAGGCGTGGGTAGCTGGGGTAGGCTCGGCTCTATGGGGCGGGTTAGGTGCGCTATCCAAGGGGTTAGCGAATGAGCTTAACCAATACTTGGCCCGAGCCTAAAGCGTGGCTCTATGGCTTCGTCGATACGTCTACCCCGGGCTACCGTAAGTTTACGGTTAATATTGCTTCGGGCTCTCCCTCTACTAGCCCTACCCTCGTAACCGTACCCGACGGCTACTACTCTTACCCCGAGTATCTTAGCGCGGTTAATAGCGTAGCGGCTTCGGCGGCTTCTGCTAGTGTAAGCGTAGACGCTATCGGTAGAGTAACCGTTACGGGTACCGCCCCTCTTACTTGGGTAGACCGCCTCGGGTGGTTTCTCGGGCTAGGTACTAAGCCGGGGGATACCTCGGGTACTTCGGGCTCGGTATCGGTCGTAAGCGGAGAAGTACCGCCCGCGGGAGTCCCTCTTATGTCCGCTACTTGGACGAGCATAGATAAAGCTCTAGAGTCTACGGTTACGGTAGACAGGCATAAACGAGGACACGGGTACCTATTCGGAGAAAACGACGTTGTTAGGGTTACCGTCTTAATGCACGTACAAAGCCTCCGCGCCTTTTTATCAGGGTGGGTATACAGCGGAGAGGTAATCTTATCGGGTAAGGCTCCTAACTCTTTTGCAAGCGATAGCCCTTGGAGTCCTACTAATACGGACGGGTACCTACGCGGCTACGTAATCGGAGTAGAGAAGGGTAAGTGGGTAGACGATACCCAAACGCTATACCGTACCGACCTACTATTAACGAGGTCTTAACGTGTCTTCTACCTTCTCTACCCTTAGACAACGCGGCTACTCGACCTTCTACGCTCTTCGTATCGAGGGAGTCCCCTACACCTTCTACGAGGGGCCCGTACCTAAGCGGGTAGATTCTGAGGCGTACCCCTCGGCGGGGGCGGGGTATAACGGTTCGGCGTCTCTAGCCGTAATAGACGAGTCGAGGATAGACCAAGAGATAGAAAGGAGAGGGGCGGTTACGCGCGGTAAGTCTCTCCCGCTCCTTTTGTCTTGGAATGTTCTAGAGGACGAGGGGGTATTAGACGACCTCTTTAGGCGCCCGGCTTACTTTACGACTCTTACCGCGGACCTTAGCGGTACGGCTACTACGGTAGCGGTTCTCGATAACTCTAGCTTCCCCTCGTCCGGTAGCTTCTACCTTGGTAAAGAGTATATAAAATACACGGGTAAGACGGGCTCTACCGCCTTTACCGGCTGTACCCGCGGCTATCTCGGCTACCCTTACCTCTTTCGTAAAGACGACCCCGGTAGCCACGGTATATTGACCCCTACCCCGTACGCTTGGAAGGGTCGTTATATTACCCTCTACGAGCATTTAGTAAGCCCCGAGGGTCGGATACTAGACGATACGCTTTGCGAGGGTAGCTATAGCCGAGAGCTTTTTAAGGGCTTTCTTACCGGGCCCCCTAAACCGGACAAGCTCGGTATGCGTTTAGACGCTCTCCCCTTGCAAAGGGCTTGCACGCTAGAGCTAGGCTCTAACCTACAGGGTACGACAATAGGCGTAGACCCTTCGTGGGATTCGTCCCCGATGGCGGCTGATTACCCTATATACGTAGACGAGACCTCTACGGTTACCTTTACCGTTAAGCCTAAAACCGCGGCCTCTACTTGGGGAGACCAGAAAGCGTATACGGTCCCTACTATCGAAACGGGCGCCGCCGCTCCTACGTCTCTCCATACTATCTCGGGGGACTCGATACCCCCGGGGGTATATACGGTAGGACAATGGGCCCTCCTCGTTTTATCTCGTCTTAAATACGCTATGATTAACGACGCTAGCGTATCGCCTTCTTACTCTAACTCTCTTTCGGGGTTTATCTCCGTAGACGTAGGTATAAAGGGGCTTAGCGCGGGCGAAGGTATTACGCTCGGAGAATATACCCAAGTCCCCGTTATACGCTTCTCCTTTGCGGGAGATATGGACGCTTATTCCTACCCGGTTTCTATGTTCGTAGACCCCGGCCCCGGGGCATACTGGGCGGAGAGTTTAGGGGTAGACCATATAACCCCGTCTGATACCTATCAGGCGTGGCAAAATGGCTACGTAAGTTTCGACCTACGCTTAGACGTACGTAAATCTAAGTATCTAGTCGTTAAGAATCTAGAGGGAGACTCGGCGTTAGACTTTACTATCGAAGACACGGGGCTAGCTTCTGTAGAGGCGGGCGATAACTCCGAGGTAGTTAGGTGGGACGCTAAGTATGATACGTCGGCTTTCGGGGTATCTATCTCGCCTTACGTCGTACTTCGAGTAGTAGAGCGGATGATAGGGGCGGAATACGCTACCGTCCCCCAGTTAGCCGCGGACCTAGGGGTAGACGGTACTATTAATATCGTCTCGGGTATTATCGATAAGCTAGACGTAGCGGCGGCTACGTTTATCGAGTCTAGCGGTACCGGGCTTAGGGGCGATAACGATACGCTAGGTATCGGATACGGCTTAGGTATCCCCTCCGCTTGGTTAGACCTTAACGGCGTAGGGGCTAGCCCCTCTATTACCGAAGCCCTCCCCTTAATAGCTATCGGGGGCGCCTCTTTTGAGGACATATTTTCAGGTTGGTATCAGCTAGAGCAAGTGTGCTTAGCTCTACGTAGAGACTCGTCTAACGTCCTTCGTCTAATGAAGGTAGAAACGTCCCCGTCTAAGGTAATATCTACAGACGCCCTCGGCTACTTAGGTAGTGCATTAGCTAAAGCCGACGTCGTAGTAGGGGGGACGGGTATACCGAGCGTCGTAATAGCGCCTAACCAAGTTAGCGTAGATACTACGGTAGGCCCTTACGAGTCCGCTCAATACGCTTTTAATGCGGTAGGTAGAATCCAAGCGGAGGGGGCCTCTTCTTTAAGCCTTACCGTACCGGGCGGACGCTCGGACGTAATCGCTTCGGGCGTTCTTTCGATTATGGCGAGGGGCGCGGGGCAATCGGTAGTAAGTTTCCAAGTAGCCCCTTGGGTAGAGATTCAAGTAGGAGACCCCGTAGAGGTAACCGTAGCGCACCCGCTTTTATACGATTGGTCTAGCGGTACTCGGTCGCCTAGCTCTATCGCGGCTAGATGTGTAGGCCAGTCTTACAACCTAAAGACCGGGGAGCAGAGTTTAACGCTTCTCTTAGGCGGTCTATTAGAGTCGGCTCTATGGCTATGCCCTACGGTTAACGTAACTAACGTATCGGGTAACGACGTTACGGTTAGCTACGGCGGATACTGGAAAGACGGAGAGCGGGTTAGGCTCTATAACCGAGGTAAGGAGGGCTCCGAAATGTCCGACGTTTTGATTAGTACGGTATCGGGTAACGTTCTTTCTCTCTCGTCTTCGGCTCCTTCGTGGCTTGATACAAGCTCTAAGGCTACTATCCCCGATTACTCGGTAGCGTCTACCGCTCAACAAGCCCCCTACTTGTTTACCCGCGTAGATAAACAGTGGAGCGCCTAGAATGGCTTACGAACCTAACGCCCCCGACGCTTGGAATACGCCCGCCCCCGGTAATACGTCGGCCTACACGGCTCTTTTGACTAATGACGCCGAGCTATACGAGCAAGCCCCCGGGGTAGTAGCGAGCGCTTACGGCCCTTACCCCTCGGCTACGGACGGTAGCGCTACCCGGCTTTGCTACTTTGCAGTCCCCGGTAACTACGACGACCGTAAGGTTACGGTCTACTTTACCTATAGCGTTACAGGCGGCTCGGCTACGGTAACCCTTACCTTAAGTAACGCGGACGACTCTGCTACGGATACGGTTACTAGCGCGTCTCTTAGCGCTTCTTCGGGTAGCTATGCCTTGACCCTTACTCCCTCTAATACGAGCGCCGCCTCTACCCCTCGCTACGCCTATCTAGACGCTACGTGTAGTAGCCCTAATAAGATAACCATAGCCGCTATTATGGTCCTCGTTAACTACGACTATAGCGGGCTTTCCGCCCCCTCGGGCGTAATGTCTTCGGGTTATATCCCCGCCCCTTCGTCTTCGTGGTCTACCGGGGGCTCTCCGGTACCTACGGAGCTTATAGACCGGCTTACCGATAACCCCTACCGCGTCGCTAAGGACCGTCTACAAGCTATCTTTTCTCTCGTTCAGCCGATAGAAGACGCTAACCGCGGGCTCTTCTTTACCGATACCTCGGGAGCTACGGCGGGTATTACTAACCTAGCCCTACCGCAAAAGACCTTAGACGTTAACCCGGGCGTCCCTCCTAAGGTTCGGATATGGGCTTACGTAGAGAGGACGAGTACCGCTACGGCGGCGGTCGTAGTAAGCGTAGGGGATAGGTCCGCCGTATTAACGGGCTACGGTATTCTTACTACTACCCTAGAGCTAGGGGGGTCCGAGTTCGGGGCGGCTTATCAGCCGTCTAAAATATGGCTATCGAAGGCTACGGGCTCGGGGTACGTGGCTCTTCGCACGCTTCAGATAATCGAGGAGCCTAGTTAATGCCTACCCTACGCTTACCTTCGTTTCTCCCTCTCTTACCCGAAAAAACCGCCGCCTCTATCGACCCTCGTAAAGCGAGCCCCGCAGCTCCCGCGCATATCGACGCTCTACAGCATAGCTTAGCGACGGGAAGGCATAAGGGTATCGGCGTCGGGCTCTACCTTACGGACGGTAATACCGCTACGGTCTTAGCCCCGGTACCCCCCTCGGTCCTTTACCTCGGGGTTTCGGGATATATCGGGGGCTTCGGAGAGGTGTCTATCGTTTCGTCTAACGATTCTAACGCGCGCGTCTTTACCCCCGCGGGTAATAATACGTCGGTCCCTACCGGGCTTACGTACTTCTCTACGAGCGGAATACCCGGAGCCGTAGAGCAGAGCCCGATAAAGGTGCGCTCGGATAGCTTAGGCTCGGTCCCTTGGACGTGGACTATAGAGAGCTTTACCGTAACCTTTACGACCTCTAGCTTAGGGGACGGCGTCTTACACTCTCTCGCGTTCCATCCGGTATGGCTTAATAACGATATCGATTAGATTACCGTGATCACTCGAAGGCCCTTATATAAGCCCGTAGCGGCTAAGGTGTTACCATGCAAAAGAAAGCTATCACAACAGGTACCGGCGCTACTCAAGACCTCGACGCGGCTACCCTTGGATACGCCCCCGGGGACTACGCTTACCATTATATTCAGGTATTCGGCTCGGGCTCCGAGACGTTCTCTATCAAGGCTAAAGCCGAGGGTAGTAGCGTCTTCGCCGCGTGCGCTTCCCTTGCATCCCAAACGCTACCCCTCGGGTCTATGGTCGCGGTTACGCCCGACCATGCAGGCGGGTTTGAATCTTTACAAGTAGCCTTTTCCGGTAGCGTTACAGGCTATACGGTACTCGTCGCTAGCATGAATCGCGCTGGTCTCGGGGAGCGTTAGCAATGGAAAGAGCTTATGCTAAAATCACTCGCCCCGTTAATAAGCCGGGCGGTTACAAGTCTAACGGCTACGGAAGCTCTAATAGCCCTCGTAAAAAGCTACGAGGAGCAAAAAGTAACGGAGCAGGGTCAAAACGCGGGGCCTATGGTGGCGTTCTTTCAAGTCGACGGGGGGGGAAGCGGTAAGCCCGTCGCATGGTGTGCTTACTTCGTCTCTTCGTGTCTTCGTACGCTCTCTAGATGCGGCTTTAAGGTCGACTCTCCGGGGGCTTCGGGGCGCGCGGTCTCTTTTTGGCAACGTGCAAGGGAGGACCAACGGGTAGAGCGGGAGGATATCTTTAACCTCGACGACCCCCGCGGGCTTATCTTCGTCCGTACCCGTACCTCTAAGCCTGTATCCGATAGGGAGAGGGCGCGAGACGGTAAAAAGACGGCGGGGCATACCGGCTTTGTTACGCATATTTCCGAGGACCCCGATACCGGAGAGCCTCTTATCTATTGCGTAGCGGGTAATAGCACAGGTAACGGCCACGCTAGCGGTACGGGCGGGGTATGCGTAGAGGTTATTTCTAAGGGCTCTCTCGCTTGGAATAGGCTTGTAGGCTTTGTAAGGGTTACGTAATGTCTATTAACGCTTGGATTAGGTCTAACGTCGGTCTCGTAGCGGCTTGGGTAGGTATCGCGGTTACCTCTCTTATCTCGGTCGGCTCTCATTACACCCTAGCTAACGTGCATATCGAGAAGACCGAAGAAAGCTTAGTAGAGCTAGACGAGCGAGTAGACGAGCACGATGGCCTCATTAGGCAACTACGAAGCGACGTTAGAAGCATTGCCGAGAGCCAAGAAAGGGCGATAGACGTTATTGCTAGAACGGACGAAGGCCTACGCTCTCTAGAACAAGTTACAGCCGAGCTTCGAGCTATGCTTAAAGCTCATAGGGGGAACAAGTGAAAACGCATACGAAGTTAGCAGATACAGCCGAGGTCGCTACGTGGCTTTCAGGGTGCGTAGCTCTCCTACTTCACTACTCGGGGTCTAACTCCCTATCCCCGGAGACGCTCGGAGCTATGATTACCGCGGCTCTCTTACCTCTCGCTATGGGGGTAGTCCGGCTCGTTAGCCGTTATCTCTCTTCGGCTAAGGGCGATAATCCCCCGCCCGACGAAACCGGCTTTACCTCCGTAGCGTTACTCCCTCTTATCGCCGCCCTCGGCGTTATCCTTATGATTACCCTTAGCGGGTGCGGGGCTAACTACCACCTCTATAAAGGTGGATGGAAGTTAGACAAAGCCGAGTGCGGTACCCGCCTTACGGTCTACGGAGACGGAGACCCCGAGGTATCGGTTATCTGTATTAAGGAGAGCGCCCCCCTTAAGGTCGGCCCTAAGGTTAAAGCTAAGCTATGCGGGGGTAGCTAATGGCTCTTACGGACGGAGAGAAAGACGCTCTAGAATGGGCTATGTTAGTCCCCGGTCTTCTCCGCGCTATCGGCTCGGCTACCGGGGACGAGGGCTTTAATACCGCCGCGGACGCGCTATCTAAGGTACCCGTCTCGAAGATAGGCGCTACCCTCGGTAAGCTACGTACCGACCGTATCTCTATTGAGGCGGGCGCTATTGAGATAGACGACGCCGTAGACGTTGAGTAACAACGAGGGCGCGCCCGTCTTTATCGGTAGTCTTCTCGAAGTCGTCGTAGAGCTAATCTTAGAGGCGGACGGGGCGCATACTTACGCCGTGATCACAGAAGGCGAAGAAGACTACGCTAAAGGAGAGGGGCGGCTTATCCTTATCCCCCCTAGGGCGGACGCGTAAACGCTGTACCGCAAGGCCTCCGCGTATATTTAGTACGCTTTATGCGTTTATTCTATTGCGCCTACCTACCTTCTCGGCGTACCTTCTCTACGTACTAACGCCCCGGTAAGGGGAAGGAAACGAGAGAATGAACGACGCAACCGAGACCATGACGACTAAAGTTATGGGTATGATTTCTAAATGGTCCGACTATCCAACCGCGGATATTTACTTAGACGGCGCCCGTATCGGGCGGGTAGCTCTAGAAGACGGAGAGCGCCTTAACACTTACGAGCCGCGCATAGAAGCTCGCTACTCTGTTACCATCTACCTTTGGAAAGCCTCCGTTGCTACGTGGTGGTACCAGAATAAACGAGACCGAGACGTGGACTATAAAAACTGCGCTACCTTTTACTTCCCCGCGGCGGACTTCCCCTCCGCTCGTAAGACTAAGGACGTACCCGAGAACCTGAAGGACTTCGTTAGCCGCGTCGTTACGGGTCTCGTCGTAGAGTAGACCCCATACCCGCGCCCCCTACCAAGCCCGCCCGGCATTAGCTCGGCGGGTTTTTTTACGCCTTACGCGTTTATTCGCTTGTTAAGTTACTCTCTATGCGTATACTCAGGGGGAATCAACGCCCCGGTAAGGGGAAGGAGCCGAGAGAATGACTAAGGTTTACGACAACGCGGGCATCGTTCACTTCGGAAAAATGGAGGGAGACGCCGAGGCGGGGGAGATGGATATCTACGCTACCGTAGAGCAAGGGGTAGAGCCCGTCGTTATCGGACATATCGAGAAGATTACGGACGCCGAGGACGTAGGGCTTACTACTTGCGTTTGGCGGCATACGGTAGAGGCTTACGAGCTTGTCATCTATTCTCACGCCCGCGGGGCCTCCGGTCTTAAGGTTAACCTCGTAGGGCTCGAAGGGTACGACGCGCACCTTAGGGGGCTAGTTACGCCGTACCTCGACGAAGACGGAGACCTTACCCGCACCTTCGAGGTCGAAGAGGGTAAGTCCGCTCTCTACACTCTCGGACAGGTTAAGCGCTTCGTTAAGGGCGTCGTAGCCGGATGGGACTACAATAGCCCCGGGGTTAAGGCTTACGTCTCGGGTAACGAGACCGAGACCGAGACCGAGACCGAGACCGAGACCGAGACCGAGACCGAGACCGAGACCGCCCGCTACGACTTCGAGGAGCAGGACCCCCGCGGACACGAAGACACGCGTATTAAAATACGCCGTAACGGGGTAGCCATTGGCCTCGTTTGTACGGCTTTCGGCGTCGCTAAACACCCTTACGAGGTTACGCTACTCGGTAGCCGCGTTACCTTCGACGCCTCTGTTATCGAGGCTTACGCGGCGGACTATTACGTAGAGGACGGCGTTATAGAGCTACGCTCGGAGTCTCTAGACGAGCTTAAGCGCTTTGTCGAGGAGGTCGTTACGGGTTTTGCTAAGCCCGTCTCTACGACGGTCGTAGACGGCGATACCGTTTACTTCGTCCGCCGCGTTAACCCCGGTAACGAGTACGGCGTTAAGGTACGAAACAGCCCGCCGCTTGTAGCTAAACGTACTCTAATCGAGTTTTACGTTAAAGAGACCCCCGGCTATTCGTGGGATAAGCTAGAGGAGATACACGGGCCTCTAGGGTACTTCGTCTCTCGGTATTACTTGTCTACGCTTAACGCGAGCCGGTACGACTCGGAAATCCTCGACCTTGGAAGTGGCTACGAGATTAGCCGAGAGAAGGTTAGCGGCGCTCTTGATAGCCTCTACGCCCTTAACCTACACGTTAACGCCCCTTAGGCTTAGCGCCGAGAGGGGCGAGCCTAGATAGGTTCGCCCCTCTAACGCTACGCCTAAGCGTGGTTTAACTAGACTCCCCGGTAAGGGGAAGGAGCCGAGAGAATGGCCGAGCTTACTGTTACTTTTACCTACGAAGAGCTTAAGGCGCTCGCTAAGAAGAAGGCGGGCGAGGTAGGCATACCTAGCGCGGTTTTAGATACGCGGGCTATCTATGCTACGGCGTCTTACGACTTTTGTAGGGGCGCTACCTTTACTCTCGAAGACCTCGAAGAGACGGAGCTAGACTCCGTTACCGTTACCTTTAAGCTCGGGGGCGCGTAATGCTTAAGCCTAGACAGATAGCCGCCGCCCTCCCCGACGTTAGCCCCCGTAAAGCGGGAGATTGGTTACGGGGTTACCGCTCTCCTAGCGTTATCGACCTAGCGCGTATTCTCGAAGCGTTTCCCGAGCTAGACGCTAGGGCCTTCGTCGTAGAGCTAGGTAAGCGAAGAGCCTTAGCCCCCCGGCTCCCAAGGGACTAAGCGCCCGTCTACGTAGGTAGGCTCGGCGCTTTTATACCACCTTCGCATTAAGGCGCTCTCCGCGGTAATCCGTACGTCGGGACATACCGCGGAGAGCGCCTTTACCATTACCTCGGCTAGACGCTCGGCGGCTTCGGACGCTCGGTCCTCGGGGACCTCGGCTATAATCTCATCGTGCATAAGGATGATAGGACGAGATAGGTAGAAGGCGCTCGTAGGGTCAGTATGCGCCTCTCGGGTTAGGCTGTAGAAAGCCGCCTTAGCCCCGTCCGCTACGGGTCCTTGGAAGAAGTAGTTACAGCCGTTAGTAAACCCTAGCCCGCCTCTCTCCCTACCCGAGCGGACGAGGTAGCCGGTAAAGGAGCCCCCCGACCTCTCTAGCCCCTCGGTTATCTTTCGCCAATAGAGCCGAAGCTCGGGGTAGGTCTCGACAAACTTACGCTTAAGGGCTCTCGCTTGGTCCTCGTCTATATCGAGACCGTAGCTAGCCTTAGCAAAGCTAACAAAGGTAGCCGAGCCGAGCCCCCCGGGGTAGCCAAAGTTAAGCGCCTTCGCTAACTGTCTAGCCCTCTTCGCCTCCTTATCCCCTCGGGTAAAGCTCTCCTCGAAGTCTTCGTAGGAGAGCCCTAAGAGGGTCGCCCCCGTCGCTTTATGGGGGTCTCGGCTTGCGTTAATGGTCTCGGCTAGCTTCGACTCCCCGAACCAATCTAGGCAGGTTTGCGCTAGGGTGCATAGCTCCGCGTAAGAGTAGTCCGCCGTAGCGTAGAGGTAACCGGGGCGAGGTACGTAAGCCTCTCTTACCCCCGGGCGCCTAGGTTGCTGAGTTAGGTTAGGCTTAGAGCAAGCTACCCGCCCGGACTCTACGAGCGTAGACCACCTCGGGTTAATAGGGCGGGAGGTCCCCGAGCGTAGCGTAGGGATAAAGGCGGCTAGCTCTTTCTCGTCCGCTGCTATCTCGCTAAGGCTCACGAGTAGAGGCTCTCCCGACTCCCTTAGCGTCGTCGCGTCGGTCTTCGTGGCGCCCTTTTCGGTCTTCGGCGCTCTCCCCCCGTACGCCTCGTCTACCCGGGCCCGTATCGCCCCTACGTCTTTCGTACCGTTAGGGCGGATAAGACCGGCTACGCTTGCTTCGGCTTGGACCGACTTAACCGACGCGCGTAGACGCTTCTCTAGCTCGTCTACCGCTGCCTCGTCCGTCCTTACCCCCCAGCACGAAGCGAGGTGTAGAGCAAAAGCCGCCCTTACTTGGTCCTTCTCGTCCGGTAGAAGGTCTCGCCCCCTACGCGGTCTAATCGTTTCGTGGGCATAGCGGGTAAGCCTATCCCATAGGCGCGCGGTATACTCTACGTCTAGCTCGGCGTAGCTCTTCGCGGCGGCGGGCCACTCGCTAACGGGCGTCTCGTCTAGTTCGTGATAGCGGAGCCGCCATACGTCGGGACCGTATTTACCCTCTACCCTCGTCCCTAAGAAGCGCTCTACGAGGTGCGCTAGAGACCATTTCGGGCGCCCTCCCTTCTCGCCTATACTCGCGTCATACTTAAAGCGACCTAGAGCTATGGCGATTAGTTGGGCTCTAATCATCGTATCGAATACGCGCCCCTCGTCGTAGGCCCGCCATACGAACGGGGCTATAGAGGGGTCCGCGTTCATTAATACGGCTAAGTCGTAGGCTACGTTATGCCCTACGATTTCGTCGCAATCCCTAAGAGACGCCACTATAGGCGCTCTCCAATCGTCTAGACGGTGTAGCACCTTAACCGGCTCCTCGGAGCGCTTAAAGGCTACGGAGACTAGACGGGGAGCGAGGCGCCCCGGCTCTATTAGCCACGTCTCACAATCGAGTACAAGCCTAACCGGGGCGCCTAGCATTACCGAGCCACCGTAGACCAACGTACTTTGGTAAAGGGGTTACCCGCTCGGGTAAAGATATTAAACGCTTCCGCCCTAAGCTCTAGTCCGATAGCGGGAGAGCCGTTAGGGCTAAATAGCGTATCCATAACCTCGGGGGTAATCTGTACCTCGGTAACCTCTTTCGGGTCTTGGCCCGCCTCAATAGCTACCGAGCGAAGTACCGTAAGCCCGAACGACTTAAGGTTATCGAGAGCGCTAGCCATTGATAGGTTGACCTTCCACGCTACCTCGTCTCCCTCTCGAAAATGATTAGCCGAGACCGGGGTAGGCGCTAAGGTCTCGTCGAGGTGAGGGACGACCCCGGGCGTAAAATCTCTTACGTTACACTCTACGATAACGAAACGAGTACCGGGCGCCTTCTTCGAGTCGACGACCTTAAGACCGTCGAGACGAAGAGTATAAAGCCCCGGCTCAAAGTTACGAGAAGAAGAGCCGCCAATAGACGCGTTTTCAATACCTGCGAAGCTACTAACCATTGTCCTTTATCCTTTAAAATCTACGTTAAAAACAGGCGCATAAACGAGCTTTAAGCGCTGTCCGGTTGTCGCCGCTTGGTACGCGGCTTGCTCTTTCGCGGTATCAAACGCCCGCGAAAAATGTTTAGGGCCTACGAAGACGTCTACCGTTACTTCGTCGGCTAGTTGTCCGGCTCTATGCGTCCGGCCTATTAACTGTTCAAATACTTGCCCACTACTCGGAGACTCGACGACGCAGTTACGGCGCCACGCTTGCAAGTTAAGCCCGCGGTTATGGGCTCGGATGCTAACTAAACACGTCTTAGCGTCCCCGTTAGGGGGCTTACCCGAGTCGCATAGGGGGAGGCTAGTAACCTCGGCTAACTTCTCCCCTAGCGCCCTCGATTCGTACCATATTAAGGCGGGCTCTTCTAGCCTACTTACGTACTCTACGACCGCCTTAACGAGATAGTTGCTTAACCATACGGCCTCTACGGGCGGGGTAGGTCTATCGGCTACCTCTCGCCAAGCCTCTAGGGCCGTATGGATAAAGGACCTACGCCCCTTATCTAGCTCTTCTTCTATCTTGGCGTAGACGAGCGAGGGGGAATCATAGCCCTCTATAGCGCTCGTCTCTAGCTCTCTTCGTACGTGGCGAGACCACCTAGCCCGCGCCTCTAACCATTCGTCGTCCCTCTCCCCCCGCTCGGTCCTCTCCCAAGCCCACCTATAGAAGAAGCCCGCGGATACCTGTCTACGCGCGCGGTAGGTAGCGGCGTCGTCTTCGTAGACCGTCTCGAAGTCGGGGCTAGAGCCTTCTTCTATAGCGGAGAAAGCCGCGTAAAGCTCTTCGGGCGGTACCGGGCTAGTAAGACGGCGGATAAGGAGACTGCAACTAGCGCTCTCGTCCGAAGTAACGACGACCCCGGGCGCGGACCTTAAGCGCTCTCTATACGCCTTACGTACTATCTCTCTCTTACGCTTACCTCGGCTAGCCGAGTACGTCGTAGCGTCTCCGAAGCTCTCTACGAGGGGCTCTATTGTCTTCCAATCCACGGGGCCCGGTTTACCGTCTACGTCTATTACGTTAGCCCACGAATCGAGGTGACTATTAAGAAGGGGAAGAGGGGAGCGGAGCCCTAACGCGTGTTTAGATAGGTGGGCGTAGTCTCTAATAGACTTAGCCGTAAGAGTACCGCTAGCCGCGGCAAAGACCGTAGAGGGGTTCTCCTCTAGGTAACGTAGTAGGCGGCGGGTACGGGCGCTCGTAGGATGCCTTAGCGCGTGGGCCTCGTCCGCGAAGATATAATCAGGGGCGAGCCGCCTTAGAAGGTCGCTACTCTCGGGGCGGGAGAGGACCGAATAGGGTACTAGCTCTACCTTAGGTAGGTAGAACGTCTCGGACCATTTCTCTAGCTCGGCGTAGAAGGTCTCTCTAAGGTTAGGCGGGACCATAACGACAGGTCTTTTAGCGCCTACGACCGCGGCCCCTAGGATAGCTACGAGCGTCTTACCGTGCCCTACGCCGATAGCCCCTAGGAGCCCCCGAGCTTCGGCTAGCGCCCCTAGGGCTTCTAACTGTACCGGCCTAAGCCTGGCCGTAGCCCCCTCTCTATAAAGGGAGTCCGCTACGTAGCTACTAGGCTTTACACGGGCTACGGCTACGGCTCTTTCGGTATCGCTTAGGCGCCTAGAAGACGCCGCTAAAAGAGCCGTAGCAGGGTTAAGGTGCTCCCTAGCCGACAAGGCCGTTACTGTATCCAAAGGACGACCGGGGAGCCGAGTAGGCAGGCTAAAGGGAAGGGGCCTACCTACTCGTTTAGCGAGTAACTCTAACAGGTCCATTAGAACGAGCGGACGACGTTAGAGGCTAGAGGTAAGAGGACGTCTACGACCGCCTCGGACGCGGGTAGCCGCATATCTACGACGACCGCCCCGGTAAGCTCTAGGTCTCCCGAGCGGAGCCGCGACGCTACGACCGCGGCTACCCTCTTAGGGCCCGCGTTATAGGCGATAGTTAGGTAATGCTCTCCCGCCTCTTCGGCCACCTCTAGAGCGATAGGCGCTACGATGGCGTCGAGGTAGGTAACCGCCCCGCGGGGGGTCGCGTTAAGGTAGAGCGTAAAGCCCCCCTCGGTTGCCACGCTTACCGCTACGTCCTCGACCGCCTCTACGGGCTCTTCGTAGGTAGGCGTAGGCGTCTCGACGACCTCGGGCGCGTCGTCTCCGACGAAGAGTAGGTAAGCCTCGATAGATTCCCGGTACTCTCTCGCCCCCGGCTTAGAGCGTCCTTCGGGCGGCTCTACGATAATCCGGTTAGCCGCGGCGAAGTTTACTAGCTCCGATTTAGAGGCGCGCGTAATAAGTACCTCGTCTCCGTCCGAGTCCATAACCCCGGGTAGCCTAAGCGCTCTACGCTTACGGGGCTCCTCGGTAACCTCCTCGACGACCTCGGGCGGGCTCTCCTCGACGACCTCTACCGGAGGGGGCTCGGCTAACTCGGTCTCGGGGGTACCGTCGGGCGGGTTAATGGGTACGCTCTTCGGCTGTAGACGAGCGGCTAGCAACGCGGCTAGAGGGTCTTTAGGTGTTTCCATAGGTGTAATCCCCTTGTCGGTAAATAGAGTAGAGATAACGCCCTTAGTATGCCTACCGAGAGAGGCACACCTAGAGCGATGGGGGCACCCTCCGAAGTCGTTACAGGCTTCGAGGGTATAAGGTACGTCCGCCGCCTTCGAGGGTTCTACCTCGGCTAGCTCTCTCATTCTAGCGACGTCGGCGCGTATCTTAGTTCGGGCGTCTTCGAGGTCGTCCGCGTATAGCTCTACCTCGCTAGTACGTACGGCGGGTCCCCCCTTCGTACGCACGTAGACGTGTCTAAAGGTGACGTTACCGCCGAGGTCTAGACCCTCTTCGCGGCATAGGCGGACCCTCTCTAGCGCGTATACTTGGGCCTGTATATCGGCCCTTAGCTCTTCTTCGGTCTTCGCGTACTTAAAGTCGCTCGTAGTCTTGAAGTCCGTTATACGGTCGCCTTCTACGAGGTCGATAACTCCGACGAGAGGTACGCCGTAGAAGTCCGCCGAGGTCGTAAAGCGCCTCTCGGACATAGCCCTAGGGACGCTACCCGCGAGGGGTAGTAGCTCTAGAGCCGGGGCGGCTATCTTACCCTCTCGGGTATCGGGTAGCTCGGTCCCTTCGACGAGGTAGGACTCTAGAGAGGCGTGTACCTTAGTCCCGAGGCGCATAGCGTCCGTTTCGGGCGGCTTATGCCCTAGGACCTTCTCGTTATACCACCTCGAAGGACAACGCCGAAACGACTTAATCTGCGTAGCGCTTACCCGCTTAAGCATCGTAGGCGCTAAGCGGTCGAGAGGGTACCTTATCGGGGACGCGGGTAGAGAGCCATCGGGTAACGGGCGCGTAGAGCCCTCGGTTATCTCTATGGCTCGGGTCGTTCATACCGTAGACGGTAATAAGCTTTACCCAGAGCTTTAAGACGCGTCGGTATTGCTTAGCGTCTACTACCTTACGAGGCGTATCTAAAGCGTGCATACTGTCTCCCTTTAGGTCTAGCGGGTTACCCCCGCGGTCGTAGAGGGGACGTTAAGGGCTCTTTTAGAAGGTGTCAAGAATCGATTGACACCTATCGAGATAGGGCGTAGTAATGCTCTCCTATGGTATTAGCCGCCCTACTAGCGCTCTCGACCCTCGACCCCTCGGGCATATCTGAGGGGGACCGGCTCTTAGCTGAACGGGCGTCTATATGCGGCGTAGACCCTTACTTATCGCTAGAGCTTCTACACGTACAGACGCTCTCGGGCCTCGGGGACTATCGCGGTATGCTTCTAGCTAAGGCGTGTATCGAGTCGAGAGGTAACCCCGAGGCGCTAGGGGACTACCGCCCTACCAAGCGGGGTAGGGTCGCTAAGGCGGTCGGCTTATTGCAGCTATGGCCATGGGCGGAGAAGACCATTAAAGACCGACGAGACCCCATAGCCTCGGCGTACGTGTTTTTAGGCGCCCTCTTAGACGGTAAGCGTAGGGCGCGTCGGTATTGTCCTAGTGCTCGTAGGCTAACTCGTCTCGCATGGATACGGGTTAACCGCGGGCCTTTCTGGCGTAGGGAAGATAGGAAAGGGGAGCCCCGGTGTACGGGTGTCGACCCCAAGGGGCTAAAGGCTCTTAGGAGGTGGCTTAAATGAAGCATACGACCGCGGCTAGGCGTCTTCGCCTATGGATAGAGAAGGAGAGTAGCGTAGCGGCTACGGCTCGCTCTCTTAACGTCAGTAGACAGACGGTCTATAATTGGACCGACGAGAGCGGGGTACCGAGCCTAGAGCATACTCTAGCTATCGAGCGCCTTACGGGCATCCCCTCGGCGCTTTGGGTAGCGGAGGGAATCATACGAGCCGCGGAGGCTACGGTATGAAGCTCGTTAGCGTATGGCCTAGCCGGGCGGTCTCGGGGTGGGACGAGGGTAGCGACTTTAGAAACCGTAAGACGGGTAGGCCCGTTAACCGCTACCCCCTTGTCGAGGCGGTAGAGGCGCTCTCTAAGCGCTATGATACCGACGCTCACTTTATTCCCTACCGTATCGCGGGGCTTACTAAGGGCGACTTACAGCCGAGGGTTAACGACTCGGCTAGGCGCTCGGTCCTTATCCCCGCGGGTATCGAGGTCCTCTACGACCTCCTCGTTATCGACGTAGACGCCCCCTCCGATATCAAGCGAGAGGGTACCGTAGCGGCTTGGTCTATTGAGCGTATAGATAGAGCCCTCTCTAGCGACCTCGGCAGCGGGTGCGGGTGGTACGTAACCCGCGGGGGCTTTCGGCTTCTATGGGAGGTAGACGCCCTAGGCGTTACGCCCTACCTACAGACGCTCGCTAAGGTCCGCTCTTACCTTAGCTCCAAGCTCGGTATAGAGGCGGATAAGCTCGTAGACTTTAATAGGTGCTACCGCCTCCCCCTCGTAACGAGAGACGGAGAGCCCCAAGTATACCCGAGCGACCTTACGACCCTAGGCCCTCTCCCCGAGGTAGAGGTTAGCGCTTCCGTCTTCGAGGGTATCGAGAGCGCACGCCCTAAGGGTCCTCTCGTCGTACCTCTAGAGCTTGTAGAGGGCGAAGAGCCGGGGCGTAAGCGTACTCTATTCCGGCTAGCCGCTAAGCTACGAGACGCGGGGGCGGACGAGGGAGAGCTTATAGCGGCGCTCTCTAGCTTTAATGCGTCGAGGTGTAAGCCTCCGCTACCCGTAGCTACTATCGAGGCTATAGCTAGGTCCGCGACACGCTACGAGCCGTCCCCCGAGCGGGTTAAGAAGGTCGGGAAGCGTAAGGTAGTAGTTAAGCCGGGCGACCTACCCGAGCTAGTAGGGGTAAGCGAAGAGCTATTAGCCTCGTCGTCTACCGCTGTATATCAAAGGGCGGGGGACCTCGTTACCGTAGATAGAGAGCCCGACGTACGTAAGGGGGTAGAGAGTACGCCCGGTACCCCCGTTATCCGCACTATCGCCCGCCATAGGCTACGGGTAATGCTAGCCGCCGAGGGCGATTGGAAGAAGCTAAAGAAGGCTTCGGAGGCTTCGAGAGCTAAGGCGGTAGCGTGTCTAACCGCGGACGGTATAGAGCTAGACGAAGCCGAGAGCCTAGCCGAGTTCGAGGAGGTAAGCTCCGACCCTCCGCTAGACGTGGTAGACGCCCTAAGGGAGGCGGGGAGGTGGTCTACCGTCTATCCTCTCGTAGGGGTTACCGAGACGCCTACTATACGCCCCGACGGGTCTATATTGGATAAGCCCGGTTACGACCGCGCTACGGGTATCGTCTTCTCTCCGCCCTCGGGGCTTGTCTTTCCCGCTATTGTATCGGCTTCTAGAGACGAGGTACGTAGGGCTCTCTACGCCTTAGACGATATTGTATCCGACTTCCCCTTCGGTAGCTCAGCGCATAAGGCGGTAGCTCTCTCGGCTATGCTTACAGCCGTCGGTCGATTCGGTATCGAGGGGCCTACGCCTCTCTTCTTATTCGACTCGCATACGAGAGGCTCGGGTAAGGGTCTACTAGCTAACGTCGTATCCGTCCTATGTACGGGGCGAGTCGCTAGGGTCCTGTCTATTCGAGACGATACCGAGACCGAGAAGCGCATTACAGCACACCTCGCGAGCGGTAAGCGTATCGTCTTACTCGATAACGTCGTAGGGGCTTTCGGCGGGCCCTCGTTAGACGCCGCTCTTACGGCGGACGTATGGTCCTCCCGAGTCCTCGGGGAGTCGCGGCTTATCGAGGTTCCTAACCGGGCTACGTGGATAGCTACGGGTAATAACGTCGCTATCCGGGGCGACCTAGAGAGGCGCACGCTAAGGTGCTATCTAGACGTTAACGTAGAGCGCCCCGAGGAGCGTAAGGGCTTTAGGCATAGGGACCTTATTACCTATGTCCGTAAGCATAGGGGGCGGCTCGTAGCGGCTTGTCTTACCGTCCTTAAGGCGTACGTAGACGCGGGCAGGCCCGACCTAGGTATTACCCCTATGGGCTCCTTCGAGGCGTGGTCTAACGCCGTACGCTCGGCGCTTGTATTCGCGGGGGTAGACGACCCTTACGAGACGCGACAAGAGCTAAGGGACGGCGCCGACCGAGAGGTAGACGCGTGGTCTACGGTCCTAGAGGTATGGCATAAGCTACACGGCTCTAGGGCTATCTCTGTACCGGACGTACTAGAGGACCTAGATAGCGGCGCCTTCGTAGGCTTTGAGGACGTACCGGGGGTAGAGTCGCGTAAAGCCCTTAAGGAGGCTCTCGTAGAGCTAGCCGGGGGGCGTACGGGTATCCTTAACCCTCGTCGCGTAGGGTGGGTACTGTCTAAGTATCAATCTCGAATCGTTAACGGGCGACGATTGGTAAGGGGCGATAGGTCTAGCTCAGGGCGTAAATGGTTCGTCGAAGATACTGATTCAACGAAGAGCGAAGAGCTAACGCAAAGAAAGACACCTTAACGCGAAGGTTAGTGTATCCCGTGTATCCCTACCTATTAGCCTTGACACTCTGCAAAACCATAAGGGTTACGGTAGCTTACGCGTGTATTCAAAGTTTCAAAGTTAAGCCCATGACACTCTGTAACCGTCTAGAATCGTTAAGTATTCAAGGTCTAGTGTATTTCATGTATTTGTATATATCTAAGCCTTATGCGCGCTACACGCGCGCCCGCTCTCGCGCGCATGAAGGCACTACAAATCTAATACACGAAATACACGGGCGGTCGGTTTCCTTAGTCTATTCGCGGGCTTTAGTGCGTGTTAAGGGATACACGCGGATACACGAGACCGAGGGGTAGGCGTGGATATCTTACGAAAGAAGAAGGGCGACGAAGATACCTTAGCGGGCCAGTTAGTAGCGCGCCGGTCTCCTCTAGAAGCCGCCGAACAAGCGGCGTTATTCAGGTGGCTTCGTCGACATAACGTACGCGCCTTCTCTGTACCTAACGGGGGGCTTAGACCGGGGCGCGCGGGCTTTACCTTGAAAGCCCAAGGGGTAACGAAGGGTATACCGGACCTGCTTATTATCGACCGTCCGCCGCTAAAGCGGGAGTTCGTAGGTATCGCCCTAGAGCTTAAGCGCTCTAACGGTAAGCTCTCGGACATTAGGCCCGAGCAACTAGAATGGCTAGCTCTATTCGAAGAGAGAGGGTGGTTATCAGCGGTCGCATACGGAGCGGACGCCGCGGTAGATTGGTTACGCTCGTTAGGCTTCGGTAATGAATAGGTTAGCTCTGCTACTAGAGGTAGACGTAATACCTACGACGCCTACCGGGGTCCTCGTCGCTACATGCGCGGCTCTCGGCTCGCCCGTCTCCGAGCTTAGTAAGGTCGCCGTAGAGGAGCCGTCTACGTTACGCTCGGCGGTAGTAGACGGAGGCTCCTTACCTCTATCTACAGTCGTAGCGCTCTCTACGTGGCTCCCTTGTTTATGGTGGCGCACGCTATACCGAGAAGGGTTAGAGGTCTCTACCGAAGAGAGGGAGCTATACGCGGTCGCTATGCTTTCGGACTCTTTGCCTTATGTCCCTATCGATTGGTCTTTAGACTTCGCTAGCGCCTTCGTCCTCGACGAGAAGAGGGTGCCCTTAGATTGGCCAATAGGTAAACGGGGAGAGAATAACGGAAGAGCAAAGCTAACGCGAGATAAGGTAGAGGATATACGCGCTAGGTTCGCGCGCGGTCGTTCTTCTTTGCGTAAGCTTGCTAAGATATACGGCGTATCTCCGTCGCTTATTCACCGAATAGTAAGGGGGGAGGCGTGGTAATAGCCGCAAAACCTACGCAAAAGGCGTTCAAAACGAGCCATGCCCCCCCTCTAATCTACAGGCGAGAGGCGCCGAGCC
>VMHT01164767.1_pt1 | contig 34118 bp, 48 predicted proteins | sample 4693611 | NCBI WGS metagenome assembly VMHT01 (sample SAMN12280063, study PRJNA550983) | marine metagenome | isolation source: seawater sampled from same location over 5 years 0.02-0.2 micron viral filtrate | place: USA: collected off the coast of southern California halfway between the port... ...
GGGTCAGACCTTACAATCACTAGTGCAAATCTTGTTGTAGGAACAAGTGGTAAGGGAATTGATTTTGGTATCACGAGTGAAGAAAGTGGTGAAACATCAGAACTCCTTGATGACTATGAAGAAGGTCTACTCACAATTGGAACAAATATGGGTGGTGGTACTTTAACACTAAATACTACAAATAATCATCTTGTTTATACAAAAATTGGTAGAGTTGTTTATATTACTGGTGCAATACAGATGGCATCAGAAAGTGGTACAAGTGGACAGGTTTTTCAGCTTACTGGTATGCCTTTTTCTGGAGCAGCAGATTTTGATGGTCTTGCAGGAAGGTCGGTAGGTTACATCTCACATGATGGTGCTACTGTAACAGATGGTGATGATTTAGTAGGGGTTGTAAATGAAGGTGGTGCTGTAATTAATGTATATAGGCAAAATGAAAGTGGGCATAATCTTGGTGGTGGTCAAGTAGACTCCAACTCAGTTTTATATTTTAATTTTCATTATTTTACAACGTAAATAAATAAAGGAATGTAATATGGCAAATGGTGATTTAACTAAAGAAATAGAATATGACAAAATAGAAGTTGTACAAACATGGAGTATACAAGTTCGCAGAGCAACAAAGGTAATGGAAGAACAAGCAGATGGTTCTAAAAAACAGCTAAGTCGTTCTTTTCATCGCCATGTATTGCAACCATTTAATTCAATGAAAGGTTCTGATGGAAAGTGGACACATACTGCTACAGATTTAAGTGGTGAAGATGCTAGTGTTAAAGCTATAGCAGAAGCAGCTTGGACTGATGCAGTTAAAGCTAATTATAAAACATTTACAGAAAGTCAGAGTATATAATATGCCATACATAGGAAAAGGAGCAAACGGATTTGGAATTAGGGAAAGGTATCGCTACTCTGCGAGTGGTAGTCAAACTGCATTTACTGGTAGTGACCTTGATAGTAAGACACTCCAGATAGATAATGGTTCACTTATAGATGTATACCTTAATGGTGTTCTGCTAGACACTGCTGATTACAATACCAATACTGCTAATCAAGTAACTCTTACATCTGGTGCTACGGCTTCTGATGAAGTGATGATTATAGTGTATGATGTCTTTAGCTTATCTGATGCTTTAAGTAAATCTGGTGGAGCGATGTCTGGAAGTATAACTAATTTTACTTCTACTGGTATAGATGACAATGCTGATGCTACGGCTATTACAATTACATCTGATGAAGCAGTAGGAATAGGCAAAAGTTTAACTCCAAATAATTATAGTGGGTATCAATCATTAACTATAGGTGGTTCTGATGCAACTACTGGTGCAACTGTTGATTTAGAAGATAGTAGTGGAAATTTAGAGGGAAGAATTAATGGAACTAATGGGATTGTATATATAGAAGCAGACCCTAATGGTTCAACTGGTGCAAGTAAAATTAGTCTTGAAGTAGATGGTTCTGCAAAAATGACAGTTCTTGATGGTGGAGATGTAAATATTGCTAATGGCAACCTTGTTATAGGAACTGCTGGTAAAGGAATAGATTTTTCTGCACAAACTCATGCAACTTCAACTGGTGGTCACGGCAATCCTACTGTTCAAAGTGAAGTCCTTTCACATTACGAAGAGGGGGAATTTAATTACGGAATGAACGTAAATATGACTCAAGAAACTAATGCTAATTATGGAAGATATACAAGGGTTGGTAATTTAGTAACTGTTAATGCTCGTATGGACATTGCTAGTGTTAGTGGAAGTAATACAGTATTTTTTGCTAATTTACCTTTTGCTGTTTCAGCCCATACTGGTAGTGGAAGAGTTGATAACTTATATATTGGCACTCTTCAAACATACAATGTAAGCAATGGTGGTTATGATGTAATGGGTAAAAATATCTTATGTGAAAATGCAAGTGGAACTGCTTACGCTATGTACAGCGTTCATAATGGTAATCATGCATACATTTTAAATTCAATGGTTAGTACCTCAAGTGAACTTTATATGACTTTAACCTATAGAACTGGTTAATTAACAAGGAGAAATAAATTATGGCTCAAGGCGATATAACAAAAGAAATAGAATATGACAGAATTGAAGTAGTTAATCAGTGGTACATTCAATGTAGAGAAGCTACTAAAATTATGGAAGAACAAGCTGATGGTTCTTTAATGGAACTTAATAGAAACTTTTTAAGATTTGCACTTACACCCTTTCATTCGGAGTTTGATGCTGATGGAAAATGGACACATACACCAACTGACTTATCCAAGTATGATGCAAAGATAAAAGCTATAGCTGAAGCTAGTTGGACAGATGACGTAAAGGCATTATACAAAACAGTTACAGAAAGTAAGAAGATATAATATATGAGTAATGCACGAAACCTTGCCAATCTGTTAGGAACTGGAACTACTATATCTACCAGTAAATTAGGACTTACATTTTCTAATGGTTCAGCCACACAAGATGGTACATCAAATAATACAGTTTATGATATGGTTACTGGTCTTACAATTCCATCAAAAGCATTGATAGTAATTGGATATGATTTCAACCCAAAAAGTGGACAAAATGGTGTGCCAGGAAGTAATGCTACTTGTTGGGTACTAATTACTGATAGTAGCAATTCTGCGATTGATAGTTCTACTGCTAGTAATATGGTAAATGCAAATCCAGTAGTTGGATATAGAAATGTTATTGGACAAGTAACTTATTTTAATGAAACTGGTTCAGACTTAACAAGCCATAAAATAAGAGCGCAACAATACGCTGATGGAACTCTAAATTCATCTGTAATCACAATAAAATATAAAATTATAGGATTTGGTTAATGCAAATAACTTGGGAAATGATTTTACATATTTATAAAGATGCCATTCCTAGTGATGGGTATATAAATTGCGACATAGATAAAAACTATACACTTGTTTGGACAAGTGAAAGATATGCAGAACCTACAACTAAACAATTAGAAGATGCAAAAACAGAGATGGATAAACTATAACTTTAATGTACACAACCTAGAGGTGACGTATGCCACATATATATGATTTAAACCCACATTTAGCTCCTCCAGGCTGGGGTAAAAAGAAAGAGGAACCTAAGAAGAAGGAACCTAAAGAAAAGAAGGACAAACCTAAAAAGAAATGAAACCGACTTTGCATAATTTAGATAAACGGCTGACTTCTTTTGAAACTGTCTCTGATGAGAGATGGAAGGAAACCATATTGAGAATTAAAAGGCTAGAGGGGGTACTAATCGGCACGGCTGGAACGACAATATTGTTGTTAGTTGGTGTGCTAATGAGGGGGTCGTAATGGACCCCGTAAGTGCATTTGCTGTAGCCAGTTCGGCTTTTAAATTAATCCAGAAAGGTTTTGAAACAGGGCGATCGATAGAGGGTATGTATGGTGACCTCGGTAAATGGATGGGAGCTATATCAGATGTTAAACACGCTCACTCAATGGCTCAAAAGCCTAGCATATTTAAGAAGGTGTTTGCTGGATCATCAATAGAGAAAGAAGCGTTAGATGCATTTGCTTTTAAGAAGAAAGCTGAAGAGATGGAAGACCAACTTCGCACCCATATAAACCTCGTTTATGGACCTAATTCTTGGTCGGAGATACTGAAGCTACAAGCCAAAATTCGTAAGGAAAGGCAACAACAAATATATGAAGTACAGGAGTTTAAAAGAAAAATTTTTAACATAGTTGGGATTATACTTTTATGCACAATTATAGGTGGTGTTGTGATGTGGATTGGATATTTATTTTACTTAAAAAGGATGGGTAATTTATGACAAAGATGACACAATTAGTAGAGCAATGGTCACACGCCATTGACAGTTTAAGGATTATACCAAGGGCGTTAATACTTTTTTATATGTATCTCACATACGCCACGGTGTTTTGGTATATGGGATTAGAGAACCCTACCCTACAGCAATCGGGCATGGTGTCAGTTATTACTTCTGCACAGGCTGTGGCCCTGGGATTGTTTATGGGTAAGTCTAGTTGATATGGGTTTTAGTTGTGATACTCCAGGGAACAGATATAGAGCCAGACCATGTGTTCTTTACTGATATCAAGACTTGCATTGAGTACAAAAAACTGGTCGTTGACCAAAACATCTCACAGAGAATTGCTGGGGATAAGGTTTACATCAAGGCTTATTGCATACCTTCAAAAGATAAATGACCGAACTAGAAGAAAAGGCACAGCTACTACGATTGCGAATAAATAAATTAAAGCATGAGTTGAAAGAGATTATGGAACAAAAAACGGACAAGGAAAAAGCAATATTTGTTTACGATAAAAAGGACCCACATTTTATCAAAAAGTTATGAGGGATGATTGTTTAATTTAAACTTTAATAAACTTAATTAAATTAATAATTGCTAATATTAATCTGCAATCATCTCTCGCCAAACAAAGGAGTAATATATGTTAGGAAGTATTATAGGCCCAATCAGTTCACTAGCTGGAACCTGGCTCCAGGGCAAAGTTGATAAAGCTAAAGCTGAAACGGATATCAAGGTAGCCAAAGCACAAGCAGAAGCCGAGGTGTATCGTACTTCTGCGACATCGGAAATGCTTAATGAACAGGCACTTACTGCACAAATGGCTGGGAGTTGGAAAGATGAATTTTGGACTATTATTTTTGGTGCTATTCTTGTGGCTTGTTTTGTTCCTTATACTCAACCCTATGTAAAAGAAGGTTTTGATTTTCTTAATACATCAACTCCAACTTGGTTCTCTACTTGTTTATATATTTGTATTGGGAGTTCGTTTGGGTATCGGTTTGGTAAGACAGGACTACAACTAATGAATAATAAAAAATGACTACGTTAGAACTAGACATACTAATTGTGACTTACGTCTTTGGAATTTTATTACTAATTTTTGGGAGTTAACATGAATATAAATCAGTTAAGAGAAGAAATAGCTATTGATGAAGGTATTAAGCTGGAAAGTTACCACGATCATTTAGGTTTAAAAACAGTAGGTATTGGACATTTATGCAGAGATGATGAACCAGAATATGATCTGCCTTTAGGCACTAAGATTAGTGAAGAAAGATGCAATGAGTTGTTTGATAAAGATATTAAAATGACCATTAAAGATTGTAAAAAATTATATAAAGACTTTAATGATTTACCAGAAGAAGCCAAAAGAATAATAGCTAATATGATGTTTAATCTAGGCTATCCCAGGCTATCTAAATTTAAAAAGATGAAAGAAGCTGTCGATAATCGGGATTGGTTTGAAGCTAGTGTTCAGATGACCGACAGCCGTTGGTATAATCAAGTTACTAACCGTGCCAAAAGGTTAGTTGATAGAATGAAAGCTATTACTTAATCTAATATACGGATAGACCTAGCCCTACCCGTCTGTCTTTCTATAACTTTACGTTCCTCTAACTTAGTCAGCAAACGGTGAATGTTACCCGTTGAACTGCTTTTTTCAATTACTTGCTGACCTTCTATCTGGCCTAAAGATATTTCACGGACACTAGGAAAGATGCCGTACACATTATTAAACCTTTTTATAAAAGCAAATACGTCTTGTTGCCTGGAAGTAAGCCCAAAATTATTCATCTTCTGTAGCTCCTAAAAATTTATTATATTCAATACGCTTATCGTACAGTTCTGTCCTAAGAGCTTCTTCCATGCTTTCTTCCATAACAACCCGATTAATTTTTTCTAGCTGTTTTAGGTTGGTCCGTTTTTCTGCATTAGTGAAGCCGTCATAGTCTATACAATTTTTCATCATCTCCAGATATTTAACCACCCAATCCTCGATACGCTCATATTTATCTATTTTGCCATTAGGAAAGTGAAACAAAAAGTCAGATGGTACTTCTTTCTCGATTTGAGGGGTTTCTACGGGGGGTAACTGTTCATGGAGTGGTTTCGTATCAGTAATAGATACTTTAGCATCTTGTACAGGGTTTATATGAGGAATATTTTTGTCCTCTGGATAATCTCTAGCTTCTTCTGCTGTGATAAGACCTTTCAATACATCTGGGAAACTATCTCTTAGTGCATTACCCCTGGCCCTCATCTGCAACATACGATTTGGATATTGTTGCCAGGGTCCAGCTTTATTCCACAACTTAGCTTTGACAGCATCATCTTTGCTAAAGGTTCTGACGATATCTTCTATGCTCCCGTCAATGTGTCTACGCTTAACAGTACAGACAGCCGTTTCTCCATCCATCTTTTCTTCAACACCGACACAGCGATTATCAGAACGGGCCAATGCTAACAATGCATCACCATATAATGATGGCTTACCATTTATAACGGCTATGTTCTGTAATGATTGCATTGGATTTAAACCAATCTCTTGACCCCATTGTATAGCAACAAGGCAGTTTGCTTGTTTTCCCTGGTAGGCTTGTGGCACTAAGGCTGACTTAGATACAACTTCTGCCATCTGCATCATGCCTGTCATGTCTAGCTTCATTAAATTACTCATGTGATATCTCCTTTATAGAAAAAATGTGACCTGGTACTTCCTCATTAGTCTCAATTTGTTTACGTTTCTTTCTCATAATGTCCTGGCTTTTCAGTACATAATTTTTAGTGTAGCCCTGTTCGACACCAATACTTTCTAGCTGAATAATGATCCCGTCTTTTATGTTTTGGGCTTCCTTGGTTTTCCTACGGGCTTCAGCCATGCATTGCAGATAATCACCACAAAGCTCATCAAGGTCCTGGTTACTATCTTTTAGCAACTCAACCAGATTGACAGCTTCTACAACGGGTTCTTTTAATGGTGCATAATCTTCATCATTCTTTACCAGGCTCCAAAACTCATTAACCTTAAATAAAATTGTACCAATCAATTCTTCATCTCTAGGTACAGGATATATTTTAAGATGACCTTTTTGATTTAAAACAGCAACGATACCCCAATTATATCCAGAGCAGATCATTTGATGATGTACCTGGATAACCCATTCTTCCCTCACCTTGTCCATGTGATAAAAGTCTGTTTTAATTTCCAGGATACCGTCACCGTTAAAAGTATAATCTTCCTGGGTAATAGGATCAGTTATATTTATACCTAAATCTGATGATATGATTGCATCAATCGAAGCTCCCATTTTATGCTCTTTATTTTGATGTGCAAACTCTGGCATTTCAAAACTAGCGTGTAATTGTTTACAGGCCCATTTTGCTATTCCTTCTTCCAGGAAGTTACCACGGTCTTGTGCCTGGCTAGGTCTGTACTCATTTAATTTTTCAACACCAGCGATTGTAGCACGATGATTGTCCAGGACCTTCTGGTTTGTTGTATAAGCTGTTCTGCCTAAAACAATAGCTGGACATTCGCTTGATCCGATTTCTTTACCGACTTGTGTAAACTTTGGCATATTACACTCCCCCATAATAATAGTAGCAATTATCGGTCAAGACACAGCTAAACATTAACAGCAAATATGCCATTGCTAATACACCACCAAATGCTATAACTGACAGTACAATTCGGAATACAGATCGTAACAGAAATCCTGTTTCTGTCTGTCTGTTATCCCTATTCTGTTCTATAAGGCTATTAAGTAGGAACTCAAAATCACGGTTAATATATATTATGCGACATCTTGTTATAAATATGTCCATTAGGTGTAGTAATACACTCATATTTTACTCTCCATCAATTTTATACAAGCTCTAAAGGTAAACCTACACCCCGTTTGGTGCTTGTACGTTGTTATATTTAAAGATTTTAGCCAGTAAAGCTATCATCATCTTCAAACTTTTTCTTTAGCTCTTCATTACCTGTAACGTCTGACAAACCAGCCCAGTTATCATACACAAGTTTTTCACCACCCTGGTATAATTTGCGTGGGTCTTTCCATTGTTTCTCCAGACGGGCATGAGCCATCATAAGGGAAGATTGAGCCATAAAACACTTTTCTGAATTATCACTTCTGGTGTTCTTCAGAATTTTGTCTAAATCATGTGCAAGGTCCTTAAATACATTACTAGCCGTTTTTATATGATCTGGATGTATCATTGGTACATTTATTCGTTTCGACATTCTCAGTATCCCAGCCCGTACTGACATCATGGTTGCATTATATTTTAGTCTAGTGTTTCTCATAGTTCAATCTTCCTAGTATCAATATAAACATTTAATTTGTAAATAATATGCACTTTAGGTGTGCATAATTTTATCAAGTTTTTTACAGGCAGAATGGTGCAAACTATAGGTTTCTATCCAATCTTGTGCATTAGACTTTTCAATTAATACGGTTACATACTGTTCCCAATTTTTATAATATTCATCCGTAGCTTTGTATCCTAGTTTACGTTTATCGCCATCTATTTCATGTTGAGTTATCCATCCCTCACCGAACATATCTGATAGTATTTTCCTAGCTGAAGTCCGTGTTATATGCATTTCTTTTTGTAAGGTGGTAACGGTTATGGGTTTCTGAGTAAAATATGTTTTCATTATAAAAATACCAGCGTTCCAATTTAATCGACTAGCATTAGTCCATCGCTGTATTCTTGTTGATTTACGGGTTTGTGTCATTCGCCATATCTGAATATAGAAATCGACATATAATTCTGAAATGTCATCTAAAGTTTTTTGTTTAAGGTTTTGAAAGAGTTTAATTTTTTCTTCAATATTTTTTTTATTTACTGGTGGAGCATTATTAGGGTTTATGATAGAACCCGTTTGTATTGTCCTTGTTGCTCCACTTTCTACTCTTGAGTTCATGCCTAACCCTTCTCTAGGCTTTATATTTGAATAGATGTTATTCATTGTTTTTTCCCCCTCTTTACAATGTTGCTGATTGTTGATGCATACCAGGCGAATTTTGGTTTATCGTCTGTTGATCCCCCTGTTACACGGTTTGTTTTATTAAACAGTTGTGCTATCCCACGGTAGGAATAACCAGCATCTAAGAGAGCTTTTATCTCTGGGTACATTTCCTTTGCAAATTGATTAGCATTAGCTTGTGTACTTTCAACAGCTTTCTTTCGAGCTTTTTTAAGGACCTCTTCGGACCTACCGAGCTTCTTAACAATATTACCAGCCTTAGACTTATACAGCCCCTTGTCTTTTATTTCAGATTGAATACGATTTAATGATGCCTGGGTTCTTTCCTGGATCATTATTTTTTCGTTGTAATTCATCTGTGCAAAAAAACCGACCGTCTTATGATCTAGCTGTGGGTTATCCAAAACAACCATTTTAAAGCCCTTCTTATGGACCTCTTCAGAGAAGAACTTAGTCGCTTCCCAAGCTGTTCTAGATAATCTTGATAAACTAGTAATGATTAATGTTGCATCTTCTTTACGGCAATACTCTAAAGCTTCTTGCAATACTGGCCTACGAATAAAGGGAGTACTACCCGTAATCCCCTCTTCCTTAAACCATTTTACAGTATGCTTGCCACCGTTTAGATATTCCTTAATCAAATGCATCTGGTTCTCAACCTCTTGTTTATCAGTTGACACTCTTACCAGACCAGCAAACTTACCAGCATGAGGAACCCCATGGTCTTGCCTATAGATTGGCATACGATCAATCCCGAAACTATGCATTAAATGTACTCCCTATGTTTACACTTTGTACGCTAGTGTTGTCAAACATTGTCATTTACTTTCTCCCCTGTTCTAAAATTTCTGTAATGCTTTTGCCTTGTATATATTGTGCGACAAAATCCTTATAACTTAGTGGCTCTACGTCTGGCTGTGCTTTACCATACTCAATACCCCAATCAGCTCCACATTCTTCAACATAATCTTCATATTGCTCTTGATATTTCATATTGTCTCCGTTTCGTTACGCTTAAATTTCCAGTTTGTTCCTGTTTACAATATCAATGTAATGTTTATTATCGTGGATTACAAGTGTTAAATGTAACTTTTAGTAATTGTACATGAAATATAGAGCAAAAAGAGTAGAACTAGATGGATATAAATTCGACAGCCAGGCTGAAGCCAAGCATTATTGGTTTACGTTAAAGCCTATGCTGGAAAAAGGTGAGATAAGTCATTTTGAGGTCCATCCTAAGTTCGAAATAATAATAGATGGAGAAAAGATATGCAGATACATAGCCGATTTCAGCTATTTCAAGCAGAAGGCACGGGTCGTGGAGGATGTCAAAGGGTTCAAGACACCAGTTTACAAGCTGAAGAAGAAGCTGGTAGAAGCCACACATCGGGGGGTGAAAATCTTGGAGATATTGCCGAAACAGTATCAGTCAAAAAAATACTCCTTGCCCTCTCAGACGTAACGGGGTGTCCACCATTGGAGTTGATTAATCATAGAAGGTCCAGGGAAGTTATGCCCTATCGTCATCTTCTTTATGCATTAGCCAAAGAATTAACCTGGCAGTCATTCCCACAACTAGGAAAGACATTGAACCGTGACCACAGCACGGTCCTACATGGAGCTAAAAGAGGTCAGAAACTAATAGAAACGGACCCAAAGATAGGCGAGGTTTATGAGCAAGTAAAAAGAAAGTTGGTGGCGTGATGTTTGTAGATGATCCCAGGGCAGATAAATACGATAAGCATGGTCGATACTACCCCGTAGAGACACATATACATCAAGCATCATCTATCGCTACCTTCGAGGAGATTATGGGTAAGAATGACAGCCTTAATCTATTTCATAGGGGCAACCGTAAAGCACAACTAAAGCAGTTGAAGCACATGAACTTAAAACATGACTTCCACAATTTGTGGAAAATGAGTACAAAAACCAGGGCATCAAAATGAGTAAAGAAATACAAGCAGTAAAGAACCTGGACCTATGCCCTAGCTGTAAATCACACCTAAATACTATGCGAACCGATAAGGACCGTATAGAGCGTAGATGTCCAACTTGTAACATTATAGTAGTGGATACGATTAAGAATGAAGATAAGTAAGCTGACACCCGATCCACTTAGGGACCCACCAAAAGGACAAGGTGAGCATCAATGTCCAGGTCCATTTATTATGCTACCACCCAGGGCCTACGGAGATGTACGCTTTAATAAATATCCTACGACCTTCAGATGCCTGGCAATATGTTCAGCACACGCTAAACAGAATACATCTATCTTTTTCGTTAATCATGTAACGATATCTAAGATAATGGGTAATACCAAGTCAGCTATCTCACAGCACTTTAAACGCCTGTTAGATTGGGGTTACATACAGAAGCTAAAGAGTAGCAATCCTAAACTACCTTACGGACAAAGAGGAGCTAAGTGGCGTGTTATCTTCGATGAAAGAGTGAGCATAGAAGATCAGTTGGCTGGAGCTACCGACATAGACGATAACCAGGTAGTCGAGACACTTAATAAGATAACACCTATGCCTAAACCTCTATCAGAGAAACAGATCACAATGGCTAATGATATCGCCCAGAAGTATATGAAGAATACCAATGAGTATTATCAGCCAGGTAAGATCGCTAAAGATATACAGATATGGTTGCAAGGTGAACAGACAGAAGCTACCTGGAAAGCTATCGGAAATGGTCTACGTTCACCCTTCGAAGCTGGTTATTTAAAGAATAAGAAAGTTAAGGTGGGGCTAAACTCTTGCAATGATAAAGTTAAGCTGGAGCTAAACTCTACCCCTAAAAAAGTTAAGACGGGGCTAAACCATAACTATAAAGTACTTAACTATAGTACTAGTAGTAGAATTTTAAATAAGAATTTATGTGATATCTATATGAATGTAGTGAGAAGCATTTACAATTCTGAATGGCGATATGATGAAAGACAGATGATGATTGCTGGTCAGTTGATAGAAGCTGGATACAATTCAGATAAGTTTAAGACAGAAGCAATGTCAGTATTGCAATGGACCAGGAGTAAGAACAAACAGCCACCACAATCATTGCAGTACTTCCTTACTAAGCATACAAACAAAGACAAGCCTACTACAGTTGATGGTATGGTTAAAAGACTGGGAGCAAAGATGAAGTTATGACTAGGGTGTACAAATACTATACGTTGGTTAAGAGCTTGTACACACAGGCTACAAGTAAGGGTACGGGTGGGGTGTCGATAATAAAAAGGCACCTTATCCCCCCCCTGGGTGCTATGTGCGTATGGGGGCATCACAAAAATATTTTCCAATTTTACAACAAGGAGTTTTTCAATGAAGCAAAAAATAAAAGATGATGAAGATGCGAGAATAACATTTAATTTTTTTTCTGAACATAATCACAAATTACCTGGAAGAATTTTAACTTACTTTGAATACGACAGTAATCTTAGTGGAGCAGATATATCAGAAAATCTTATTTCTTATATAATGCTATCTTCTCTTTGGTCCACGTCAATAACAGAACCTTTATCGTGGTGGGCTACAGAACATTACATAACAGAAGAAATAAAAGAAGAAGCAATTAATTTAGACATCTTAAAAGAAGAAAATGGTGAACTCTATTTTTCCGATAAGATTGTTGAAATGCCTATAGTTAGAAAAGGCGAACTTCAAGATGAATTTTATAAAAGATACAGGGATTGGGTTGGTAAGTACAGTTTTTCTAATCCATCTGTAAAATACAATAATTAAAAACAGGAGAAACAAATGGATAAAAAATATGACGTAGTACAATCGCAAGGTACTTATCAAAAAGACGGTCAAGAAAAGACCAGGTGGATGACCATAGGTGTTTTATTAGAAAAGCCCGATGGTAAACGGTCCATCAAGCTCAATGCCCTCCCCTTGCCTAATAAGGATGGTGATATCTGGTTACAGGTTTTTGAGAATAAACCGAAGGTGGAAGGCTGGTAATGCCAAGAGTTAACAAACGCTTTCCAGCAGTTGGTGAAGTAACCAAACGTCTAAAGGGTTCAAGTATTATTTATGATAATCGGGATCAGTTAGCCGAACAGTTACTGATGTTAGCTGGGGCCAATATAACCGATGTATTAGAATGGAGTGATAACAATGTCAGTATCAAAGAGATCAAGGACATCCCACCGTCAGCGTTACAGGCTATCAAAAAGATTAAGGTTACGCCGACCAGGTCGGGAGATCAAATCGAAGTCGAGATGATAGATAAGGTCCGTGTGTTACAGATTTTATCGAAGTCTGCTGGATTACTGGACCAGGAAAAAGATAGTGAGAAACCAGCCGTAGTTGATATCACGATGGTCATGCCTGGTGAACTGGAGAAGAAGAAATGAGTAAGTTAGTTGCTATTCCAATAAATTTATCAGAAGCTAATAAGTTTGTAGATAACTTTCACAGGCATAATAAACCAGTAGTTGGTGCTAAATTTTCTATTGGTTGTTCTAACGGTGAAAGACTTGTTGGTGTTGCTATTGTAGGCAGACCGATTTCCATAAGAAAAGATGACGGTGTTACGGCTGAAGTTACTAGATGCTGTGTTATTGATGATGCACCTAAAGGCTCCTGTAGTTTTTTGTATGCTAGTTGTTGGAGAGCTTGGAAAGCTATGGGTGGTCAAAAAATAATTACCTATACCTTGCAATCAGAAGGTGGTGCGAGTTTAAGAGGGTCGGGCTGGACAGTTTTGCATGAAGTTGAAATTCATCCAAACAAAGGATGGACAAATAGACCTGGTAGAGAATGGCAATCAGTAAGTGGTCAACAAAAATTTTGTTGGGGTGTAAGCGTATGACCGATGAAGTACCTTCTGGATTAAAGCTGGATTTTTCTGGCTCTCCTGTCGTAGCTAAGTTTTTAAGAAGTAACTCTTTTGTCCGAGGTATCATGGGTCCTGTCGGAAGTGGTAAGAGCTACGCCTGTTGTGCTGAAATATTTAGACGGGCCGTTATGCAAAAGCCCTCACCCCGTGATGGTATCAGATACAGCCGATTTGTTATCGTAAGAAACTCTTATCCTATGTTGAGGACCACGACCTTAAAAACCTGGATGGAGTTGTTGCCCGAACATATTTGGGGCCATGTACGACACGCTCCACCGATTACCCATCATCTGAAACTTCCACCCAGGGGCGATGCTTCTGGTATTGATTGTGAGGTTATTTTTTTAGCCCTGGACCAGCCCAAAGATGTTAGGAAGTTGCTGTCATTAGAATTGACGGGAGCCTGGATAAACGAAGCGAGGGAGTTACCTAAAAGCATTGTCGATGGATTAACCCACCGTGTCGGAAGATATCCAACCAAAGCTGATGGTGGTCCTTCCTGGCATGGAATTATTATGGATACGAACCCCTGTGATGATGACCATTATTGGTATCGTCTAGCAGAAAAAGAAACGCCCAAGGGAAAGTTTAAATGGGAGTTTTTTAATCAAGCTGGAGGTGTCCTGGAAGTAAAACCCGAAAACGTACCCGATGATATGCCCGAAGCTCAAGGATATATTTCCCAGGCTGGTCGATGGTGGAAGGTCAATGAGAAAGCTGAAAATATAAACAATCTGCCCGAAGGCTATTATGTGCAGTTACTGGGTGGAAAGAACCTGGATTGGATCAGATGCTACGCTGAAGGCAAATACACCTATGTCCAGGAAGGCAGACCCGTCTGGTCCGAGTATGATGACACCACAATGTCGGCTGACCTGGAGCCTATTCCGAATATTCCTATTAATATCGGCTTAGACTTTGGATTAACCCCAGCTGGTGTTTTTGCTCAGAAGTTGCCGAATGGTCGTTGGCATATACTGCATGAGGTTGTGACGTTTGATATCGGTCTTGAACGCTTTTGCTCTGTACTTAAAAGCGAATTAGAAATGAGGTTTCCTGGCTTTGAAGTCAATATGTGGGGCGATCCAGCTGGTATGCAAAGAGATCAGATATTCGAGACAACTGCCTTTGACCATCTTAAAACGCACGGGCTTTTAGCTAGACCGACTGCGACCAATGATTTTAGGACCAGGCGTGAAGCTGTGGCTATTCCTATGGGAAGATTAATAGACGGTAAACCTGGCTTTATGGTCAATCGTAAATGCCAAAGATTAAGAAAAAGCCTGGCTGGTGGATATCATTTCAAGCGTGTTGCGATTGGTGCTGGACAGGAAAGATTTAAAGACAGCCCTAATAAAAATGAACACTCCCATGTGGGTGATGCTGTCGGCTACTGCCTTCTAGGTGGTGGTGAACATAAACGTATGACCGTCAGACCCCGTTCTGAATATGGCAACTCAACTGCGAAGGTCTTGGATTTTGATGTTTTCTCTTGATGAATTAAACAAAGTTATGCGAATGGATACGCCCAGGCATCGCATCATTCCGTTTCATATATCGCATCTGGACCGAATAGAACTGAATGACCATGACCACAAAGTTTTGTCACAATTTGATAATTACAGGGAATACATGATGGCTTTTGCAAACTACGGTGTTGCTTATACGGCTGTCGGTGATGATATGTTCTATGCTTTTTTTGGCGTATTCCCATTATGGGAAGGTGTAGCTGAAGCCTGGTTGATGCCGAGCCGACATATTAATAGAAAAACGATATCTATGCACCGTGCTTCACTACGATTTTTTGAGTATTATGCACAGAAAAATAGCCTAAAAAGACTACAGTTCACGGTTCATTCCCTAAATGTTCGGGCTGTAACTTGGGCTGAACGGTGTTACTTTAATCGTGAAGGAATTTTAAAACAATATGGTCCAGATGGATTGGATCATTATATGTATGCAAGGTATTTTTAATGGGTTCATTATTCTCCAGACCAAAACCACCACCCCTACCACCTAAAGAGGTGACGGATACTTTGACGGCTAAAGAAAACCAGGTCAAGGCTGATGAATTACAGGAAACAAAGATTACTCAAAGTAGAAGAAGATTAAGATCAAGAGGTGGTATGTCGGGAATGATGATGGCTGGTGGTCAAACTAGGCCCGATTATCTGGAACCATCTAAAACAAAACTAGGTGTTTCTGGTCGTAATCCGAGGAATATTGGTTAGTGGCTGAAGAAGAAGAAAAGAAAGAAGAAGAAAAGAAAGAAGAAGAAAAAGAACTTATTGTTTATGAGTTTGTCGAAAAAAAACCAGATAAAATTTGGCGTAGAAATCCTAAGTTTACTAAGCCTGTCCATGAAGAAAAGAAAGAATGAGAAAAGCACATAAAAATCCTACTGGTGGTTTATCTGAAGCTGGTCGTAAGCATTTCAATCGCACTACGGGCAGTAACTTAAAAAAACCAGTTTCTTCGGGAGATAATCCAAGACGGGCCAGTTTCCTCGCCAGAATGTCTGGTGTAAAAGGTCCAGATTATAAAGACGGTAAACCGACTAGAAAGTTATTAGCACTCCGTAAATGGGGAGCTAGTTCGTCAGCAGATGCCAAGAAAAAGGCAAACGCTATTTCTCAACGTAATAAAACAAGGAGTACTTAATTATGCCAATGGGTCCTGGTACATACGGAAGTAAAAAAGGTAGGCCAAAAAAAACCTTAACAAGCAAACAAAAAACTTTGCCTTCATCTTTGCAGAAAAAAATCATGGCTTCTAAGAAGAGGAAAAAGTAATGGCTAAACGACCTGGTTTATATGCCAACATACACGCTAAAAGAAAGCGTATAAAAGCTGGTAGTAAAGAGAAAATGAGAAAGCCTGGTAGTAAAGGCTCTCCAACTGCAAAAGCATTTAGAGATAGTGCTAAGACAGCAAAGAAAAGATAATGGCTGAATTATCCCTTACCCAAATAAAGAAACGCTACAAACAAGCTGAAGCACATAAGGACCATTGGAGAGCTATCTACGAAGAAGCCTATGAGTTTGCTTTGCCTATGCGAAATATGTATGACGGGTATTATGAGGGAGATGTACCTGGTCAAAATAAAATGAAACGGGTATTTGATAGTACGGCTGTCCATTCTACGGCTAGGTTTGCTAACCGTTTGCAATCATCATTATTTCCACCACAAAGGGAATGGTGTCGATTATTACCTGGTGAAGATATACCAGCCGACAGAAAAATAGAAGCACAACAAGCGTTAGATTTTTATTCAACTAAAATGTTTTCTATCATGCGACAATCTGGATTTGATTTAGCTATGGGCGAGTTTCTTTTAGATTTAGCTATTGGTACTTCTGTTATGCTTATCCAGCCTGGGGATACTGAAACCCCGATACGCTATGAAGCTATACCAAGTTATCAAGTTTGTTTTGAAGAAGGTCCTAATGGCAATGTTGACACGGTTTATCGTAAATTAAAAAAACCATTCAATATTATAGAGCGTGAATTTCCAGATGCTAAGATACCTGGCGAGTTAGCAAAAAAGTATGAAGAGGACCCAACAGAAAAAGTTGAGTTATTAGAAGCGACTTATACCAATGACGGGTTTATTTACTATTGTATATCTACAATGGAAGAAGATTTTAAGTTAGTTACGAGAACTCTTAAAAGTTTTCCATTTATTGTTTCCAGGTACATGAAAGCCAGTAATGAACGCTACGGTAGAGGTCCAGTATTGTATGCTTTACCAGATATAAAGACATTGAACAAAGTTACCGAATTAACACTCAAAAATGCTTCATTGTCTATAGGGGGAGTTTTTACGGCTGTTGATGATGGTGTCCTTAACCCCGAAACTGTCTCCATTGTACCTGGAGCCGTATTAAGCGTTTCATCAAATGGAGGCCCTAGAGGTCCAAGTTTACAGCCATTGCCAAGAAGTGGTGATCCTCAACTGTCACAAATTGTTTCATCTGACTTACGGGCAAATATTAAAAAGACTTTATTAGATGAAAGCCTACCACCCGATAACATGAGTGCCAGGTCAGCTACTGAAATTGTAGAACGAATGAAAGAATTATCACAAAATTTAGGGTCAGCTTTTGGTCGATTAATTACTGAAACCATGAACCCGATTGTACGAAGATCATTAGAGCTAATGAATGAAATGGGCATGATAGATTTACCGTTAAAAATAAATGGTTTGGAAGTACAAGTATTGCCTACATCACCGTTGGCTATGGCTGGAAATATGGACCGTGTAAATGATGTCATGTCGTTTATGCAGATATCTCAATCATTAGGTCCAGTTGGTCAGACATTAGTGAAACAAGATGCTGTTGGAGACTACCTGGCTGATTTATTGTCGATACCAGCCAATTTAAGAACTACGCCACAGGAACGGGTGCAGATGCAACAGCAGATGATGGCTACGGCCCAGGCTATGGCAGAACAACAGGGAATGGATACATCGCAAATAGAGGAAGCAGTTAATGAGCCAAGCAGATAGAATAACGTCAATCAATGAGCCTGGCTGGGATGGCGTAAATGCCAATGACCAGGCAATGAAAGTACAAAATCAAAAACTACAAACTGAATTAGACAAGGTTTTTTTTGAGACTTTTAAAACTGAACCAGGTCAAAAACTAATGCATTATTTACGGAACCGATATTTAGAACAGCCGTGTTTTGTGCCTAATGCTGATCCTTCTTATGGTTATTTAAGAGAAGGACAAAACAGTATTATACGGGAAATAGAATTAAGAGTAAGGAGAGCAAATGAGCCAAGATAGTCAAGAAGCTGTACAGGAAGCCCCTGTAGAAGATAAAGGTCTATTAGCCAACATGAGGGCAGAAGAAGCCCAAACAGAGGAAAAGACCGAAGAAGGCATAGAGCATAAAGCAAAAGACCCTGTACCAGAAAGGCCCGAAAATATCCCAGAGAAGTTTTGGGATAAGGAAAAGGGAGAAGCCAGAATTGATGATGCTTTTAAATCTATTAACGAATTAGAAAAAAAATTATCTCAAGGTAAACATAAAGCACCAGAGGAATATAATTATGAAATATTGGATAAAAATGGTTGGACAAAAGATGATCCTGTGGTGGGAAAATTTACGGAGTGGTCCAAGCAAAACAACATCAGTCAAGATAACTTCAACGAACTTGTCTCCCAAGTTATCGAAATCGCTGGACAAGGTGAAGAGCAAGAAAAAATCAATTCGGAAGAAGAACTTAAAAAATTAGGTAATAACGGTAAAGCTATCATCAAACAAAATTTAGATTGGATAGAAGGTAAAGTAAACCAGGGAGTTTTCACTAAAGAAGAAGCTGAAATTATGGATACCTGGGGTAAATCTGCTGAAAGCATAAAATTAATTTCTAAACTTAAAAATTTATCTGGTGACTTATCCCCTATTCCGATTGTTGATGATGTAGAAGCAAAAGAAAGTGACGATGATTTTACAGCCCGTATGGACAGTATGATGAGTGATGAGCGTTACGGAAATGATATGGATTTTACTAGGAAGGTAGAAAAAGAATTTCAAATTCGGTACGGCAATTAATAAGCATATTTCCTCCTAAATCAAACTTGGTGGGTAAGTAGCTGTACCGATTATACTTACCCACTCTTTTTTATTGTACAAAGTCTAAAGGTTGTGCTATGGATAAAGTGTACTACAACTCATTCGAGCAGTACTGGCTGTGCAGAAATGCATCGTAGCGTAAGCGTTTTACGAAGTCCAAAGGCAGTATATCAATACTATAACCTACTGGCGTTTAACTTAAATTTTAACAAAGTGAGGTAAAATCCTATGAGTACTGGATTATCAACAGCCTTCATACAGTTATTCGATGCAGAGGTTAAACAAGCCTATCAAGGTTCTGCTGTTTTAAATAACGTATGTAGGATGAGAACTGGAGTAGTTGGTTCAACAGCGAACTTCCCAGCCGTTTCTAAGGGACAAGCGACCGTGCGAACTCCACAAACAGATGTGACACCATTAAATACATCTTTTAGCACAACATCTGTTTCGTTAACTGATTACAATGCTTCTGAATATTCAGACATTTTTAATCAGCAAAAAGTAAATTTTGACGAGCGTAGAGAACTGGCACAAGTTGTCGGTAATGCGATTGGTAGAAGGCAAGACCAGGTAATTATTGATGCTTTATCTTCTGCATCAGCTGGATCAACTGTAGCCAATACTGTTGTAACAACTGGTTCAGCTACTGCATCAGACTTAAATGTTGGTAAAATTTTATCAGCAAAGAAAGCTCTGGATGCTAAGAATGTTCCACCAACTGACCGTCATCTTATCATTCATGCAAATAACTTATCTGCATTATTAGGTGATGAGAGGGCTGTTTCTGGAGACTATCAAAATTTGAGAGCCTTAGTAGCTGGTCAAATTAATACGTTTCTAGGCTTTACTGTTCACATGATTGGTGATCGTGATGAAGGTGGATTGGCAATAGATGGTTCTAGTGACCGTATTTGCTATGCATTTCATAAGATGGCTGTAGCGTGTGCAGTTGGTATCGCTCCTAAGACAGAAGTTAACTATATTCCAGAAAAGACTTCTTTCTTAGTAACTTCAATGCTGTCTATGGGTGCTTCTGTGATTGATACAGATGGCCTTGTGGACGTAACCTGTAGGGAGAGTTAATATGGCTTTTGCAAGAAGTGGATGGGGTCCATTAGGTGGACAGGCTAAAGCTGGTCAAACTCCAGCATTATATGTCTATACAACAACTGATGCACATACTGCTGTAGATGCTTCTGGTTACTTTAATGATCTATCTGATACGCTAAGTGTCGGAGACATGATTATTGTACACGGAGCAACTGGTGGTACTAGAACTGTAACCATGCATATTGTGGTTTCAAATGCTAGTGGTGTGGTTGACATTGGTGATGGCACAACTATCGGAGCAGTTTCTGATAGTGATTAATAACTAGAGTTTGGGGGAGGTCTTGGTTTCCCGATTAGCTTTCTCGCCTTCCCCAACCCATAACGGAGTTTTAAATGGCTTCTGGTGATACAGACGTTTCAATTTGTAACAAAGCACTTTTATTATTAGGTGCAACTACCATCACAAGTTTTTCAGATGGTTCAACACAGGCCACAGCCTGTTCAACTCTTTACCCAGATATTAAAAAAACAACATTAGGAATGTATCCCTGGAGCTTTACAGTTGCTAAAGCTGGATTGACCAGGCAGACAGCTACACCAAATAATGAGTGGACCTATCAGTTTACATTGCCTAACGATATGCTCAATGGCGTTCCAAGGGCTGTAAGGACATCTAGTAATGCTGGATCACCTATTTATAAGAACTGGGAAATAGCCCAGGCATCAGACGGTACGGCTGTATTAATGACAGATAGTTTAACTATTTTTATAGATTATCAAAAGGCTGTAGGTGAAACTTTGATGCCACATTATTTTGTTAATCTTTTAGGATACCAGGTAGCCTGGCATTTAGCCGAAGTAATTACGGACCAAACAACTAAATCACAATACTGGAAAGAAATCGCCCTGGGTACTGTAGCCGAAAATCTTAGAGGTGGTTTTTTTAGACAGGCTTGTAACATAGATGCTGGTGGTCAAACACCGTCAGTAGTAGGCGATTATCTATTAACGGATGTTCGTGGATGAGCAGAGTAAGACAATATCAAAGCAATTTTACGATAGGTGAGATTGACCCGTTATTGCGAGGTCGTGTTGATATTGAACAGTATTATAGCTCTGTAGAAAAAGCTAAGAACGTAATATTTGAACCCCAGGGTGGTTTTAGCCGTAGACCTGGATTAAAATATGTAGCTGATTATACATCATCTGTAGCTGTTACTGATGCAATAAGATTAATACCTTTTGAGTATTCAACGGGTCAAACCTATCTTCTTGTTTTAACTATACAAGACACACAAACAATTAGATTTTTTGTTTACAAAGATGGCGTGCAAATGACTAATTTAAATAGTTCTGGAAATAATTATGTAGATTTTACTTGTACAAGTGGTTTTGGTACAGCAAGTAATTTAAGAGGTTTAAGCTATACACAGAACGCTGATACAATGATTTTTACTCATCGTGCTGTTTTTCCATTTACTATAGAAAGAGGTTCTGGTGATACAAACTGGACCGTAGCTCAAATTAGTTTTGTAGGTAAACCACAAGCAAAGCCGACTATATGGGGTGGTAGTTTTGGTACATTTGCTGGTTCAGCACTCTCTGGAAATCCGACAGTTACAATTTCAGCAACATCTGGTGTAACTAAAGCTACAACGTCTACTAGTATATTTGGAGTATCAATTTTTGAAAATGACAGAATTGTTGTTACACAGCCTAAAGGTTTTGGCACTTGCGAAGTAATTGATTTACTATCTGGTACAGAAGCAAGAGTAAATGTATTAATACCTTTTCATTCAACAGATGCCATAAACGCTAGTGATTACATTGTAGAGCATGAGTGGTCTGATAATTGGAATGGCAATAGTGGGTTCCCCCACACTTGTACTTTCCATGAAGGTCGTTTGTTTTTTGGGGGTACGTCTGTTGAGCCAATGACTTTGTTTGCTTCTAAAGTTGGTGATCCATTTAATTTTAGACCAACAGAAGGTTTAGACGATGATGCTTTCCAGGTAACGCTTACAACTGACAGCGTTAATACAATAACTGCTTTACGCTCTGGAAGAGACTTACAAATATTTACAACGGGTGGTGAGTTCTTTATCCCACAAGCAGATTTAGACCCTATAACACCATCTAATGTAGCTGTAAAAAGTACAACTAAAAGAGGTTCTAAACCTAATATAAAACCCGTTGCTACTGAAGGTGGTACATTTTTTATACAACGCCAAGGCAAAGCGTTAAGAGAGTTTGCTTTTTCAGATGTTGAATTATCGTATGTTTCTCAAAACATAAGTGTATTAGCATCACATCTAATTGTTGATCCTCAAGCAATGACTATACGACCAGCCACAGATACAACTGAAGGCGATTTATTAATGATATTAAATGGCACAAACACTACAGGGTATCGTGCTAGTAGTTCTGGTATGGGTGGTAAACTTGTTTGTTTTATGATTAATAAACAGCAAAATATTGTAGCACCATCTTTTATAGAAACTGATGGTACATTTTGTGATGTTGCTGTCGATTTAGATGTTATTTATTGTATTGTAAAAAGGACCGTCAATTCAGCTACAAAATACTACTTGGAAGTATTTGATGATGATTTTACCACAGATAGTTCGGTCCAGAAAACCAGTAGCTTTAGTGGCACTAGCTATAATCTAATATCACATTTACAAGGCAAAACAGCCAAGGTAATAAGAGATGATATAGTTGAGAGTGACGAAAGTAATGTTAGTTCATCTGGTACTATTACGACATCTGCACAGCCGTCATCATATATTGAAACAGGATTAGATTTTACTGTTGAGGTTATTACAAATCCAGTAGAACCTAGATTACCCGATGGTGTCTCTATCAGCCAGAAGAAACGTATATTAGAAGCTACACCATTATTATTTCGCACACAGAATTTAACCATTAACGGGTTTGAAGTTCCATTACAAACATTGCCTTACTCTGGTGGTGGTGCTGTGCCAACCATAACGGGCATGAAAAAGATGCATGGATTAACGGGTTACGACACAAATGCACAATTAACAATTAGTCAATCAAAGCCAGTATTCTTTACGGTGCTGTCTGTTGATTTTAAATTAGCGTTAGGATTATAGATGGGATTAGAAACAATAGCACTTATTGGAGCATTTGCAAGTGGCGTAGCTGGATATAGGTCTAGCCAGGCACAGGCTGACCAGATGAAGGCTCAAGCTAAACAAGCCGAGATACAGGGTAGAGCAGATGCAGTAGAATATAAAAGGCAAAGTGTAGAAGTAATGCGAAGAATGAACGCTGTTATATCTGCTAACATTGCCAGGGCTGGAGCTAGAGGGCTAAACCCTTATGCAAGTGGTGGCGTAACAGAATTAATAAATAATTATAACCGAAGATATGCATTAAAGGATGTAATAGCATTAAGACAAAATGCGAAGATGGCTAAAGGAATGGCACAATACCAGGCTGGTCAATATAAAGCTTCAGCTAGTGCTATTATGAAAATTGCACCATTACAATTTATAGCAACTGTCGGTACTGGTTATGCACAATATAAACAAATCGGTGGACCTAATAGTAGTCCAATGACGAAAACAAGTACGCCTGGTGTTACGACAGGAGTTCAACCATACGCTGGAGGGGTTTGACCTTATGGCTGAAGAACTACAAAGATATAATTCCCAGGGTGTAGGATTAAGAGTACCTAAAGTGGATTTTACTGCTTCTAAGGTCCAGGCACAAACAATGGCATCATTGTCTCAATCTTTAGACAGAATGAGCAATTATTTTTTTAGGGTAGCTGAAGGTCAAGCTAAGATACAAGGTGCTGAATACGGTGCAGAAAATGCTCCAACAAAGGACCAGATAAAAGCAAGTATAGAAAGTGGTGAGCCATTAGAAGTAGTTGGCGATCAATCAACAGTATTTGGTCAATACGCCCGTAATGCATCATTAACGGCTGTCACCGATGAAATAGACTATATGATGAGTACAGAGATGTCTAAAACGATAAAGGCATTTAATGACAGTTTAGATCAACCTGGCTCTGATGCTAACTACGAACCCGATAAATTGTTAGATAAATTATCTGCTATTATAGAAGGTCACGCTTCTGCTTTAGATGATGTATCACCTGGTACGGCCCGTAAGCTAAGAGCATCGGGTGGTATAAAGGCTAATGCTAAATTTGTGAGTTATGCTGATAAATGGTCCAATAATGAATACGCTAAATCTAAATCACAGTTTTTTGCTAAAATAGAAATGGATGATAGTGAATTGTTTGAGCAGATATCAGCTTATGCAGACAATCCTAAAATGTTAGATTTTTTAATTACGTCATATAAAAACAAAAGATTGGCTGAAGGTTCAACATTTAAATTATCACAGGGCGAATTGCAGAATATAGCCAATAACTTTGATAAAAACCTTAAAAATGTAGCAAACAAAATAATGCTGGATGAAATATTAAAATCAGAAGCTATTCCTGGTATGCAAGGCAAAATGCTAGAAGAGCTACTAAAAAATCCAGAAAGCCGTAATGTTTCAATGGCTATGGCATCTGGTTTAAATATATTAGAACAATTAGGTGAAAGCCGAAGTGACATAGTTAAAAACCTTTTTAACGAACATCAGAACAAAATTAACTTTGAACAAAACCAACAAATAAACCAAATAAACAACAACGTCAGAGAAGTTAAAGATGTTCTAGGACAGGCTGTTACAAAATGGATAAGAGGTGAAACAGAAGAAGCAGAAATGTTAATGGGAGATTATATTAACGCTAACGGTGGTGTTATCCTAGAAGGCACAGGGTCACAAATAGAACAATGGGCTAAATTTAAAGAAACACAAAATAGTGCAGACGTTGATGATGTAAACCAAGTAGTTGTTCGTCTCGAAGCTATGGGAACTAACCTTACAACTGATGATGTATTAAAAGAATTTAATGCTGGTAATCTTTCTAAAACAACAGCTTCTGGTTTAATTAATGATGCTCAAAAGTTTGCTGATGATAAGTACAAAAGGGCTGTTAAAAATGTTATTTATAAAGCGTTTCAGTTTGAAGAAAATGTATTAATTTTAGATCCTAAAGGTAGAGATAAATTAAACATTGAATTAAAGAATGAAGCTCAAGCAGAAATAAGTGCAATGTATGAACAGTCATTAATTGATGGCACAACACAAAAATTTAACTGGTCAGCAGAAGCTCAAAAAATTGTTGATAGATTAGATAAAAATTTAAAACCAGAAATAGAACTAAAGGAAAAAAATAAATCTGTACGAATTATAAAAGCTATTTTACCACAAATTGAAGACGTTCCATTTAAAAATCAATTTAAAGATTTAAAAGCTGAAGATATTACTGAAGATCAAGTTCAGTTAATTCTAAACACTCTTATAAAAGTTCGAGGGGAAATAGATAATCCTACTGCAAAACCTAGTGGTAGTTTATTTAGTTCTGCACCACCAGACCCAATACCGTCTTATATAAGAATATTAACTAAACAATATAAAGGAAGTACAAATCGACTAGACAGCCAAATAACCATTTTAAAAGAAACTTTAACCCTATATAGCGATGACTGATTTAATTAGAGAATATTTAAATAGCAAAGATTTAAGGCTTCATGGAAGCAATGTAAGCGTTATGCCTGGAGAGAACGGCAATGTTCTTTCTCCTGGTACTTTTCCTGGTGATATATTTGGTGGCAGTTACCCACAAATGGACCCAAATGAAACACCCCAAGAAATGGGCCAAAGAATGTCTGATGCTCAACAAAATACTGGATTAGGTAATGTGCTTGTTGGTGGTGCAAAAAGAGCGATACAGGGTGCTGTTGATTACGGAACAGAACTTTTAGAATTAGGTGGGGAACAATTTTTAGCACAGGCTGGATTAACTCGTGGGGGTGAACCTATTAACCTTTCAATTCCAAAACCAGTACTTTTTAAAGACATACCAAAACCAGAAGGAGCTTTAGAAGGTATTGCACAGGATTTTGCTCAGTTTGGTTTTGGTATGGCTATATCTCCTGGCACAAATGTTATCAAAGGTGCTTTAAGTGGAACTTATTTTGATCCAGAAAACGGTGCATTTATTTCTGGTTTAAGAGAATTAGGCATTGGTAAAGATGCATTAGCATTTCTTGATTTTAAAGTTGATGAAGATGCTACAACTGAAGAAAGAGTAATTTCACGAATGTTTCAAGGATTAGAAGAATTAGGTCTTACAGCATTTGGCGAAGGAATTATAAAAGCTCTTAAAGAAATTAAAAACTCACCAGCGTTATTAGAAAAAGCCCGTGAGACTATTGTACAAGCTGGACAAAAAATAGGCACAGATGCACAGGCTAGGTTAGATGCTAATAAAGGATCAACATCATTATCAGCTATGGGCGTGGCAGAAGTAGAAAGTGCTATAGATACTCAACTAGCTAAGTTGGCTCCTACTACTTTTAAAATGTCACCAGAAGGTACAAGAGGTCATAAAGTGCCACACCAATTATTAGTAGAAGGTAGTGGTGAAAAACCTACAACATTAGTAACTCAAACATTTATTCCAACCAACAAACAAACAAATCTTGATAATATTGATGCTCTTAAAAATAACCATCCAGATGCTTTGTTAAGTGCTGAAAATTGGTTAAAAATGGAACAAGAAGGATTAGGTGGAGATCACTTACCAATACCACCAATGGTTGCAATAAACTATGCTAATGATCCTAATAAGATGGTAGAAAAATTAAAATCACTTACACCAGAAATGAAAGCTGGAGTTGATGAAGGATTTTCATACGTTAAAAATATAAGAGAGGTTTATCAAAGTGGGGAAGCAACTCCCAAAATGACAGCCGATTTATTTGTGTGGGGGATACTGTCAAGAGGTGCTGGTCCAGTTCAACAAGAAAGTGCATTTATTGATATTATTGATGGATCAAAAGATTTAATTCAAAAAGCCGTAGATGGTAATTTTACAGAAGCCGATCAAATACTATGGGAAAATACTATTAAAAATTTAATGCCTAAAGGTTCACCAGGCAAACAAGTAACAATGAACGTAAATGCAACTGGAAAATTATTATTTGAACTTTCTAAAAAAGTTGATGGGTCTGATGATACAGTACTACAAACACTACATAATATGATTGGCAATCCAAATAGATCAGCAAAAGATATTAGAAGAGAATTTATGGCTTTAACTGAAGGTGCTGGGATAGATAATAAAGTTGTTAGTTTTACTTTGTTAGTTTCTGGAAGGGATGACGTATTAGTTATGGACAGAATACAAGGAAGACATTTATGGGATGATGGTAGGTTTGAAGGGTTTAATTTATATGACGGTTATAAAAAAGAAGGAACAACTGCTAAAGAAGGTTTACAAGGAATTTTTAGAGGACCTAGAGGATTACTTATAACAGAAATGTTAGAAGATGGATTAAGAAAAAATATTAATGAAGTTTATAATATTCTTGGTAGACCAGAGGATGCATCATTAGGAAGATGGCATTGGGAAAACTGGGTTATTGAAGGTGAGCAAGTTGTATCACATAGCACCTTAGAAGCTATTACTAAAGGTTCGGCAGTAGGTACAAATGTTGTAGAGGGTAAGCCAGGAACATTTTCATCTGGAACAAAGTACATAAAAGGCAAAGAGGGTGCTGTAATTGAGTATCCATTATCTGATGGAAGTGTTGTTTATTTAACGCCAGAACGACAAAAAGAATTTGAAGCCTTTATTAAAAAAGAAAAAAATGGTATAGTACCTAAAGGATTTAAAGTTAGTGAAAACACAGGAGTTCCTTGGTATGAAAGACCCGAAGTCAACAGAGAAAAACTCGACAGAACAGCAAGAGAGTTCGCAAACTCAAACATCCACGGAGAAGTTTTATCAAGCTCTAAGGGGGCTGGAGAAAGTAAAAACACCTCTGGATCAAGCAACAGAACAAGTAGAGGAAAAATAACTACCTCTAGTGGAGGTGGTTAATGGCAATACAAACTGATTTAGATAAACTATCTGAAAACATTATTAGTCCTCCTACCGATCCATCAGCAGTTACACCTCCTGTTGATCCTAATGCAAATCTTATTGATGAAGTTACTGATACTGAAAAAGAACTAAACGCTTTACCAGAAAATGAAGGGATACAATTAGCAAGTGCTAGTGGTGGCGTAGATATTGTTAAAGGTATTATTAAAAAAGTTAAAGATGCTACAGGGGATGCTGAAAAAAGAGTTTACGGTAATATTAATCAAAAAGATTTAGTTGTTGATATGGGTGATAGTTTAATTATTAGACCAGCCGACAACATAGAAATAGAAGATTTTAAATCTCTTTTATCTGAAGGAGATGATAAGTCACCTGGCATAAATATGTTTCAGTTAGGTAAAGACTTAACGTCTGATGATAGTATTAAAGCGTTATTTGCTATAGATCAATTTGATCAAGACCTGGCATCATTTTTAGAAAAAGTAAAAGTAGCCAATCAGCCACTATTTAAATCTTTATCAAGAGATAAAATCTCTGTTGAAGCAATGGCTAAGTTAGCTGAAAAAAATGGTATGTATGACACTACTATGAGGATGTTATCTCGTAAACCTGGCGAAGTATTACCAGCAGAAGATACTGTAGGTTCTATAATCGCAATGGTTAATTTAGGTAAACTAGCCAATACTCATGTAAATAAAGCCATAACATCGGGCGATACAAAAGATAAAATGATAGCTTTGAGATTTATTTCTTTACAAGCAAAATTGTCAGCATCTATATCTGGAAACGTATCTGAATACGCTAGAGGTATGGCAACAGTAAGATGGTCTAAAAAAATAACAAGTGGTGGAGTAGATCAATTTACAAATGATTTAAACTTAGCCATTGAAAGAATGGAAGGTGAAGAAAGTGTAGATTACCTACTTAACTTTTACGCTAGTTTGCCAAAACAGCAACAACTTGAATTTGCTAAAAAAGGTATTTTTGCTAAAGGAATGGATGCTTTAGTAGAAGTTTACATCAATACTCTTTTATCCTCACCCGTAACCCATATTGTTAATATGTCGGGTAATACTCTTTTCCAGGCTTTAAAGGTCGTAGAAACACTACCAGCTAGTGTAGTTGGTGCAGTAAGGACAAAACTACTCCCAGGACAAAACCCTAATGACCGTGTGTTTATGGAAGAATTTACTTATAAATTACACGGAATAAAAAAGGCACTAAACGATGCTGTATTATTATCTAGCAAAACTTTTTTAACGGAAAAACCTGGCATTGACGGAACTAAGATTGACGTTAGAAATACCAGAGCAATAGGTAATGAAGGTGATATTCCTACCGTAATGAAAAATATAAATGAAGCAACAATGAATGGTCATTATTTACCAGCTTTTGTCGATATGTTGGGTGTCTATTACAGAATGTCATCACGGTTTTTAATAACTGAAGATGAGTTTTTTAAAGTTATTGCAATGCGATCAGCCACTTATAGCGAAGCCATAAGAAGGCATAAGATGGTTTACAATGATGTTTTACGAACAACAGGCGATGTTGAAGAAGCAACTTTACGAGCTGGTTTAGAATATGACAATGCAATCAAAAACCCAGATACAACTATCACAGAAAATTACGCTAAAGAATTAACATTTACTGGTGACTTAGATGGCATATTAGCTAGTGGCCAACAATTTACTAGTACGCCATTATTAAAATTCTTTATACCTTTTTATAAAACACCCGTTAATATTTTTACTGAAGTCTTTGACCGTACTTTGCCACCACCTCTTAATTTAAGAGCGTATGATAAAATCAAAAATGGTACGGGTAGACAAAAAGATGAAGCTATAGCAAAACTAATAAGTGGCTGGACCATTGGGTATGGGTTTTATTCTTTAGTAAGTGGCGATACAAATGATGATTTTTATTGTGTAGGTAGTGGACCAGATGATGCTAGAGTAAGGAAAAACTGGTTTAATCAAAATAATCAGCAATACAGTTGTGTAATGACAATGGATGATAATTCACAACGGTCATTTACTTTTTCCAGGCTTGATCCAGTATCACCTATTTTAGCAATGGCATCAGACTTACATTATTATATTCAGAATGAACCCGATCAAGAAAGTATCCAGTTTATGTTAAAGGTGTTTACGTTGGCTGTAACAGATTATGCCGACCAACATCCAATGCTCCAGGGTGGACACGAAATATTCGAGATACTAAGCCCTAGTACACAGATGTCATCATCTGCCAGATTTGATAAAGCTATGAGTTTGATAGGAGAAAAGGCTGGTCAAGCCTTTGTATCTACAAGCCCATTACCAACATTTGCAAACAAACTATATCCATCAAGTTCTAGTTTTTCTGCTTGGCTTTCTAGAATGGATGATCCTGTTAAAAAGAGTTCTAAGCTACCACCTGGAGAAGCGACAAATCCTATTACTGGTGAGAGCATGGGATTATATACAGAACTATCACCAGCCGTTAGAGGGTTTTATACAGCATTAGAAAAAACTAAAGCTAAAAATCCGTTATGGAACAAAGGCTTAAAACCAGACCTTAATATGTGGGGCGAAGAAATTGAAATGACATCGGGTTTAACTAAGTGGGAATATGTATCACCTATAAGAATAAAAGAATTGAAATACAATAAGTTAGATGATGAACTTGTAAATTTAGGTAATGCTGGTGGTGGTGCTATATCCTCACCCAGAAATAAATTAGGTGATGTCTTATTAAACAGAGATGAGTACTACGATTATGTAATGTTTCTTAACCAGGTAGACGGTAACGGTAATCTTCCAATGGATGATGACTATGATCCTTCTGATACATTAAAGAATGTTTTAATGGAAGTAATTACTGGAACAACCGAGAAAGCAGATAAAGCTGGGGATAATTTTAGTTCGCTTTATTTTGATGCTGTATTGCCAGAAGAGAAAGTAGATATTTTAAATTATTTTGTTACTCAAAGAAAAAAGTTTGCCAGGAAACAACTAATACAAAAGTATGACAGATTACAATTTCATTTTCCAATAGATGAATAATGGTGGAACTTATGCTAAATTTAATGTACAAATACTATAAGTAGGGATTAGATATGACAAGCGTTGATGTAAATGATGTACTAAAAAGAACTCAATCGACAGCCAATGGATCGACTACGGATTTTAGTTTTTCATTCCAGGTCAACGCTACGAGTGAAATTAAAGTTTACGAAGATAGCACTTTAAAAACTGAAGGCACACATTACGACATTGTAGATAGTTCGGCTAGTGCTGGATTAAATGCTAACGGTACGGGCGTTGTAAAATTTAAAACCTCCCCTACTAACTATACACCAGCTAATAACAAAGTAATTACGATACTATCAGTTATGAGTTTAGCTAGGTCATCTGTCTATTCATCTGGTGGTAATATAACGGCTGGATCATTAGAAACAGATTTTGACCGTCTTCATCGCATTGCTGGAGATTTTAAAGAAGTTAAAAGCCGTACAGTTATAGCACCAGAATATTCTGCTACCAACGTAGATATGACACTACCAGCTAAAGCGACCAGGGCTGGAAAACTACTAGGTTTTAATTCTTCTACGGGTAATCCAGAAGCTACGTTTACTGTAGCTGACGGTACTACATTGGCATCAGTTACGGCTGACATAGCGACACTAGCAGATATAGAAGATGGTACAGATGCGACAGATGCTATTCAAACAGTTGCTGGTATTGCATCAAATGTTTCTACGGTGGCTGGAATATCAAGTGCTGTGTCTACAGTAGCTAGTAATAACTCCAATGTTTCGGCTGTAGCTGGAAATGCAAGTAATATAAATACTGTTGCTGGTAATAATTCTAATATAACTACTGTGGCTGGAATAAGCAGTAATGTAACAACAGTAGCTAATGATGGAACTGATATTGGAACGGTTGCTGGTATATCATCAAACGTAACTACTGTTGCTGGTATTGCATCCAATGTCACAACCGTAGCTGGTAAAGCATCATTAATTACATCTGATTTTGCAACAGATATGGCTTTAATAGACAGCACATTTGTAAGTAAAATGAGTTTAGTTACAAGTGATTTTGTGTCAGATATGGCAAATGTTACATCTGATTTTATAAGTGACTTAAATGATTTAGCGACATCTGCAATCGTTGAGGACCTCAATTTATTAGCGACAAGTTCGGTTATAGCAGATATGGCTAGTTTAGCTGGTGGTGGTGCTAATCCAAACATAACTAGCGTAACAGCAAGTGGCACAGTATCGGCTGGTAATATAGTTGTTACTGAAGATGGTACTATTGTATTTGAGGGTGCTACAGATAACGCTAATGAAACAACATTGACGGTAGCTGATCCTTCCGGGGATAGAACCATTACTTTACCAGATGCGACAGGCACGGTGGTACTAGCAGATGCGACACAAACATTAACAAATAAATCTATTGTAGCGACACAGCTTACGGGAACGGTAGCAAATGCTAGGCTGGACCAACAGTTACAGGATGTTGCTGGATTGGCTGTTACAAATGGTAATTTTATTGTAGGTGATGGGTCTAACTTTGTAGCTGAAAACGGATCAACTGCACGAACATCATTAGGGCTAGGAACATCTGCAACAACTGATACGGGCATAAGCAATGGCAATGTTCCTGTATTTACTTCTGGTGTTGCTGATGATGATTTTTTAAGAGTGAACGGTACTAACATCGAAGGTCGAAGTGCATCTGAAGTAGCTACAGATATAGGTGCTGTATCGGCTGGATTTGCTATTGCTATGGCTGTGGCTTTATAGGAGATATAAATGGCTCAAGATTTTGAACGAACACTAACCAAAGATATAGATGCTAGTCTGACCGATATAAGGGCAACATCAGATAGTGATGATACTGTTGTAGGTTTAAGGCTAGTCAATACATCAACTTCTACGATAACGGCTGACGTAGCAATAACTCAAAATGATAATACGGTCCTAGCGTACATTATTAAAAATGCACCGATACCAAGTGGATCATCATTAGAGTTGATAGATGGTGGTGCGAAAATAGTTTTACAATCTGGTGATAAGTTAAGAGCCAAATCTGATGCGACAGATAGCATGGATACCATCGTATCGGTGGTAGATGCGATTAGTACATAGGAGTAGAGTATGGGTCACATAGGTAAAACAGTAACGCAGAATATAGTCTCAGGTAGTGAGATAACTGATGGTACAATTACTGGTGCAGATTTAGCGAGTGACATTGCGATTAATACTACTGGTACAGTAACTGTAGGTGGCACAAGTAATTTAACTATTTCTGATGGTAACCTTGTTATTGGCACAAGTGGTCATGGAATAGATTTTAGTGCTACGAGTGATGGCACTACAATGTCCTCTGAACTTTTTGACAACTATGAAGAAGGTATAATCACAGTTGGAACAAATATGGGTGGTGGTACTTTAACACTAGACAGTACCAATAACCATCTTATTTATACAAAAATTGGAAGAGTTGTTCACATTACTGGTGCAATACAAATGGCATCAGAAAGTGGTACAAGTGGACAAGTTTTTCAGCTTACTGGTATGCCTTTTTCTGGAGCAGGAGATTATGATGGTCTTGCAGGAAGGTCGGTAGGTTACATCTCACATGATGGTGCTACTGTAACAGATGGTGATGATTTAGTAGGAGTTATAAATGAAGGTGGTGCTGTAATCAATGTATATAGGCAAAATGAAAATGGGCATAATCTTGGTGGTGGTCAAGTAGACTCCAACTCAGTTTTATATTTTAATTTTCATTATTTTACAACGTAAATAAATAAAGGAATGTAATATGGCAAATGGTGATTTAACTAAAGAAATAGA